>Ga0210057_1002348_pt1 | contig 27220 bp, 24 predicted proteins | sample CryGeyCG2114_010_2_FD_183968 | JGI IMG/M metagenome (GOLD analysis project Ga0210057, IMG submission 183968) | Groundwater microbial communities from aquifer - Crystal Geyser CG10_big_fil_rev_8/21/14_0.10 (SPAdes) (version 2) | ecosystem: Environmental > Aquatic > Deep subsurface > Groundwater ...
CCGCCGTTTAACCTTCTCGCATTGGTCAGGCGTCACCCCCTATACATCCTCTTACGAGTTCGCAGGGAGCTGTGTTTTTGATAAACAGTCGCCAGGGATACTTTCGCTGCGGCCCCGCTAAGCGGGGCAACCCATCTCGCTAACTTACGGGTAGCTTTTTTGCCGAGTTCCTTGGGAAGCAATCACCCGTTCGCCTTGGTCTTCTCGACCTGCTCACCTGTGTCGGTTTGCGGTACGGACCGAGCACTTTTAATCTTAGAGGATTTTCTCGGAAGACTGCTCAATTGAATCTCTGCATCCGTAGATGCAAATTTCTGCAATGCTTGAATTTGTCATTAAAGACAGTGTTCCGGATTTGCCTAAAAACACATTCTTATATTACAAACGTAAATCCAATGATACGTTCAATCTACTAATCTTCGTCTCCCCATCGAAAAGCGCTCAGGTTACGGAATATTAACCGTATGTCCATCGGCTTCGGCTTTCGCCATTACCTTAGGCCCGACTAACCCTGAGCTGATTTTCATTGCCCAGGAAACCTTGAGCTTTCGGCGGTCCGATATCTCATCGGACTTGCGGTTACTTGTGCCAACATTCTTACTTCATAATGCTCCACTCCGACTCGCGTCGTGAGCTTCACAGCTTTATCCGCCTTGCGGCGGAAATTATGAATACTCTCCTACCAGCGCGCCTCGCTACCGCTCGGCGCTCAATATAATGCTAAACTACGAAAATGTATGCGAATGCTACGAAAATTTTTCGCATAATTCGCATCTGATTTCGCGTTTTTCGCATTAGTAAGCGCTGAACGCTAGTGAAGCGCGCTCCTCACCTTCGGTACCTTGCTTAGTCCCGATTATTTGCGGCGCAAAATCTCTTGACGAGTAAGCTGTTACGCACTTTTTAAAAGATGGCTGCTTCTAAGCCAACTTCCTCGCTGTCTGAGAAATTTCACTTCCTTAAGTACACTTAGCAAACCAAAGCACTAAAAATATTTTAGTGCTCGGCCGAGCACATAACAAGTTATATGCTCAGGGATTTAGGGACCTTAGATTGAGATCAGGGCTGTTTCCCTTTTGACTAGTGGAGCTTAGCCCCCACAGTCTAACTGCCTCGCCTAAATTCTTCTGGCATTCGGAGTTTGGTAGGAATGACGAGATTTCTCCCTATTCATACCTTCCAGTAGCTCTACCTCCAGAAGTTTGGCGAAACGCTAGCCCAAAAGCTATTTCGGAGAGAACCAGCTATTACCAGATTCGATTAGCTTTTCACTCCTTACCACAGATCATCCGATGGTATTGCACGGCCAAACGGTTCGGTCCTCCTCCGCCAATTACGGCGGGTTCAACCTGTCCATGGTAAGATCATCTGGCTTCGGGTCCCCAGCCCTCTCTCCTGCCAGAAAACTGGCAAAACGCGCTATTAACACTTGGTTTCCCTTTGCCTCCATCCGTTGAGGATTTAGACAAAGAGAGAGCTGGGACTCGTTGGCTCATTCTTCAATAGGCACCCAGTCGCACCTCGCTAACGCTCGGTGCTTACATAATGCTAAACTACGAAAATGTATGCGAATGCTACGAAAATTTTTCGCATAATTCGCATCTGATTTCGCGTTTTTCGCATTAGATAAGCATTGAGCGTCAGCGAAATGCTTCTAGTCCTTGTAGACGTATGGTTTCAGGTACTATTTCACCGCCCTTCCGGGCTGCTTTTCACCTTTCCCTCACGGTACTTGTTCACTATCGATCTTGAAGAGTATTTAGCCTTACCGGTTAGTTCCGGCAGATTCCTCCGAGCCATTCATGTCTCGAAGTACTCAAGAAAAATAACAAGAAGTATAAAACCGTTTTCGCTTACAGGACTATTACCTTCTTTGGTTCTGCTTTCCAGCAAGATTCAACTAACGAAGTTTTATTTTTATGAACTTCCTTCCCGTAAATGCGGGAAACATTATTCTCTTACAACACCAAGCACATAATCAAGTCATGTGCTTTGGTTTAGGCTCTTCCCTTTTCGCTCGCCGCTACTAAGGGAATATATTCGCGTCTCGCTATCGCTCGCCGCTCCACACGATGCAAATCTACAAATGATATGCTAATCTACGAATTGCAAATATTCGCAATTCGCATCATTAGTATGAAATTCGCATATTGGCATCGCAGAAGCACCGAACAAAGTGAGGTGCATATTTTTTTCTTTTCCTCCGCTTACTGAGATGTTTCACTTCAGCGGGTTCCCCCACGCTGCTTTGCAGCATGTAGCGCGGTTTTGCCGCGCTGGGTTGTCCCATTCGGAGATCTCCGGATCAAAGATTGCTAGGCACCTCCCCGAAGCTTATCGCAGCCAAGCCACGTCCTTCATCGGCTCTTCAAGTCAAGGCATCCGCCATACGCCCTTAAATTTCCTATTAGGAAATTTATAAACTTTTTTATTTTTTATACAGTTTTTACCTACTATTAAATTTTTAAGGTTCAGTCATTCAGTATATCCGCGCGCTTATATTTTTTAAAAATAAGTGCGGGGTTGTGAAAAATATATTTACTAGTGCTCATTATTTTTCAACAAAAATCCGCTTTTTGGAAAGCGGGGTTAAACAAGGCAATCACAAAAAATTCACGTTTTCCGCTTCCAAAATTGATTTATTATTTTTCTACTCATATCGTTTTTATATAATATACCCTTCTTAAAAACAAGTCAACCCCGTAAAGGCTCGCGCCCACGGGGCTGATGTGGATAACTCATCCTCTAAAAATTTACTCTCCCCCCATATCCCTTCGCAATCTCTCAATATATCGACTAGCTGCATCTTTTCCGCCAAGGCCAAAAGCCAGGCCACCAGCAATAGCAAGCATGGCCACAAATCCAGTAAAGATTGTCTGAGCAAACACCCCGGCAATTCCCAATTGATACAAAGCAGCCAAAATGGCAAAAACCCAGATTGCCCATTTTGTTATTCCTCCCAAAAGTTTAGTGGAAGGGACTCCGGCCGCCTTGGCAGAACCAACAACGATCCGCTGGGTGGCATCGGCAACAAAAGCAGCCACAATCAAGATAAGAGCAGCCACAATAACATTAGGCAGATAACCCAAAACAACATCCCTTAAGAAGGTGTTAACTTGGCTCAAGCCAAGAACTTCTATCGCTGCCATCAAAAAGACGATGATAAAAAACCATCGTACCAAACCGCCAAGAAAAGCTCCGGAATCAAGGTGGAAACCTGCTTTTACTAACGGCTCTTCAATACCCAAGGCCTGAAGCCCTTTGTCAATCTTAAAGGCGCGGATTATCTGAGCAATAAGTTTACCTAAGGCCACGGCAATAACCCAGCCAATGATAAAAATGATTACGGCGATAATAAGCTTAGGAATAAACATTATTGTTCCGCCCCAGAGTTGTTGAAATGCGGCTACTAATACATCGCTCCAAGTTTGCAACATGTTTTTATTAATTATTAATTACTAAAAATGAACTGATAAAATTACTATGCATAATAATTTTTTTCCGACCTTTCTCAAATTATATCATAATTGGAAGGGTTTTTAGAGATCGGTGTGGATAAGTTTTGGGCGCGAGAGGACTCGAACCTCTGGCCTTTGCAATGTGAATGCAACGTTCTGACCAACTGAACTACGCGCCCCCCTTAGATGTCCAACTTATTAACTATTTTCTCGTGAGGATAATCTAAAACATCACGCACGAAGCGATCATACATTCCAAATCTATATAAAAACTCTTTAGTGCTGAAAACGGCGTAAACAAGCTCCTTGCCTACTTGGGCTTCAATATTTCTCAGCGCTCTTTCCAGGGCGCCCCTGCGGATGGAATCACCAACCAAAAACACATCGGCCTTACTGTCGTCTGATTGAATAAAAATTCCGGAGAGAATTATTAATTTCATCCTGCCGATTGAACTAAGTATTTTAATTAGTTTTTCTTTATCAATGGGCGCAGTATTAACGACAAGATTTTTTAGGGGATGGAGAAAAGGGAAAAAGGTGTTTAATTTTAATCCCTGGATTTTTTTCTTCTTATTTTTTATCTTGCCTTTTTTCAATTTAATAATTTCGTCAATCATTCCCTCTTTCTGTTTTATAAAACCAATATTCTTTAAAAGTAAAATCTCCCGGCGCGCAACTGGCAAAGTCACCTTTACGCGGCGAGAGATTCCCTTGGGATTAAAAAGTGTTTCCGGATTCAAGAAGAAAAGGCGGATAATTTTAATTCTAGGAGCCGAACCAAAAAGCTTTTCTAAAACACCTTGCATAATGCTAAAATTATTTCGCATTATATCATTTTAATTACTTCAATTCAACTGCACAGCCAACGGCCTCTAATTTTAGCTTTAACTCCTCGGCTGATTTCTTATCTATTCCCTCCTTGACTGTCACCGGAGCCTTGTCAGCCATATCTTTTGCCTCTTTTAGGCCAAGGCCCAAGAAATCTCTTAAAACTTTGATTGCTTGAATTTTTTGCTCGCCAATCTTTTTTAATTCAACATTGAAAAAGGCTTTTTCTTCTTTTTCCTCAGTTTGCGCTGCTGCTGCTGGGGCGGTTGGGACGGCCATAGCCTGAGCCGATACGCCAAACTTCTCCTCCAGAGCTTTCACTAACTCATGAAGTTCAAGCACGCTCATTGACTCAATTTTTTCAAGAATATCTTTATGTTTATCGTGTATCATAATCTTACCCGATGCCAATATACGAAATTTATGCTAATGATACAAATAATTTATTGGGATAATTCGCATGCATGAGCATATTAACATCGCTTTTTGCTAATTTCGCTTAAAACTCTAACAAACTTTTGTGTGATTCCGTTCAGGGTTACGACCAATCCCTGAATCGGCGAATTAATAACATTGACTAATTGGCCCAACAAAACTTCTCTTGAAGGAATATTTGCCAGCGTCATCATTGTTTCTGAATTAATGTATTTATTATCCCACACCCCGCCGAGAAGTTTTATTGTCTTATTCTTCTTGGCAAATTGTTCCAGGGTTTTTGCAGGAGCAAGGGGATCGCCTTCGGAAAGAGCGAGGGAAATCTCGCCTTCAAGTTTGGGAAGCTCTCCGCTGAAGCCAAAACTCTCCAGCGCTTTCTTAATCAAGGTCTTTTTTGCTACCAGATATTTGACTCCAATCTCCCTTAGCAATTTTCTAAGTTCAGCGCTGGCTGAAACATTAAGGCCGTGGAAATTCACAAAAACAACAAGCTTCGCCTTCTTAAGATTATTTTCTAAATCCTTTAATATTTCTTGTTTTTTCTGTTTGGTAATCATAATGCGAATATTACGAAAGCGTATGCGAATGATGCGAAACTAAAATGCGGCCAAAAGCCGCTTTTTAATTTTACCTCAGCAGGACTTATTATTCGCCTGCTTTCTACGGCTTATGATTTAAGTCTATATCTTTCAAAAATAATGTCAACCCCGTTAGAAGTAAGACATCTTTGATGTCTGCCGATTTGCCTTTGGCAAATCGGACTTCTAACGGGGTCAACTTCTTAATTCACAGTGTTCAAAATAGGGTTTGATTGTCTGGCAAAGTTCTTTTAATTCCTCAATGGGATAAGATTTTTCTTTTTGAAAATCGGGGTCAAGAGTTTTGGAAGGATAAAACTGCTGGAGAAAATATTTTTTTGCCGGCGATAGTTCTTGAGCAATTTGCATAATGTCTTCTTTTGAATGCAGCGACGGCACAACAGTTGTCCTAAATTCATAATCAATTCTAGAATTTTTAATAATTTTAATGCTTTCTAAGATTTGAGATTTGAGATTTGAGATTTGAGATTTTAATGGCGCCTTTACGTCCATTGCAATATAATCAAGCAACTTTTCTTTAATCAAATTTTCCAAAATATCAGGGTTACTGCCATTGGTATCAAGTTTTACCGCGAATCCCAAATTTTTAATTTTTTTGATAAATTCCGGCAAATCTTGATGCAAGGTCGGCTCTCCGCCGGTAATGCAGACCCCCTCCAAAATTCCCTGCCGCGTCCCTAGAAATTCAAAAAAAACTTCTTCTGGAATTATTGGCTGGTTTTTAATTTTATTTGAATCCACCAATTCCGGGTTGTGGCAAAAAGCGCAGTCAAAATTGCAGCCAATGGTAAAAACCGTGCAGCTAATTTTCCCCGGATAATCAATCAAAGTTAATTTTTGCAAACCCCCAATGAGCATTAAATTTTGAATTCTTTTCTCTCTCTAAACTCTTCCTTTTTGCTTAAATGCCATTGCTGAACCGGCCTGATATAACCTACTATCCGCGAATAAACCTCGCAGGGCTGCTGGATGAGACAGCGGGGACAGAAAAAATGTTCGCCGGGAATATAGCCATGATTAGGACAAATGCTAAAAGTGGGAGTGAAAGTCAAATAAGGCAATTGATATTTGGAAAAAATCTTTTTAAGCAGAATTTTCACAATTTCGGAATCATTAAGCCGCTCGCCCAAAAAGGCATGAAAGACAGTGCCTCCGGTATATTTTGTCTGTAATTTATCCTGCAAATCCAGGGCTTTAAAAAGGTCGTCAGTCCAACCAACCGGCAATTGGGAAGAGTTGGTGTAATAAGGCTCTTTTTCGCCGGCAGTAATGATGTCAGGAAATTTTGCCTTGTCCATATGAGGAAGCCGATAAGAAACTCCTTCAGCCGGCGTTGCCTCAAGATTATATAAATTGCCTGTTTCTTGCTGATATTTAATTAAGCGCTCGCGCATAAAATCTAAAACCTCTCCAGCAAATTTCTGGCCGACTAAGGCAGTGATATCTTTATCAATAAAATTAAGGAGGCACTCATTCATGCCAACCAAACCAATGGTGGAAAAATGATTGCCCCAATAAGTCCCCCTCATTCTTTTTACCGACTCCAAATAATAGCGGGAGTAGGGATAAAGCCCTCTTTCAATAAAATTATCAAGGGTTTTTCTTTTAATTTCCAAACTATTCTTGGCTAATTCCATTAGGCGCGCCAGTCGTTCAAAAAATTCTTTTTTGGTTTTTGAGAGATAGCCGATCTGAGGCAAATTAATAGTTACGACACCGATTGAATTTCCGCACCAACTAACTTTTCCGTTCCTTCTTACAAAAACAGTGTGATTGGACACCTCACAACAATAAACTTTCCCTTTATAGTAAATTTTTTGGGGATTATTTTTTCTTAGTCGATAATACTTTGTTTTTTGAATTCCGATAGTATAAATAACTCCGGATTTTACTTTTTTCCCTTTTATTTGAAAAACTTTTTTCTGTCGGGCTATTGAAGTTCCTAACCACCCTAATTTTAGAATTATTTCTTGTAAATCATCGGCTAATTTTTTAGAAAATGTCCAATAATTTATTTGGCCAGTAGTTTTTCTGATATGACCATCTCCTTTTATCAGCCAATCAAATATAATTTTTAATTGTCTTTTACTTAAATTCTTCATTTCTTTTGGAATAAATTTTTGATATTTATTTCCAAATTGCCGCAAGTAACTCCATATCTGCTTGTTGGTAATTACAAAATTATTTTCTCCCTCTAAATAATAATTAAACGGAAGACAATCCAAAACCCTCCTGATTTCTTCTCTTTTCTGTTTATTGGTTTGACTAATTATTACTCTGTACCCATGTCTTTTAGCAATTTTTTCATTATCCGTACATCCCTCTGCTATCCAGAATCCAAAAAACTTTAACCAATCATCCATCTTGATTCTTAAGGCATCTTGAATTACTTGATAAGAAGTTCTTCCTTGCCTTCCATATTTTGTAAATTCAATTCCGGGCAATATAAACCATGCCTGTTCTTTTCCTTGCCAAATGCTTTGTTTGGGAATCCAATGCGTATCCGCGTTAAAATCTCTAGCTTCAACAAATTCTCTTTTATTTTTTCGTCTATTATCTACAACCATGCGATGGTTAGGCGTAACCAACAAATCCAATGATTTAGTTTTAAACTGATACATTTCTCCCTCGTAATTATAGTGAAAAAGTCTTTTTGGTTGATGCAGCTCAATTTGATTATCATTAGTAAGGGTAAATACTTTCACATGTTTTGGTAAATCTTTAAAAAATTTCCATCCATCTTCGGTTAAAACTTCGGTTTTTTCATCATAGCACCCAGTCAAAGGCGCTGAACCGAATAACCCTCCACCTCTCTTATAAAGCTCCCTGTTATCAAGCCGCAACCGGCAACACATGCTTCTGGCATCATCAACGCTCATTTCAGAATTAATGAAGTTAGCGAAATAGGGCACGCCGTATTTCGCGGTCATTTCCCAAATACTCTGCAAATTAGGATTATCCCAATCAAAATCTTCGGTAATATTAATAGTGGGAATAGGAAAAGTAAAAACCCGGCCCTTGGCGTCTCCCTCGGTCATCACCTCGCTAAAAGCCCGGCTAAAAAGATTCATCTCCTCTTGAAACTCTCCATAGGTTTCATTCTGAGGCTGGCCGCCGATAATTACCGGCTGATTGATTAAATGTCCGGGCGGTTTAATATCAAGAGTAACATTGAGAAAAGGCGTCTGAAAACCCACCCGGGTGGGAATGGCGCAGTTAAAAATAAATTCCTGCATTGCCTGCTTGGTCTGCTGATAAGTCAAATGGTCATACCTGATAAAAGGCGCCAATAAAGTATCAAAATTGCTCACAGCTTGAGCGCCCGCTGATTCGCCCTGCATGGTGTAAAAAAAATTCACCAATTGGCCTAAGGCAGTATAGAAATGTTTAGCCGGTTTTGATTCTACTTTTCCAAAAACTCCCCCGTATCCCCTCACAAGCAAATCCATCAAATCCCAGCCGCAGCAGTAAGGACCCAAAAAATCAAGGTTGTGGATATGAAATGCTCCGCCATTCATTGCTTCTCTGATTTCTTTGGGATAAATTTTATTCAGCCAGTATTTTTTGCTCACGCCGGAAACAACATAATGATGCAATCCCTGTAAGGAAAAAGCCATATTGGCGTTTTCCTTAATCTCCCAGTCCAAGTTCTGGATATATTTATCAACCATATCCACGCTTTCGTCAATGGCTGTTTTGGCCTCGCGGATGCGGCGGTGCTGTTCCCGATATAAAATATAGGCCTTGGCTGTTTCTATATAATTTTCAAGGATCAAGACCTCTTCCACAATATCCTGAACATCTTCCACTTTCACGGTTTCGCCCTTGCGAAAACGTTTATTTATCAAGCTGATTACGCGCTCGGAAATTTTTTCCGCCTCTCGGCCATCACCTTGGCCAGTTGCTGTCAAGGCCTTGTGAATGGCTTTGGTGATTTTATTCCGGTCAAAATCAACAAGCCGGCCATCCCGTTTCTCAATTTTCTCCGGAGCTTTAAGTTTTTTAGCAATTTTCGCCATAAGATACTTTCATCATACCTTATGGCAAGTAAAATTCAAAATGTGGATAAAGTTAAAAAGCTTCCAAGGACTCCCCTTGGACAACTTAGTTAGACAACTTAGTTAAGTCTTATCTTGCTCTTTCAAAAACATTTCCAGTGCTTCTAAAAAAGATTTATCCAGCAATAAAGAATAAATCTTCTTCTTAAATTTATCTATAAATTCATTTTTGTTTCTAAAACTGCTTTTCAAGATTGTCTTTTTATCCTCCTCAAAATTTCCTTCTTTGATCTCTATCTCGCACCATAAGGAGAAAGGCGGAGAATATATTTCCCTTTGCTGTTTTCTATGAGATAGGTAATATTGCCGCTTGTGGCAAATGGTTCTGTCTTTTTAATTTTTCCTAGTTCAAAATTTTTTAAAATCTTTCTTAATGCCGCAGCAGGAATTTTTTGTTTCTTTAGCATGCTAAGAATAGCGTTTTTTTATTTCCTCTTCCACTTCTTCTTTTGGCCGGCCGTATTTGAAAGAGGAAAGTTTGGCGATTTCTTCGGCAAAAACAGGGTTGCCGGTCACAAAAGGTGAAGTACGAATACTAAATGGCCTTGAAGTTTGACCGTCAATCAAAAGTTTTAAGCAGGCGTTGTAATTATCAATGTTTATTAAATCATAAGAATTAAAAACCGGTTCGTATTGCTTTTCCAGAAATTCCGCATCTTCCGGGCCAACTCTAAAACTGGCCATTGAACCGACATTGCCAAAAACCGCCTTTTTAATATTTTCATCAAGCTGGCCGATAAACTGGTGGACAATAGTCAAATTCAATTTATATTTTCTTGCCTCGGAAAGCATGGTGGCAATGGATTCAGTGGTGACATTCTGGAATTCATCAATGTAAAGATAAAAGTCCGTGCGCCGCTCCTCCAGTATATCCGCGCGGGAAAGAGAGGCCATTAAAAGTTTGCCCACGATTATTAAGCCGATTAAATTTGAATTCAAGTCGCCCAGCCGGCCCTTGGAAAGATTGACCAGAAGAATTTTTCCTTCATCCATCACATCACGAAAATTAAAAGCGGATTTTTCCTGGCTGATGATGGGACGCATAATGTCATTTGCCAAAAAATTATCAAATTTGCTGGTGATGTAAGGAACCATATTTTGCAGAGACTGTTCGCCTCCCGCCTTTTCCGCCACCTCGAGCCAGAAGGACTTTACAATCGGATTATTGCAGCGCGAAAGTTTATACTCGCGAAACGTCTTATCGCTCAAAACCCTAGCCACCTCAAAAAGCGTATTTCCTGATTCCGGATCTTCCATCACTAACATGGCGGCATTCCTAAAATATTGCTCAAACATCGGCCCGCCCGCGACTTTCATATCAAAAAGTTTGTTAAAAATCCCGAGCAATTCATTGACAATAAAAGTTTTTTGCTCAGGATATCGCGGGTCGTATTCCAGCATATTCAAGCCCATCGGTCTTGAGGTTTCAGCCGGGTTAAAATAAAGGACATCTTCGGTCCGGGAAGCCGGAATGCGGGAAAGAATATCCTGAATGTCCTGGCCGTGAGGGTCAATAAAGCAAACGCCTTTGCCGGCCTCAATATCCTGAACAATCATATTTTTCAAGAGAACGGATTTGCCGGTGCCGGTCTGACCAATGATATAAAAATGCCGGCGCCGATCATCTTCCCTGATATAAACCCTGGAAATTTCTCCGCGATAAATATTGCTGCCAAGCAAAAGTCCTGAGTTTGGCAAATTTAGGGGCGGAGGCGCCTCTTTGGTTTTAAGATATTTAAGCTGAGGGGCAAAAGCGGAAGAAATGCCGAGGGGAAAATGAAAAATAGTGGCTAGCTCAAGGTTATTCAGATAAACCCTTGTTTTTTTGTCGGGAATCCTGAAGGAAAATTTATAAAGAAGATCTTTTAGTTTTCCTCTTTTGGGTCTGATAAATTCAAGACCGTTGCCCTGAGCTTCATTAAACTGCAAAAACCCGCTTTCCAATTCCGCTAAAATGGACTCTGCCTTTTCCTTGCTTTCTGAAGAGGCGAGAAGCCGGATGTTAACCATAAATGTCTGATAAGAGGCCTTGATTTCCAGAAGTTTGGCCAATTCTTCGTCAACGGGCTTTTGCCTTTCCGGTTTTTCTTCCTTAATTTCAGAATAGCCGGAAACGAGCCGGCCCATTTCTCTAAAAACGCCCTTGCCTACGCTCCCGTGCCCCTCTAATGATTTGCTTAAAGATTTACCCTTGCGAACTTCAGAAACAACCATCTTGGCTTTTTTGATGACGCGCTCGTCCGCAGGCGAAACAATAAGTTGCAGGGCCGCGCCCTCGCCCTCATTCTGCAGTTTGGTGAAGGTATTAATGATAACCTGCAAGGGGTCTGATTCAAATTTCTCATAGATTCTGATAGGTAAAATCTCTTGTTTTTTTAATCTTGCGAAAGAGCCAACGGAAAAACCTTGGGGTTTAAAAATATTATAGTCGTCTTTTTTGAGGAAAATATTGGCATGAGGAAAAAGTCCCTGGGTTAATTTTTCAAAAAGCTGGCTCCGACTCTTTTCCACAGCCGCATAAAAAACAACCTCTTTGCCTTGAACCGGAAGCCCAATCTCAAGACAAAAATAGGATTCAATGACTACATGCCTAGCGCTAGGCAGAGACATCCCGCTGTAAAACTGCTCCATTATGGCAATCAATTCCTTGAAATTTTTTTCAGGTTCTCCCTGTTTTGGTTTTTCATGGGGCAGAGTTATTTCATAAAGAACAAAACTAAGAGCGCGGTAGAGCTGACTTTTTTTCCTGTGGTAATGCCAAAAAATTAAACCAATTGTTCCTCCCACAAGCAAAACCGCCAAAAAAAGATAAAAATAAAAGAAAAACTCAAACATTTTGAAAATATTTTATTAAGGCGTCGTGGAAATCGTCTTCTAGGTGCGGGTCTAATTGCTTAACAATGGAAACGGCGTTGAGAATGCCCTTATCCTGGCTAATTTGCAATAATTCCAAAACCTGCCTCTGGTGCGGCTCCTCTTCGTTTTTTAATCCGCCGATTCGCTCGGCTTGTTTTTTAATTTCTACGATTGGCAAGCGGTACTCTTTTGTTAAAACCTCTTCCGGAATTTTTTCAATATGCTCCCTAAGCGCCTCTTTAATAATCTCCGGTCTCTCCCTGCCGGAAGAAACCGCCTCCAATTCAGCGATTCTTTTTTTCAGCATCTCAATCTCAGATTCTGCAGACCCAATTTTCCCCTTTTCTTCCATTGGGTTTATTATAGCAAAATAAAAAGAGAAATTATACACATTCAAGTTTTTCTTTGGCGGCAAATTCTTAAAATTCAGAAATCTGGGATTCAATACTTAAAACTTGTCGCTCTTCACTCTCCGTAGATTTTCTCGAGCAAATTATGTATCTCATAAATTTGAAAAAATTTCTTTTGCCCTTATTGATAAATGCTTTTCGTTTTCGCCCAAAAATGAGTATAAATTGGCCGTCGAGCCCCGCACCAGAACAAGTTCGGTACGGGATAAACTCCGTGAGGCGGCTTCCTCTGGCTTGCGAAATTTCAACTGGCGGCACCTTTTGCTTAAAATCAGAATTCTGAAAATTGGCGGAAGGGGTGGGATTCGAACCCACGGTGCCATTTCTGACACACGGTCTTTCCAGGACCGCCAGTTAAACCACTCCTGCACCCTTCCATATTTTAATTATAAACAGCCACAAAATCCTTGCCCTTATTCTTTTTGGCGTCATACATTGTCATATCGGCTTTTTCTATTAATTCGTAGAGGTTAAAAATATTTTCCTTTGGTTTTTCGCCCAAGGTGGCGACAATGCCAAAACTGGCGCTCAAATTTTGGCTGTTTATTTTTATTGATTTTAATTTTCTTCTTATTTTTTCCGCGATTTTTAAGGCCTCTTTTTTATCCGCTCCCACTAAGCCGATAACAAATTCATCGCCTCCCCATCGGGCAACAAGATCAAGGTCTCGGATTGAATTTTTAAATACATTGGCTGCGTTTTTCAGGGCGCGGTCGCCGGCCCGATGCCCATATCCATCATTAATCAGTTTTAAGTTATCAATATCAAGAAAAATCAAGGAAAAATTTTTAAAAGAAACCTTGCGTTTTTCTTTAATTTTGTCTCTATTTTTGAATTCTTCCAAAAATTTTTCCGCCTCTTTTGTAAATCCCTGACGATTGTAAAGACCGGTCAAAAAATCGTAATCAATCATTGTCCTGAGATGCTCAATTTCTTCTTTTAATTTTTTAATCGTTTCTCTCATTAAATTAAACTTCCATTTCGCGCAATGCTGCTATCCGTTCCTCCACCGGCGGATGGGTCATAAATAATTTGCTGATTTTTTTGGCTCCGAAGGGACTGGAAATATACAAATGGGCAGTGGCTCTGTTTACATTTTTCATTGGCATTTTATATTGGGAAATTTTTTCCAGGGCTGAGGCAAGGCCTTCGGGGTAACGGGTCAAAAGAGCGCCTGAGGCATCAGCTAAAAATTCTCTTTTTCTGGAAACGGCCAATTGGATGAGAGTGACGGCGATGGGCGCCAAAATTGCCAGAACAATTCCAGCAATCATCAATATCGCCCCAGCTCTGTTATTATCTCTGCTTCGTCCTCCAAACATTGAAAATCTTAAAAAGAAATCCGAGAGAAGGGCGATAAAACCGACAAGTACCACCACAATGGTGGAAATTAAAATATCGCGATTGCCGATATGAGAAAGTTCATGGCTAATCACTCCTTCCAGTTCCATGCGATTTAATCTCTCCAGCAGACCGGAAGTCACTGCCACAACAGAATGTTTTTGGTTTCTGCCGGTGGCAAAAGCGTTTGGCGCCGGGTCATTGATAATGTAAATCTTGGGCATCTGCAAGCCGGCGGTAATACAAAGATTTTCCACAATTCTATAAAGTTCCGGGTTGTCTTTTTTTTCAACAGGTTGAGCGCCGGATATTTTCAAAACAATTTTATCAGAATACCAATAACTGAAAAAATTCATCAGCAGACTGAAAGCTACGGCAATGTATAAAATTCCCGGACTTCTGTATATTTGGCTAAAGGTCCAACCAATGGCAATGACAACTACTAAAAACAAACTCATCAAGAGCCAGGTCTTGCGAATATTTTTGTCTTGTTGGGTATAAAGAGACATTTTAGAACTTAACTTTCACCGGCTCTTTTGCTGCCGCTTCTTCAAGTTGGAAAAATTCCATTTTTTGGAAGTTAAACATTCCGGCAATAATACTTGAAGGGAAAGATTCTATTCTGATGTTTAAGTCGCGGGCATTGGTGTTGTAAAACCTGCGGCTGGCCTGAATTTTATCTTCTGTATCAGTTAATTCATCCTGTAGGGCCTTAAAATTCTCCGATGCGCGCAATTGGGGATAATTTTCGGAAACCGCAAAAAGTGTCTTGAGGGTGCCGGCCAAAGCATTTTCCGCCTTTCCCTTTTCTTCCAATCCCTGGGCATTCATTGCCTTTGTTCTTGCCTCTGTCACTCTTTGAAACAACTCCCGCTCGTGCGAAGCATAGCCCTTTACTGTCTCCACCAAATTGGGAATTAAATCATATCTTCTTTTTAACTGAACGTCAATGTCCGCCCAGGCCTCTTTGGCGCGGTTGATTAAGGTTATAAAGCGGTTAAAAATCGCAATGAACCAAAAAACCGCCACAGCTATCACTCCCATAATTATCCAAAGTGTTGTTGTCATATTCAAAAATTTTTAATTTTTAATTTTTAATTTTTAATTTTTTTAATATTCCATTCCCCCTCCGCTCGGCCCGCCAGATGGTTTTTCTTTTGGAATTTCCGCCACTGCCACCTCTGTGGTCAAAAGCATGGTCGCTGCTGAGGCGGCGTTCTGCAGGGCGGTTCGCGCCACCTTTACCGGATCAATAATACCGGCCTTAATCATATCATCCACCCATCTATCACCCAAGGCATCATATCCGCCATTGGTTCTTGACTGCCTGACTTTTTCAACGATTACTCCCGCGTCTTCTTTTCCGGCATTAAAAATTATCTGTCTTATCGGTTCTTCCAGTGTCCTTAAAAGAATTTCATAACCAACCATAAATTCTTTTTCTCTTTCTTTTGACGGCGCCTGAATCGTTTTGGAATTACGCAAGGTGGAGCTAACCTTAACCAAGGCCGCTCCTCCGCCCGCAATAATCCCCTCTTCAATGGCCGCCTTTGTGGCAGCCACGGCATCCTCAATTTTCATTTTTTTGTATTTCATCTCTGTTTCTGTGGCTGCGCCCACTTTAATGACGGCCACGCCGCCAGCCAGTTTTGCCAAACGCTCGCTCAGTTTTTCTCTGTCAAATTCAGAATCGCTTTGCTGGATCTGTTTTCTCACTTGGCTAATGCGGTCGTCAATTTCCTGCCTCTTGCCCTTACCTCCCACAATTGTGGTATTGTCTTTTGTGGCGATAAATTTTCTCGCCCTTCCCAAAACATTTAAATCAGCATTCTCCAATTTCATCCCCACTTCTTCAGAAACAACTTTTCCGCCTGTCACAACGGCAATGTCCTGAAGCATTTCCTTGCGCCGGTCGCCGTATCCCGGCGCCTTTACCGCCAAGGTATTAAAAATTCCGCGAATCTTATTTACGACCAAAGTGGCCAAGGCCTCTCCCTCCACCTCCTCGGCAATAATCATTAATTCCTTTTTTCCTGTTTTGGCAAGTTTTTCCAAAAGAGGAAGGATCTCATTGAGGGAAGAAATTTTTTTGTCCGTGATTAAAATAAGCGGGTCATCATAAACCGCTTCCATGTTTTCCGCGCTGGTAATCATATAGGGAGAAACGTAACCTTTGTCAAATTGCAAACCCTTAACAACTTCGCTCTCCACGCCGAATGACTGGGATTCCTCCACGGTCACCACGCCGTCCTTGCCCACCTTTTCAATGGCATCGGTAATAATTTCTCCGATTTCTTTTGATTCTGCGGCAATGGTCGCCACTTGGACAATCTCCTCTTTGTCTTTAATATCAATGGGCTTGGCCATTTTTTTAAGTTCCTTAACAGCGTCAGACGCGGCCGCGTCTATGCCGATTTTTATTCCCAAAGGATTGGCGCCGAGCGCGGCCGCTCTCAATCCCTCTTTGATAATGGCCTGGGTTAAAACCACGGCCGTGGTGGTGCCATCGCCGGCGACATCGTTTGTCTTGCTGGCAACTTCTTTTATAATTTCCGCGCCCATATTTTCCATCCTGTCTTCCAGTTCAATTTCCTTGGCAATGGTGACGCCGTCATTGGTAATGGTGGGGCTGCCATAGCCCTTTTCCAAAACCACATTTCTGCCTTTTGGGCCAAGGGTGACTTTCACGGCATTGGCAACAGCATCAATGCCGTTTTTTAAGGCCTCTCTCGCTTTTGCATCAAAAATTATTTTCTTAGCCATATAATACTAATCTACAAATCTTGTACGAATAATACGAATTACAAATTTGTTATTTGTTGCATTCGGATATCATTCGTTGATTTGTATTATATTATTACTGCCAATATATTATCCTCGTTAATTATATAATATTTTTTATCTCCGACCTTGATTTCATCAGGTGTATATTTGGAAAAAACAACTTTCTGCCCCTTTTTCACGGACATTGGAATAATCTTGCCGTTATGGTCTCTTTTGCCGGGGCCGACTTCAATAATCCTGCCCTGGCCCGCCCCGCCTTGGCGGGATTTGTCTACGGTCTCCGGAATAATAATTCCCGTTTTTGTCTTCACCCCCCGCTCCTCTTGAGAAAGGGGCTCAATTAAAACATTATTGTATAAGGGTTTGATTTTTGCCATACATATATTATAATAAAAATTAGAAAAAACTTGTCAAGAAGGGAGGTATTATGGCAGAGGATGAAAAAGAGGATAAAAAAAAAGAAAAAATCATAACTTATGAAGATTACGATGATACCTGTCCTGATTGCGGGCGCGACAAAGAGAAATGCATATGAGAAGATTAATTAAGCCCCGACCGTGCGTCGGGGTTGCTTTTTTGCGCCTATATTTCAGATAATGTATGCGAATGAAACGAGCTGTAAATTAGGGTGAGGGCTTTCGGGAAAGCCCGAACCAGATATACGGTATTAAACGTTGTTTTGTTTTTAATTTGCGATTGCAAATTGCAAGGGATAACGAGCTAAAGAAATGTTTTTTGAATTTGACAAAAAAATTTGAGTTTGATAATATTTTGATAATATTTTGATAATATTATGTCAAGCAAACAAAATTTGAACATTTACAAAAGGAGGTGAAAAAGATGAAATCGCAAATTGAAATCTGTAAAGAGTATGATAGAGAAATTGAACACACAATCCATGGATGTAGAAAAAAAGGGAGATATTTCTGGTACGGGCCAGGTTGTAAGAACATTGACGGGACCTGTCCAATGTATAAAAAAATAGTAGAAGAAAAAGAAAGGAGATCCCAAAAGTAAAAAATTTGTGAGGCGGGCCAATACTGACTCGCCTTTCTTATTTTCAATAAAGCATTTCTTTAAAAAACAAAATGTCGCCTAATTGGTTCATATGCGAAGTGTTTTCGTATATGATGCTTAATGTTGCTGACTAGACGAACATGAATTATATTAATTTAACAAAGTATAGCATACCAAACAAAAAAATGGAATCACTTGCAAAACAGGGTGGCATTATGCAAGAGGTTGTTTTTTTTTGCGCTTAGTATATAATCCAATACAATGTCTATTTCTCAAATTATTTCCATTGGCCAGATAATTATTTGCATTTTGCTGGTAATTGCCATTTTGCTCCAGCAAAGAGGCAGCGGGATTGGCGGCGCATTTGGGGGCGGCGGAGCTTCTTATTACACCAAGCGCGGGATGGAAAAAATATTATTTATCTCAACAATAATTCTTGGTATACTTTTTGTAGGATCAACAATAGCAATGTTGCTCTTCAAGTAAATCTTCACGTAAAATAATAATGAATAAATTTCTCTGCCAAGTTGTTTATATAATCAGGAATTTTTCCTTGAAAGAAAAAATTTTCTTTTTTGCCCTGGCAATGGTTTTTTCAGTAACTTCAATTTTGGCCCTCTGGAAAATCAACAGTTCTTATTTGGTGGACATTCCCGCTGATGGCGGCACTTTGACAGAGGGAATAATCGGCACGCCTCGCTTTATAAATCCCGTATTGGCAATCTCCGACGTTGATAAAGATATGACAACGCTTATTTATTCCGGCCTTATGCGGCCGGACAATAAAGGCGGACTCATACCGGACCTGGCGGAAAAATTTGAAATCTCCGAAGACGGCCTTTCCTATACCTTCACCTTAAAACCTGATTTAGTTTGGCAGGACGAAGAACATATTACCAGTGACGATATTATTTTCACCATTCAGCAGGCAAAAGACCCGAGTATTAAGAGCCCGAAAAGAGCGGGTTGGGAGGGAGTGAGTGTGGAACGGATTGATGACAAAAATATCCGCTTTGTTTTAAGCAAACCATACACGCCGTTTCTTGAAAATACCACTATCGGCATTCTGCCTAAGCACATCTGGAAAGATGCCCTGTCCGAACAGATGAGTTTTAGCGAATTCAATATCAATCCTATCGGCTCAGGACCTTACAAAGTTAAAAAAATTAATAGAAATTCTTCAGGTATTGTCAGTTCATATGAACTTATTCCGAATAAAAAATTTAGCCTTGGTAAGCCGCACATTGAAACCCTGGTCCTGCATTTTTATCCCTCGGAAAAAGAACTATTGAGCTCTTACCAGAGGGGCGATATTGACAGCATCAGCGCCATCGCACCCCAAACCGCTGAAAAAATTAAAAGAAGCAGCAGTAATCTTAAAACCCCTTCCTTGCCCCGCGTCTTTGCTGTATTCTTTAATCAAAACAACGCAAAAATATTCAGTTACAAAGAAATTCGTTACGCCCTCAATTTAGCCACTGATAAAAAGAAAATAATTGACGAGGTCCTTCAGGGCTTTGGCACTCAACTTGAATATCCGATTCCAGCCGGCACATTTGGGGCGTTCTCTGCGCCTGCCCGCAATGCTACGCCCGCCCGCTTCGAGTCGCGAAGCGAGTCGGGCAGGCAAAGCGTTGCAGGCAGAGAAGAAACAGCGGGGCCGAATATTGCTGAAGCAAAAACGCTTCTTGAAAAAAATGGCTGGGTATTAAAAGATAATGTTTGGCAGAAAAAAGAGAAAAAAGAAGTTCTTCGGCTTGAATTCTCTTTGGCAACTTCAGACGCTCCTGACCTTAAACAGACCGCTGAACTGCTAAAAGCAATGTGGGAAAAAATTGGCGTCAAAGTCAATATCAAAATATTTGAAATCGGCGATTTGAACCAGAATATCATCAGGCCGAGAAAATACGACGCCCTTCTTTTCGGAGAAATAGTCGGCGGGGACCCGGACCCCTTTGTCTTCTGGCATTCATCGCAAAGAAATGATCCCGGATTAAATATTGCTCTTTATGCCAATATAAAAGTTGATAAACTTCTGGAGCAGGTGCGAACAAGCACGGATGAAGATAAGCGCAGAAAAGAATATGAAGAATTTCAAAAAGAATTAATTAAAGATATGCCGGCTGTCTTTCTTTTTTCCCCGAAATTTATATATTTGATGCCGAACAACTTAAGGGGAACTGAAGAAATGGAAAACATCACTGTGCCCTCTGAAAGATTTTCCCAGATTTACAGATGGTATGTCAAAACAGACAAAGTATGGAAAATTTTTGCCAAAGGGGAAAAATAGAGCATAAAAACGGTTATGATGTCTGCCGGGGTGAGAAACGGAGCGGCGAACTGCGTTATGACCTGACCTTACTCCATCCCTCCGCTCAAACATCGGGCCATTATCATTTTGGCGACGAGCCGGAACTTTACGAAGTGCGATCAGGACAGGCCTTATTTTTGACTCAGGACCGCAAGGCAAAAAAAACATATATAATAGAAGCTGAAGAAAAAGATAGAATTGTTTTTCCGCCGGGCCACAGCATGAGAACCATAAATCCGTCAAAAGATAAAGAATTAATAATTTCAAACTGGGTTAGCGACAAAACAACAAACGACTACAACGCTTTTAAAAATTTTCAGGAATCCCGCCAAGCGGAACAGGAACCAATAAAATTAAAACCGAAAAAATTGCCGAAAGAACTGGAAAATTTAGACTTCTTAAATAATCCTGAAAAATACAAAGATATTCTCACTATTAAAAATTTATACGAGCGGGTTCAAATTTACCCCGCATAAATGGGGGGCGAATGGCGGAACTGGTATACGCGTACGCTTCAGGAGCGTATGGGAATAATCCCTTGAGGGTTCAAATCCCTCTTCGCCCACCACTTGTGCGGGGTCCCGCCCTCGGCATTATAAAAATTTGACTTTTATTTTTTAATTATGTAAGATGTGGATAACATTATAAACTCTAATTAACTAAATGATACAAAAACACACTAGACGGATGGCGCCTTTCACCAGGCCAGTTGCGCCTATGAGCAGAGAGTCAGCTGTTCGCATTATTCCCCTTGGCGGAGTTGAGGAAATCGGACGAAATATGACAGTCATTGAATACGACAATGATATTGTGGTCATTGACGCCGGTTTGGAATTTCCCATAGAGGAAACTCCCGGCATTGATTACATCATCCCCAACACAAAATATCTTGAAGCGCGCAAAAATAAAATCCGCGGCTTGATCATCAGCCACGGCCACTTGGACCACACCGGCGCCATCCCTTATCTTCTTGAAAGAATCGGCTCCCCAACCATTTATACAACCAGACTCACCAAGGCCATGATCCTCAAACGGCAAGAGGAATTTCCCCATTCAGCCAAATTATATATTGAAGAAATTAAATCCGGAGACATGGTAAAATTGGGCCAGCTCAAGGCAAGATTTTTTGATATTACCCACACCATCCCCGATGCCATTGGCGCCATTATTGAAACTCCGCTCGGCAATGTTATTTATCCGGGAGACTTCAAAATTGAGCTCGATGCCAAAGGAAAACCAATCCACCTTGAGCAGTACACTAAACTGGGCAGAGAAAATAATCTTGTTCTTTTAATGGAGAGCACCAATGCCGAGGCGCCGGGTTTTTCCATTCCGGAAAAAACCGTCCATCAAAATCTGGAAAAAATAATCAGTGAGGCAAAAGGCAGGGTCATTGCCGCTACCTTCTCCTCTCTTCTTGAAAGAATCATTGAAATCATAAAAATTGCGGAGAGGCATAATAGAAAAGTTGTCATTGACGGATTCAGCATGAAGGCGAATGTGGAGATTGCGCAGGAACTTGGCTTTTTCAAAGCCAAGCATGACATCATTATTCCCGCTGACAGAATCAATAATTATCCCCCGGAAAAAATAATCGCCATCTGCACCGGCGCCCAGGGAGAGGAAAATGCCGCCTTGATGCGCATCGCCAACCGCAAGCATAAACATATCAAAATCCAGAAAGACGATACGGTTATTCTTTCTTCGTCCATCATTCCCGGCAACGAGAGAAGCATTCAGAATCTCAAAGACAACCTGGCCCGGCAGGGAGCGAGAATTATTCATTACAAAGTTGCCGATGTCCATGCCTCCGGACACGCCTATCAGGAGGAATTAAAAATGATGGCTAAGATGCTCAAACCGAAATTTCTTATCCCCATCCACGGCTACTATTTTATGCTCAAGACCAATGCTGATTTGGCGGAAACAATCGGCATTCCCAAAGAAAACATTGTCATACCAATGAATAATGGCTCCATCATTGAGGCAACCAAAAACAAAATCCATATCCTCAGGGAAAGCGCGCCGGCAAATTTGGTGCTGGTTGACGGTTTGGGCGTAGGCGATGTTAAAGAGGTTGTTTTGCGCGACAGGCAGATGCTTGCCCAAGACGGAATTTTTGTGATTATCACCGCTATTGATTCCCAGACCGGCAAAGTTAAAAATTCTCCTGACATCATTTCCCGGGGATTTATTTATCTGCGGGAATCGCAGGAATTACTCCGCCAGACCCGCTATTTGATAAGAAAAACAGTGGAAGAGGCAACCGGAAAAATGCATCCAATCAATACCACCTATGTCAAAGAATTGCTGCGCGACCGCATTGGCAAATTCCTCTTTCAAAAAACCCAGCGCAGGCCAATGGTCTTACCTGTCTTAATCGAAGTTTAATAAACAAAATATGATTTGCAAAACGGGCAATTTATTGCCATTTCTCGCCCCGTACCAAGCTTTGCTTTGGTGCGGGGTGGTTCTGCCGGTTTTAATTGAGGTGTAATTTTGCTAACATAAGTTTATGGAGGCAAAAAAAGAGAAAATTATTTTATCTGGGATGAGGCCTACGGGGATGCTGCATATCGGCAATTATTTTGGCGCCCTTCTCCCCCTTGTTCAACTTCAAGACAAGGCGGATAAATTCTTTATCATGATTGCCGACCTCCACGCCCTGACCACCCTTGAAGACAGCAAAGACCTTAAGCAAAATTCTCTCATTCTGGCAATGACCTATCTCGCCTCCGGGATAGATCCAAAAAAATCAAACATTTTTATCCAATCCCAAATCCCCGAACACGCTGAATTGGCAAATATTCTTGGAATGATAACCCCTTTGCCAATGCTTGAGCTTAATCCGGTTTATAAGGAAATGAAACAGGAATTTAAGCAGAATAATCTCGGGCTTCTCTCCTATCCGGTTCTGCAGGCCGCTGATATTCTTCTCTATAAAGCCACTCATGTGCCGGTAGGAAAAGACCAGGAGCCGCACCTTGAAATTACCAGAGAAATTGCCAGAAAATTCAATTCCCGCTTCGGAAAAGTTTTTCCAGAGCCCCAGGTTATTCTCCAAAAAGAAGCAAAAATTTTCTCCCTTCAGGACCCCTCTAAAAAAATGTCCAAATCGCATGGCGAAAAAACTTGTATTTCCTTATTGGACTCTCCGGAAAAAATCAGAGAAAAAATAAAAATTGCTGTTACTGATTCTGGTAAAGAAATTATTTACGACCCAAAGAAAAAGCCAGCCATCTCCAATCTCCTCGCTATTTACAGCTTGTTTTCCGGCAAACTGATAAAAGAACTGGAAAAAAATTATAAAAATAAGGGCTACGCCGAATTGAAAAAGGACTTGGCCGAAGTGATTATCAAGGGGCTGGCTCCGCTTCAAAAAAAATACAAAGAACTGGAAAAAAATTCTGATGATGTCCGAGAGATTCTTAAACATGGCGCTATAAACGTAAAACGAACTGCCTCCATCACCATGGAGGCAGTTCGAGAGAAAATTGGTTTCTTCTCTAATTAAAATCTGCGCCTAAAATTTTTTCTCCTCTCTTTGTTGCATTCGTAGCAATAGATGTTTCCGAATGTCCCGTCCTCCTTTTTTGTGGGAGTGAAAGGGAGCTTGTCAATCACGGTACCGCATTTTGCGCATTTGATTCCGAGATTGGAAACATCAATGAGATTAGGTCGCGGACGATTTTCGTTGTAATCCATTTTTTCGCCTAAATTAAACTCGTAATTTGTTTATCTCTTAGGCGAACGACCTCGTTATCATAAACTATTTCTCACCTAATCTGATAAAACTTCGTTCATTATAGCATCTCTAAATAAAAAAACAAGGGTGTTGATAAATGGCAATGATTTTCCGACTGGGATTGCCGTTTTTATCAAGGCCAAAGGTCCAGTGGTGTTTGACCGGAATTTTTGAAGAACTGTTGTTGCTTACCGTAATGTCTTCGCCGTTTTCCTTGGCCAAATAAAAGCCGGCGTGCATATTTTCCTTATTGGCAATCATTTTTTTCTCCCAAATCAAAACAGCGCCCGGAAACGGCTCTTCCGTCTTCTGCCAGCCGTTTTTCTCCAAATCTCTTATCAGGCCGTCAACTGTAGCGTGGGGAGAGGAAATTAGCCCGTAAAGATAAAGAATGGAAGAAGTATGGCTGGCGCACGACCGCTGGCCGTCTTTCAAAATATCTTCCGTTTCTCCTGTCTCTTCATTCCTCGCAAAAAAATTCCGAAACAGCTTAACCCCAACGCTGTTCTCAATGGCCGTCAAATAACTTTTATAAATTAAATATTTCATATGCAAACTTTGCTGTCGGCATCAAGCTCTTTGAGTAATTCTAGGATATCGGGTAGTGATAACGCAATGCAGCCGGCTGTGGGAGAATAATTCGGCTCTGCCACGTGCATAAAAATTGCGCTTCCCTTTCCCGGCGCTGGCGGGTCATCATTGTATCCGAGAACAACGAGGACATCGTATAAATTATCTTCGCGCCATAAATTTTCGTGGCTTGCCGAATACGGCAATTTTACATGTTTATTATAATTTGGGTCATCCGGGTCGTTGCACCATCCGTCATCAGGGGAAAGTTCTTTGGTCGGAAAAACGGACTCGGGTTTTGAAATTCTATCGGAGCGATAAAAAATTTCCCTGATGAGGAAACAACCTATGGGGGTCTTGCCGTCTCCTTCCTGCTTTCCTTCCGCAGTTCCGTTCCTGCCGATAGAGCATTTATACTCTTTACTCATAAATTCATCTGCTACGCGGAGAGAAGCAGTAAGAAAAGCGCGATGATTGTAATAACCAGAAAAATTGCCAGCGTGTGCGCGAGCAAAGAAAGAGCTTCTTTCTTTCTGCCGTCAAAGTACCAAAGAACCGGCCGGCCGAATACCAGCAAGCCGGTGAGGGCCGCTGAAAAAACGAACAGGCGGGATATAGCGGTAATTTTCAAAATATCTTCTTTGAAGATAGAAATTTTGTCATTTTCAAAATATGGTTTTTGAGATTTTATCTCATCAACTTTTGTATTCTGTTTTACGGCCATTGTGTTTTGCATAAAAATTTACTTGATTAAATCGTCCACTTTAACACCTAACGCTTTGGCGATTTTTTGGTTTTTTCTCCTTCTTTTCATTCTGCCTTAAATCTCAAGATTTTTCAATCAAAAATCCGCCCTTATAGGGCGGTCATTTCTGTTAAGCCGTGTAGGCCTCACTAAGATTCTGGCTACCTCGGTATCGGATTAATGTATACAAGACAACATAAGGCTTTTTAGACGACTCTTCCACTGTCTTATTTAGGGGTCTCGGTCGGACTCCGAACCAAAAATCAGTAGTAAAACCAATGTATAATTTACCATCCTTATTTCTCAATATGTAAACGTAATACATAAATACGATCTGGGGCTGGCACGACACCAGTCGGTGTGTGCCTAGTCCCGAACCGTATGGTTCTGGGACTGCGGGGCTTGGATTCGAACCAAGGTCTTTAGGTTCAGAGCCTAACGTGCTACCGCTACACCACCCCGCAAAATTAATATTGTCTAAATTTTATTAAATTTTTTACTTTATAAACCTCCTCTTTTCGTGAAACTTGAATCTTGTATCCGCTTTTATTAGGGTGAAACCCTAAAATTATTAATACTCGATAAACATTATTAAGTAATGATTCGTTTTTATTGCTGAACAAAAATTTATAAGTGCAAGTCGGCCTATGGACACAAAAACTCCCTTCTGCTTCATATAATCCCCTTAAATATCTTACCAAAAAACTTTTATTTTTCAAGATCCATTGAGGAATTTTAATATTTTTATCTTTTCTTGATCCAGTCGGAATATCTATTCTTCTACTTATATATTTTTGATAAATTCTAATTCTCACGCAGCCTCTATTGGGTTTATTAATTGTGGGTCTTTGAGAAAATATCTTTTCAATCAAATAAGCATATCTTTTAATAAAACCTTTATTTTTTGCATTACTCGCAATTGTCATAGCTTCTGTGCGGGGAAAGACAGATATATTGCCATCACCCAAAACAACACCAATTAGCTCTGCTAAATCCGCGTCTCTTTTGAGTTTTGGATAAGTTGATCTAATCTTCCCCAACTTTTTCATTTCATCCCGCCATTCCTTGAAATTATCTATCTTTTTAAGCTTCATTGTCCGAGATATTTTCATTACGGATGGATGAGTATATTTATTAAAATCTTTACTCCAACTTTTATGCATATATAAAAATCTTACCATAAATAGTAATATTTTCCTACCATTAGATGACCCGGCAATGGTTCGATAAACTCACCACAAGTATTATACTTTAAGGTATCTCCGAACCGCAATGAAGCTGGAGAGGGCGCCGAGGGTGGCGCCGATAAAAAGGAGAAGTAAAAAGATTTGGCCGAAATTGGAGATATAATACTTGAAAAGATTGACTCCGCTGAAAAAATTTTCCGTCATTGGCCCCAGCCAGGTGGTGAGAGGATAAAACAAAACCATGGTAATGATTGACGAAATAACGCCATACATAATGCCCTCAACAATAAAGGGCCCGCTGACAAATCTGCTGCTGGCGCCCACCAGGCGCAACACTCCGATCTCCTCGCGGGAAATATAAATGGCCAGGCGAATGGTGTTAAAGGTAACAATGATGGAAATAATGACCAAAATGATGCTGAGAATTGAACCCAAATTTTTGGCGGAATCAATAATTTTGGTCAGCCGGTCAATGATTTTTTTGTTCTGAAGGTAATTTATTTTATCTATGATGGAGCCGGTCGGCGCTTGGGATTCCGCATTTAAAAACTTAGCCACTGCTTCGTACTGCGACGGTTCTTTCGTCTTAATATTAAGTGTCGCTCCCAAAGGATTCGCATTCAGCTCTTCCAGGGACTGGGTGATCATAGCATTTTCTTTGTGCCGTTCTTTAAAATTCTCCAAGGCCTGTTCTGCCGAAACATACTCCACATTTTTCACTTCTCCAAGTTTTGAAATCTCATCTTTTAAAGCAAGGATGTCCTGCTTTTGGCTATCGGTCTTAAAATAAACGCTGATATCCACTTTATCCTGAATCTGAGCAACCATGGAACCAAGAATCGCCCGGCTGAAAATCAAAGAGCCGATAGTAAAAAG
>Ga0210057_1002350_pt1 | contig 27209 bp, 24 predicted proteins | sample CryGeyCG2114_010_2_FD_183968 | JGI IMG/M metagenome (GOLD analysis project Ga0210057, IMG submission 183968) | Groundwater microbial communities from aquifer - Crystal Geyser CG10_big_fil_rev_8/21/14_0.10 (SPAdes) (version 2) | ecosystem: Environmental > Aquatic > Deep subsurface > Groundwater ...
ATTTACGGCGTGGCCTTGGCCGCTATGAGCATGCTTTCTATGGCCGGTATTATTGTGGCCATTGACTCATTCGGTCCCATCACTGATAACGCCGGCGGCATTGCCGAAATGGCTAATTTGTCGCCCGGTGTCCGTAAAATTACCGACGCGCTGGACTCGGTGGGCAACACCACCAAGGCCGTGACCAAGGGCTATGCCATTGCTTCGGCGGGCTTGGCGGCATTGGTGCTGTTTGCTTCTTTTTCGCGGGAATTTTTTGACTTGAGCGGTCAATCGTTAGCTTTTGACTTGAGCGATTCGCGGGTGCTTATTGGTCTTTTTATCGGCGGTCTTCTGCCATACATTTTTGGGTCTTTGGCTATGAAAGCAGTGGGCAAGGCGGGCGCCGCGGTGGTGAACGAAGTGCGGCGGCAGTTTAAAGAAATCAAGGGGATTATGGAAGGCACGGCTAAACCGCAATATGGCGTTTGTGTTGATATTGTGACTAAGTCCGCCATTAAACAAATGATTTTGCCGGCGCTTTTGCCGGTGCTGGCTCCGTTGGCGGTCGGTTTCCTGCTGGGTCCGGAAGCCGTTGGCGGGTTGTTGGTGGGTTCAATTATCACCGGAATTTTTGTGGCGATTTCCATGACTTCGGGCGGGGCGGCTTGGGACAACGCGAAAAAATTCATTGAGGAAGGAAACTTTGGCGGCAAGGGCTCACTGGCCCATCAGGCCGCGGTGACGGGCGATACGGTGGGGGATCCATATAAAGATACGGCGGGTCCGGCGATAAATCCGATGATTAAGATACTGAATATTGTGGCGTTATTAATGGTCTCATTTCTAGTATAAATTAACTTTGCCGCTTTTTTGGCGGCCCGCCTTGACTCGTTTCGGCGAGGCAGGCAAAAAAGCGGCGCCGCGCCTGCCAAAGCCGATAATGATTAGCTGGAATATATTTAACGCAAACTTAAAGTATAATTTAAGTATAATTCCCAGTAATCAGCTTTGGTTATCGGCGGGCAGGGGAAAAACCGCCGCGCGGGCGTAAGATTTTGATAAAATCAACGGCTCGTCTCGCTAAATTTGTTATCCACAACGCCCCAAGCTGACGCTTGGGGCCCCACCACAGCACGCAAATTTTTAACGCTTGGCTCGCCCGCGATTTTCTGACAAAATCTTCGCCATGCGCGGGAAAAAAATACGAATACGATGAAAACGGAAATTAAAAAACTGCCTCAGTCGCAGGTGGAAATGATAATCGAACTTGACCCCACGGAGTGGGGCAAGTTTATTGATGAGGCGGCTCGCGAATTGTCGCGGGATGTTAAAATTGACGGGTTTCGGCCGGGACAAGCGCCGCGGGCGGTGGTAGAGCAAAAAGTGGGGCTGGGTAAGATTTTGGAAAAGGCGGCGGATTTGGCGGTTAAGGAAAATTATGTAAAGGCGGTGCGGGATAATAAATTGGATGTTATCGGCCGGCCGGAGATTCAAGTTTTAAAGCTGGCCGCTGATAATCCTTTTGAATTTAAAGTTAAAGTGGCGGTGATGCCGGAAGTAAAACTGGGTGATTATTTTAAGATTGCCAAGTCAGAAAAAAAGGCCAACCGCGAAGGGATAAAAGTTGAAGACAAAGAGGCGGCGGATTCTTTGTCTTGGCTGCAAAAATCACGCACTAAATATGTCACGATCAATCGGTCGGCTAAAATGGGGGACCGGGTGGAAGTTGATTTTTGGGTCAGGCAAAACGGGCAAGTAATTGAGGGCGGCCAGAGCAAAAACCACCCGTTGATTTTGGGCGAGAGCCGCTTTATACCCGGTTTTGAGGAGCAGCTGGTTGAGATGAAGGAAGGCGAAACCAAGATTTTTTCTCTGCCTTTTCCGGCCGATTATTATGTTAAAAATCTGGCCGGGCAGTTGCTGGATTTTGAAGTAAAAATGAATTTGGTGCAGGAGAGTTTGGTGCCGGAGCCAACCGATGAGTTTGCCAAGTCCTTGGGGCAGTTTGCCGATTTGGCGGCGCTTAAGCAAAACGTTAAGGACGGCTTGATTGAGGAAAAAATGCAGAAGGCCAAAGAAATGTGGCGCGGCCGGGTGCTGAATAAAATCGTTAAGGATTCCAAAATGGAAGTGCCGCCGGCGCTGGTTGAAATGGAGCGGGTAAAAATGATGGAAGAGTTTAAAAATAATTTGGCGCAAATGGGCCTGGAGTTTGATGTTTATCTGGAAAATCTTAAAAAGACGGAACAGGAGTTGCTAAGGGAGTGGTCGGGTAAAGCCGAGGAGCGGGTAAAGGGGGCTTTGGTGCTGGAGGAAATTGCTAATAAGGAAGAAATTCAAGTGGCGGAAGCGGAAATTGAGGCGGAAATTAACAAGACATTTGCTCATTATCCGGACTGGCAGGCGCTGAAGAGTCAAATTGACAAAAAGCAATTAAGCGAGTATACTAAAGGCAGATTGCGGAACGAAAAAGTGTTTGAGTTGCTGGAAAGATTTTAAGGAATGCCGCGTTTGCGTCATTCCTCGAAATTCCGTCGCTCGCCCCAGACAAAAGCAATCCTTTGCCTGTCAGCTCGCTAGGAATTACAGTTTGTGTATTTAATTTTGCGCGGCTTTTGCGAGCCACGCAGAACAAAATACGTAAAAAATTAATTAATCAAGAAGCCAGAAGTTTAACCATTTATGAATTTGGTTCCGACGGTCATTGAGAAATCATCCTTTGGTGAACGCGCCTACGATATCTATTCGCGGCTGTTAACCGACCGGATAATTTTTTTGGGCGGGCCGATAAATGATGTGGTGGCTAATTCCGTGATAGCGCAGCTGCTTTTTCTTGATTCGCAAGACCCCAAAAAGGATATCAAGATCTACATCAATAGTCCCGGCGGCTCGGTCACAGCGGGTTTGGCGATTTACGACACGATGCAGTATGTGAAAGCGGATGTGTCCACCATTTGCATTGGCATGGCGGCCTCTATGGGGGCGGTTTTACTGGCAGCCGGAGCTAAGGGCAAGCGTTTTGCATTGCCCAATTCTTTGGTCTTGTTGCACCAGGTGATGGGCGGAGCGGAAGGGCAAGCCGTAGACATTGATATTGCCGCGCGCCAGATTATCAAGACCAAGGAAAAAATGAACCAGATTTTGGCCAAGCACACCGGTCAGAACCTAAAGACGATTGAGAGGGATACGGACCGCGATTTTTATATGTCGCCGGACGAGGCCAAAGCGTATGGTTTGTTGGATAAGATTATTGGCCGGAAATAGACCGGCTGATTCTCAATTCTTAAAGTCACGCCTGTCGTGGCTGAATGGTTGGAACTTGGGCTCTAGCAAACATGGAAATCGATATTTTTCTTATTATAACAGGGGTCATCGCTGTGGCGATGGGCTCTGTTATAGGTTATTTAGCGCGTCAAAGTATCGCCAAAAAACAGGTCGGTTCCATTGAGGGAAAGTTGGAAAAGATGATGGAAGAGGCCAAGCATAAGTCCAAGGAGATGCTGTTGCAGGCGCAGGATAAGGCCTTGCGCGTTTTGGAAGAGGCCAAGCAGGAGCAGAAGACCCGGGAGCAGCAGCTGTCTAGAATGGAAGACCGGGTGGAACGACAGGAAAAGATGATGGATCAGAAAAGTCAGGATTTGGATAAGCAATATGCGGAACTAGCCGATAAGGCCAATAAGGTTAAAGAAATTAAAGAGCGCTTGGTTGAGATGGAGGCGCAAAAAGCTATGGAGTTGGAAAAAGTGGCCAAGCTTTCTCGCGAAGAAGCCAAGGAAGAGTTGCTCAAGCAAGTGGAAAAAGAGCACGAAGTAACGTTGCTGGAACGCATCGGAAAGCTGGAAAGAAAAGGAAAAGAGGAGCTGGAAAAAAAGGCCCGCGATGTGCTGACTTTTGCCATGCAGCGCTACGCTGCTTCGCAAGCCGCGGAAATTACCACCAGCACCGTGGCTTTGCCGTCGGACGACCTGAAGGGTCGGATTATCGGTAAAGAGGGCCGCAATATTAAGACCTTGGAAAAATTGACGGGCGTGGAAGTGATAGTTGATGATACGCCCGGCGCTATTGTTATTTCCGCTTTTGACCCGATTCGGCGGCAGATTGCCAAACTGGCGTTGGAAAAATTGATGGCGGACGGCCGCATTCAGCCGGCCCGCATTGAGGACGCGGTGGAAAAGGCCAAAGAAGCGGTGGCCGAAAAAATCTTAGAAGCCGGCAACGCCGCAGTTTATGATACCGGCGTGGCGGGATTGGACCCCAAGCTTATACGCATTTTAGGGCGCTTGAGCTTACGCACCAGCTACGGGCAAAATGTGCTGTTGCACTCTCTTGAGGTGGCGCACTTGGCTTCGGCCATTGCGGCCGAGATTGGCGCGGATGCTACCTTAGCCAAAAAAGCCGGCCTATTGCATGATATCGGCAAAGCGGTGACGCACGAGGTGCAGGGTTCGCACGTGGAAATTGGCAAGATGATTCTGCAAAAGTTCAATATGTCAGAGGACGTGATTAAAGTGATGCAGTCGCACCACGAAGAGTATCCGTATGAATCGCTGGAAGCGGTGATTGTGCAGGTGGCTGACCAAATTTCCGGCGCTCGGCCCGGCGCCCGCAAAGACACGCTGGAAGCGTATCTTAAGCGTTTGGAAGAGCTGGAAAAAATTGCTAATTCTTTTGAAGGCATTGATAAGTCCTACGCTATTCAGGCCGGTCGGGAAATTCGTGTTTTTGTGCATCCCGATAAAATTAGCGATTTGGAGGCCAGAAAGCTGGCGCGGCAAATTGCCGACCGAATCCAGCAGGATTTGCAGTATCCGGGCGAGATAAAAGTAACGGTAATCCGGGAATTAAGGACGATTGAGTACGCGAAGTAAAAATCATCTAAACATTCAAACATTTTAGCATATTAACGGGGGCAGAATGCTAAAAATATTATTATGTTTTGATGTTAAAATGTTAAAATGTTTTAATGTTAAAATGAGAGTTTTATTCTTCGGTGATATTGTTGGCCAGCCCGGGCGGGAGGCCTTAAAGATCGCTTTGCCTGATTTTAAGCGGGAGCTAAAGCCCGATTTGATAGTGGCTAATGGCGAGAACATGGTTCACGGCAATGGTTTGGCGCCCGAGCAGGTTAAAGAAGTACTGGCGGCGGGAGTGGACTGGCTGACGCTGGGCGACCATACTTTTGACTTAAAGTCCGGCGAAGAGGTGTTGGCTGATAAAACTCAGCCCGTGTTGCGGCCGCTTAACTGGCCGGGCAATGTGCCGGGTCGGGGCTATGAAATTATTTCGCTGGGCGTGCGCCGGCTGTTACTGGTAAATTTAATCGGTCGGGTTTTTATGCGGCACGATTTTGACGACCCGTTTCAAAAAATCAAGGAATTGCTGGAGGACTATTCGCTTAAGGGAAAAGAGCAGGGGACAAAGCCGGCGGATGCGATTATCGTGGATTTTCACGCGGAAGCCACTTCAGAAAAAGAGGCCTTGGGTTGGTTTTTGGACGGCCAGGTTTCGGCGGTCATTGGCACCCATACTCATGTAGCGACAGCCGATGAGAAAATTTTGCTTCAAGGCACCGCTTACATTACCGATATTGGTATGGTGGGGCCGCGCGACTCTGTTTTGGGGCGTAATAAAGATATAGTGATAAAACGGATGTTGAATCAGCGCAAATTAAAGATGGATATTGCTAGCGATGGGCCGGTGGAGATATGCGGTGTTTTGCTGACCATTGACGATAAAACCGGTTTAGCTCAAAATATTGTCAGGGTTAAAAAAGAAGTTGTGCTTAGTTGAGATTTAGGGTAAAATGTAGAAAGAGATTTTAGGAGGGGAAAGGTCGAATTAAAATATTTAAACATTTTAACATTCTAGCATTTTAACATTCATGCTTTAGGAGATATGTTTAAATGTTAATATGTTAGTATGATTTTATGACCAAAGACCAATTAATTGATGCTGTAGCGGCCAAGTGTGGTTTGTCCAAGAGGCAGGTGGGTGAGTGTTTGGAGGCCGTTTTGGACGGAATAACTAAGGCGCTGCAAAAAGACGACAAAGTGGCTTTCACCGGTTTTGGCGCTTTTGTTATTTCCAATCGCAAAGCTAGACAAGGCGTGAACCCAAAGACCGGAGCGAAGATTCAAATCCCGGCTATGAAAGTTCCCAAGTTCCGCGCCGGCAAAGCGTTGAAAGACGCGGTGAGATAGAAAAGTTAGATAAACAAAAATCCCCGTGAGGGGTTTTTGTTTTGGAGAAAATGGAGCGGGCGACCCCGCAAAATCCCGCCAAGGCGGGATAACGGGGCGAGAATTGCTTTTTGATTCTTTGCGGCGTGCCGCGTGGTGGCGAGCAACGCGAGACATTTTACGCGGAGCGGGCGAGCAGAATCGAACTGCCGTCTCGACCTTGGCAAGGTCGCATAATAGCCGCTATACTACGCCCGCACATTCAGCAAGATTTATTTGCAATGCCCTGAATCCATCCTCTGACCTTACACATTGATTCTGTGTTACCCGCATTTAAATGTAGAGTCCCATAGGGCAATATATTTCTTTTTCTTTTGCTGGCCTTGCTGATTTGAATTTGCGGTTTATAGAAATTTTTCTTGGGTAATTTCGTTAATTTCGTCCAAAAATTAAGTGTTTTATTATAATTTGTGTCCGGATAGGTATGCGCTCTTCCCTTTATTTTTTCGTTGCTGATTTCACAAACCCTTCGAAAAAACTCCATTATTATTTTGATAATTTCAGGGTTTGAGTTACTGAATCGCAGTTGATTTTTGTATTTTTGATTACCTTCTGCCCAATATAGCGCAGCGCCAATGAGCTTGAGGTCGTTCAATGAAACTTTTTTTATTTCTCGTTGGGATTTGTTTTGAATTCGTGTTCTTTTTTCCCAGGCCTCCTGAACTCTTCTTTTAATAAAAATTTCATTGGCATTTTTCCATCGTTTGTATGTTTGTTGCTGTATTTTCCTTTTCGCCTCGGTGGATATTTTTATATTTTTTAGCCAAGCTGAAAGAGTCCCCTTTGGGACATTATAAATTTCTCTTATCTCTCCATGGGTTTTGCCTCGTTTTCTTAGCGAGATAATTCTCAGTTTTAGTCCTTTATTCGAACTGGTAGCCATATTATTTTATAATATCAGCCCAGTTCGGATTTTGTCAATGTGCTGCATAGCATAAAGAGTGCCGGAGCGCAGAATCGAACTGCGATCTCGTGTTTTTCAGACACGCGCCGTCACCAAGTTGGCTACTCCGGCGAAAATCAATTAACAGTCAACAAATAACAATAAACAGTAAAAAGTAATTTAATGCTAGTGGGCAATGTAGGGATTGAATCCTTCGACTTCGCTCAGGAAGGCCCTATGGCTTACTCGGCTTGCCCCGCCAAATCTTGGGTCTCTAGTGGGCGCTTGAGGATTCGAACAGGAGACCTACTCGGTGTAAGCGAGTCGCTCTAACCTCACCCCGCCAAATTTTTAATCGAGTGGGCGCTTGAGGGCTCGAACCTCAGACCTTCGCAGTGTAAATGCGACGCTCTAACCAACTGAGCTAAGCGCCCCCGCTGGTGTCTTTATTGTACCAAGCTCGCACCTATTTCCAAAACAAATGATGCGCGCCTCGTCTCGCCGCAAGGACGGAGAAATCAGCGGCTTTGAAAGAGCCGTTGAGTTCTGTATTGGTGCCCAGGGGGGGATTTGAACCCCCATGGGTTGCCCCACTACCACCTCAAAGTAGCGCGTCTGCCGTTCCGCCACCTGGGCAAGGAGAAACTAGGACTACTCATTGGCCGTTGTTGGCTCTTCGGCCGCAGTTTTAGTTTCGGGAATAAACACTTTTTGGCGTTTCATTCGTGCCTGTTTGCCGAAGCGTCCGCGCATATAGTATAGCTTGGCCCGTCTAACTTTGGAAGTTTTTAGGATTTCTATTTTATCAATAGTGGGGGAGTGCAGCGGATAAACTCTTTCCACGCCTACGCCTTCGGAAATCTTGCGGACGGTAAAAGTGCCGTTGAGCCCGCGGCCGTGCTTGGTGGCGATAACCAATCCTTCAAAGAGCTGAATTCTTTCTTTGTTGCCTTCCTTGATGCGTTGATATACTCGGATGGTTTGTCCGGGTTTAATTTCGGGCACTTTTTTGAGCTGGTCTTGAATGATTTTCATAAACAATAATCCTCTAATTAAGAATTTTTACACAATTTTTACACAAATAGATGTTAGCATTAATTCAGGATTTTTTCAAGGGCTTCTATGACCTTGTTCAAATCGGCAGGCAGGGGGCTGGCAAACAAGCGTTTTTGGCCGTCCGGTAAGGTAATTTCAAGCTCTACTGCGTGCAGAAATTGACGAGTCAAGTTCGTTGGTTTTTGACGGCCGCCGCCATATTTTGTGTCGCCGACGACCGGATGGCCAAGGTAGGCCAGTTGAACGCGGATTTGGTGGAAACGGCCGGTTTTCGGCCGGGCTTCAACGAGCGAATAATCCTTAAATTCTTTAAGCACTTTATAGTCACTGATGGCCTCGCGGCCTTCACTGGCTACCTGCTGTTTGGTGGGGTCGGGCGAACGCTTGAGAAAACATTTTATTTGTCCGTTGGTTTCTTTCAGGTGGCCGTGAACCAGAGCTAGATATTTCTTGGCTGTTAAGCGTTTTTGAAATTGATTTTTTAGCCACGTAAACGCGGCTTGGTTTTTAGCAATTATCATCACGCCAGAAGTATCTTTGTCTAAGCGGTGCACCAGGCCCGGCCTGGCTAGGGGATTGTCGCCGACACTAGCTAGTTCCGGGCAGTAGGCAATCAGGCCGCTGACGAGCGTATTTTGTGTCTCGGCTGGCACGGGTTGTAGGACTTTGTCCATACGCGGATGAACAGAGATTCCTGCTGGCTTATCTATTACTAAAACATTATTATCTTCGTAAATCACGCTAAGTTTAATATCTGGATTGGGCGTAAGTTTATTCTCTGGTTTGTCCGGCAGCATAAATAAAATTTCGTCGCCCTCCCGTAGGAGGTATGATGGTTTTACCATAACGCCATTTACCCCAGCAGAAGTCCGTTCATGTTTTATTTTAGCGCCAGTTTTATGCAGCGATTTCGCCTGTGGCTTAGGTTGATATATATCTGGTTTTGTCGGCCGACTTCTAACGGGGTGAATAAAAATATTCCCTTGCTTTATCTGTTCTTTTAAAAAAGCGCGGGAATATTGGGAAAAGCGAGAGAGTAAAAATTTATCCAGCCGCTGTCCGATATCTTCGGTTCCAGCGACAATCTTTTTTTTCATGTGGGTCTAAGTGGACTCGAACCACTGACCTCTTCCGTGTCGAGGAAGCGCTCTAGCCAACTGAGCTATAGACCCGAATTTTTACTTTTTTATCTTAACAACAACAGGCCTAAAAAGGCAGATAAAGTCAGGATTAAAAGCCAGCCCAAGGTCAAGAGAAAGAATTTGACAGCATCGGACTTTTGTCCGTCCAGATAAAGCAGGACGGGTTTGGCCATGACCAAGGAGCCCGTAACGGCGGCCGAGAGCACAAATAGCATCAGCGCGGCCACAGGCGTCAAAAATTTATCTTCTTTGCCAAACCATTGATTGGCGTGGTTAAAAAAGAAAGCGACGGCCAAAATGTAAACCAATACGCCCAAAGAATGAAGCATGCTGCTGATGATAAGCTTGGAGTTTTTCATATGTGTTATATGGTATCTTAAAATCAAGTGCGCGCGCTAGGATTCGCCCTGTGTCAAAGCAAAGCTCGGTGCATGGCGAATCCTGAATCGTTTCGCCGTAGGCGAATCTGGTTCAGGGTGACCGCTCTACTTCATCCCGCCATCTTTTGGGGTGGGCGCGCTAGGATTCGAACCTAGAACCGCGAAGGTATAAGCTTCGTGCTCTGCCGTTGAGCTACGCGCCCCAAAAGATGGCGGGGCAAGCTGAGCTGCTCTAGCCGTTTTTTATCAACTCTTCAAACTCTTCTTTCTCTATGGTTTCTTTTTCAATTAACCGGTCAGTGATTTTATTCAGTAGCGCCCGTCTTTCAATTAGGATTTTTTGAGCGGTTTTGGCGGCTCGGTCAATAAAATCGTGTACCTCTTTATCAATTTCCTGGGCGATTTTTTCGGAGTAGTTTTTCTCGGTGGAAATTTCCCGTCCCAAAAAGATAAGGTCTTCGGTTTCGCCAAAGGTTCGCGGGCCGAGCTTTTCGGACATCCCATAACGCATGACGAGGCGTCTGGCCAAATCCGTCGCCTGTTCCAAGTCATTGCCCGCGCCGGTAGTAACTTCATTAAACACTACTTGCTCGGCGTAGTAGCCGGCCAGCAGCACGGCTAGCTCTTCGGTAAATTCGGTTTTTGAGTGCAAATGTTTATCACGGTCGGGTAATTTTAAAGTGTAGCCGGCGGCTTGCCCCCGCGCGATAATGGAGACCTTGCGTATCGGGTCGGTGTGGGGGAGGGAAGCGGCGACCAGCGCGTGGCCGGCTTCGTGGTAGGCCGCAATTTTTTTCTCATCGGTGGAAAGAATATGGCTTTTTCTTTCCGGCCCCAGCAGAACCTTTTCAATGGAGGAAATGAAATCAATCATCGGAACTTCTTTTTTCTCTTGCCGGGCGGCGGCAATAGCCGCTTCGTTAACTAAATTAGCTAAATCAGCGCCCGAAAATCCCGGCGTGCGTTCAGCAATTTGACGCAGATTGACATCCGGAACGAGTGGCTTATTTTTGGCGTGTATTTTTAAAATTTCTTCGCGGTCATTGATGTCGGGCAGGTCCAACATTACCCGTCGGTCAAAACGGCCGGGCCGCAAGAGAGCCGAGTCCAAAATATCGGGGCGATTGGTAGCCGATAACATCACCACGCCGTTATTTGGTTCAAATCCGTCCATTTCTACCAGAATTTGGTTAAGGGTTTGTTCTCTTTCGTCATGTCCGCCGCCGAGCCCCGCTCCGCGCTGGCGGCCGATGGCGTCCAATTCATCAATGAAAATAATGCAGGGACTGGCCTTTTTGGCGTTTTGGAAAAGGTCGCGCACCCGCGCGCTGCCCACGCCGACAAATAATTCAACAAATTCGGAGCCGGAAATGTGGAAAAAAGGCACATTGGCTTCGCCCGAAACCGCCCGCGCCAGCAGTGTTTTACCGCAGCCCGGTGGGCCGATCAGCAGCACGCCCTTGGGAATCTTGGCGCCGATCTCAATGAATTTTTTGGGATTTTTTAAAAAGTCCACCACTTCCGATAGCTCTTCTTTGGCTTCTTTGAGTCCGGCCACATCCAGGAAGCTGGTTTTTTGCTTTTCATCTTTTGGCATAATCGTGCGAGCCAGGGACTTGGTAAAACCAAAGTTTTGTCCGGCGCCGCGCTGGGCCTGCCGCATTATAAACCACAAAAACAGCCCCATCAGCAGTAAGGGAAAGGCAAAAGGCAAAATTACGCTGCTAATCCAAAACTGCCAGCCGGTGTTGCTTTTAATATCAATTTTTACCTTTTGGAGCTTGAGCGCCTCAACTCCGTAGTTTTTGAGCGATTCGGTGAGACCCGATTCGGTTTCTTTGGTGGCTTTTTCCTGGCTCTCGTCTTTTAACTTGATATTGAGCGTTTGGTCTTCAACCGTGATCTGGCTGACCTTTTCTTCGTTGATTTGCTGGGTCAGCTCCGTTAAAGAGATTTCCGTAACGGATTTATTAGTTGAGCCGAGTATAGAAAAAACGCCCGAAACCAAAATGAATAGAAACAGGACAATGAAAATATTTTTGGCGAGATTCTTCATGGAGTGCTACGAAATACGAATTTATTACGAATATACGAATTGAAAAAGAAAGCGAGAGAGTTAATTTTAGTATATTCGTATTTTTTCGTATTTCGTAGCTAAATTAGTTATTCAGTTTTTGGCGAGTCGTCCTCAGGCGCGCTGGCCGGCTGAGCCGCCGTTTCCGGCCGCACCAGCGACAAGGCCATTTTGTGGGCCGAGGCCTCAATGGAGAGAATTTTGAATGAATATTGCTGGCCGGTTTTGATTTCTTCATTCATCGCGTCAATTGATTTGAAGTCAGACACATGAGCCAGGCCATGGATGTCCTTGTCCAGTTTAACAAAGGCGCCAAAGGGATTTATTTTGGTCACTTCGCCCGTCACCACTTGCCCCACTTGATACTTGGCGGCAATTTCTTGCCACGGGTCTTGTTTGAGGGCCTTGAGAGACAGAGACAGGCGGTCATTATCCAGCCCGATTATTTTGGCAGTGACCTTATCGCCGACATGCAGGATTTGGCGCGGGTCTTCAATCAGTTGCCAGTCAATTTCCGAAATATGAATTAGGCCTTCCATGGTTTTTTCCTGGCTAGCCGTTTTACTTTCACCTTTATCCGGAGAGTCGGGGAGCGAGAACTTAACAAACGCTCCAAAGTCCACCACGCCCGAAATTACTCCTTCCACCAGGTCGCCGACTTTAAATTGTGTGAGCGCTTCTTTGATTTTGCCTTCTTGCGTGGCTTTTTCTGAAACGATTAGTTTTTGCTGTGAGGGATCGGCGTCAATCACTCGAACCGGCAGTTCTTTGTTGACGAATTTATTGAGTTCTTGCAGGATCATATTTTTGTCGCCGTTTTCCACGCGGGGATAGTGTTCGTAAGCCAGTTGCGAGACCGGTAAAAATCCGCTCACGCCTTTAAGTTCAATCATGAGCCCGCCGCGATTGGCCGCTACTACCTTGACCGTCACGGTTTCTTGTTTGTGCAATAGGTCGCGGAGCGTATCCCAGGCCTTTTCTTGAGTAGCCGCCTGGAGTGATAATTCAATTTGGCCGTTGTTATTTTCCGTTTCAATGACCATGGCCGAAATTTCCTGGCCGGGCTTTAGGGCCTTAATCAGGGCCTTGTTTTCTTTAATTTCTCGGCCCAGCAACACGCCCGTGCCGGCACTGCCCAAGTCAATGAAAACGCTGTTTTTACCTACTTCCAACACTTTGCCAGTGGCAATATCGCCCAAACGCAGGGACTTGGAAGTTTGATTTAGAAGCCCCGCCATGGCCGATGTTTTGGTTTCTTGTTTAGCTGTTTTAGCTGTCATTTAATTATTACTAATCAGCATCGCTTTTTAATGATTATTTTATGTTTTTGCGATACTAAAGACAAACTATCCGCTCTATGCTTTACTCCGTTAGAGATTTTAAAAGATTTTTTTGGGGTAAAACAGAATAATCAAAAATCTCTAACGGGGTTTGCTTCAAGATAAGCGGTTAAATTGGTCTTTTAGATTCGATATCAGCATACTCTAAAAAAGGAGATTTGGCAAGACAAATTAGGTGTTGTCATGCCGGTTTTTTTATGATAAGATAAGGTTAACAACTCTGCTAATTTACGAATTTATACTAATTGTACAAATATTATATTTGTAATATTTGTAAAGATTAGTAAATTCGTAGGGTGCCATGGTTATAACTTGGTATGGACAATCGTGTTTTAAAATTCAAAGCGGCGAAACCGTGGTTTTCACCGACCCGTTTAATAAGGAAATCGGGTTGACTCCTCCGCGGGGTCAGGCCAATGTGGTAACAATTTCTCACAATCACTTTGACCATAATAACGCCGAGTCCCTAAGCGGCGAGCCGCTAGTGATTAACAGGCCGGGCGAGTATGAGACCAAGGGGGTGAGCGTCAAGGGAATTTTCTCTTACCATGATAAAAAAGAAGGCAAAGAGCGCGGCATCAACACCATTTACGTGATTGAAATAGAAGGTATGAAAATTTGTCATCTGGGCGATTTGGGTCAAGAAAAGTTAACCAGCGAGCAGCTGGAGCAAATTAATGGAGTGGATATTTTGATGATTCCGGTGGGGGGAGTAGCTACTATTGACGGGGAAGAGGCAGCGGAAATTGTCAGTAATATTGAGCCGCGCCTGGTCATCCCTATGCACTATAAGTTTCCCGGCGTGAACCTGCCCAAGTTTGACGGAGTAGACGTGTTTTTAAAAGAGATGGGTGTGAGCAAAAAGGAAGTGGTGGATAAACTGACGCTCAAAAAAAAGGATTTGCCGGAGGGAGATACGGCGGTGGTAGTGATGAAAGTGTAAAATCGTACAGAATTACAGATAAATACGGATAGTACAGATAGAATTATTGTATCCGTAAAATCCGTACTAATCCGTAATTCCGTAAGATCTATGTCGTTGGTTGACTTTATAATCAAATTACAAAAACAGCCCAAGTATATTAGAACGCAGATTAAGTGGGCGGGGGTAACTATTTTTATGGTTATTCTTTTGGCATTTTGGTTGTGGTCGCTGGGCAGTGCTGTTGGCAGTCAGGCCAAAAATAAGTCAAGCGATAAGGGTTTGGAGAGTTTGGGCCAGCTAAAAAATGATATCCCTACTTTGTGGCAGAGCTTGGGAGCAGGCATTGGTAATATTTGGGGTTCAATTGAGCAGGACTTGACCAATCAGTCAACTGATAGCGGTCAAGAATCGGCCTCGCCCTCTCCGTTTTCAGACAGGTTGCCGATAGAGTAAAAACTACTCGGTAGTCAGTTTCAAAATCGTAAATTTTTTCCCAGCGATAAAAATTTTACTCGCCAATCCTCCTCGCTCTCCGCTTAGGGCGGAACCATGCCCGCTCGTCGGATTGAGCGTTTTGGAACTGACCGCCTCGTTTTAAACAAAGATTTATAATTAGTTTTAATTTGTAGCGATTATGGAAATAGGTCGTGTCAAACCGCAGGAAATAATTGAGGAGATGCAAAATTCCTACCTGGACTACGCCATGTCGGTGATTGTCGGTCGGGCCTTGCCCGACGTGCGCGACGGGCTCAAACCCGTGCACCGGCGGATTTTATACGCCATGTGGGATATGGGATTGCGCTCCACCTCTAAGCTAAGAAAGTCGGCCACGGTGGTCGGCGAATGTTTGGGCAAATACCATCCGCACGGCGATATGGCGGTTTATGATACTTTGGTGCGTTTGGCCCAGAGTTTTTCTATGCGTTATCCGCTGATACAAGGTCAGGGTAACTTTGGTTCATTGGACGGCGACTCGGCCGCGGCGATGCGTTATTGCGTGGCCGGCGATACTTTGATAGTGACCGAAAAAGGATTGATGCCAATAAAGGAAATTTCTTCCGATCAAAACGAAGATATAAAACTAAAAATTCTTTCAAGGAATAGAAATATTAATATTGCGTCAAAATGGTTTGACTCCGGCAACCGACAAATTATAAAAATTACGACAAAAAGCGGTCTTTCGTTGAAGGGCTCTTATAACCACCCTATTTTAATTTGGTCAAAAAATTGTTTGACAGGACAGCCGTTTTTTCAATGGAAGCTTTTGAAACAGATTGGAATAGGCGATGCGGCGGTCATAGATAGAGCATCGGATGTTCTGTGGCCTATCGCGGAGTTATTATTGAAACAATATTGGCCGGATCATTCTGATCGGCGCACGGAGAAAAAAATTTTACCAGAAAAATTAAGCGACGATCTGGCTTTTATCTTGGGCTTGCTTGTTTCCGAGGGAACGATTAAGAAAACCGAAATTGAATTTTGTAACAGCGACGCGGAATTAATCAAGAAGTTTGAAGAGAGCTGGAAAAAAGTTTTTCCGGATTGCCGTCTGCATAAATTTTTTCGCGAACCCAATTCATTTGGCAAAAAACCATATTATACTCTAGAGATACACTCTCGGCAAGTTGTTGAATTTTTACAGAATATCGGATTGACGCCGGTTAAGTCCGCGCAAAAAGAGATTCCGTTATTGATTGCGCAGTCGCCAAAATCGGTAGCAAGTTCTTTCTTGCGAGCTTGTTTTGAAGGCGATGGAAGTATTAGCTTTTCTGAAAAAATGACCGAATTAAGCTATATTTCGACCAGCGAGGATTTAATAAAAAGAATGCAGATTATTTTATTGAGATTCGGTATTTTTTCTGTCAGACGTTTTGATAAATGGCGCCGCACTCATAAACTTTATATCAGAGGATTGAATAATTACCGCGATTTTAAAGAACAAGTTGGATTTGTTTGCGTCTCTAAAACAAAAAAGTTAAACGAAGCGATTACCCGACTTCACAAAAATTATTCCCAATCCGATTTTGTTCCATATCTTGGCGAATTTGTCAGGTCGTCATTTGACAAAGGCAATGATTATCAATCTTGGGAGTTTGCTATGAAGCATAACTTTGATCGTTACTCCAATATGGAACAAAATTATAGTCGGGTTTTGACGGCCGTAAGACCGCCTTACAAAATTTACACGGACGCAATTTTCGAAAATCTTTTATATAATAATTATCTGTTTGATCCGGTGGCAAAAAAAGAAACTTGCGGTAAGGAAAAAGTTTATTCGTTGCGCGTGGATAGCGATTGCCATTCTTTTATTGGCAATGGTTTCATCAACCACAATACCGAGTGTCGTTTGACGGCGCTGGCCGAGGAGATGATGCAGGATATTGATAGAGACACGGTTAACTGGGTTGAAAACTACGACGGCACGCGCCAGGAGCCAACCGTGCTGCCCTCCAAGCTTCCCCAGCTTCTGCTTAATGGTTCCGTCGGCATCGCTGTCGGTATGGCCACCAATATTCCGCCTCATAACTTGAGCGAGCTGGTTGACGGCATAACTTATTTAATTGCCAATCCCAAAGCCGGCGTTGAGGACTTGATGAAGTTTATCAAAGGGCCGGATTTTCCGACCGGCGGAGAAATTTATGATAAGCAGGCAATCTGGCAGACCTATTCTACGGGCAAAGGAGCGATTGTTACCCGAGCCGTGGCTGAAATTGTAGAAGATAAAAAAGGCCTGCGTCAGATAATCGTTAGCGAAATTCCTTATCAGGTGAATAAAGCCACGCTTCTTGAAACCATTGCGGATCTGGTTAAAGATAAAAAAGTTGACGGCATCAAAGATATTCGCGATGAGTCGGATAAAGACGGCGTGCGGGTGGTGGTTGATTTAAAAAGCGAAGCTTATCCGCAGAAGGTTTTGAACCGGCTTTATAAATTGACCGACCTGCAGCGAACTTTCCATGTTAATCTTTTGGCGTTAACGGAAGAGGGCTTGCAACCCCATGTGCAGCCGTTAAAAGCGGCCCTAGAAAACTATGTGGAGCATCGCTATCACGTGATTACGCGCCGCACCCAGTTTGACCTGGCGCGGGCCAAAGAACGAGCCCATATTTTGGAGGGTCTGAAAAAGGCGCTGGACCATATTGACCAGATAATCGCCACTATTAAAAAGTCAGCCGATAAAGAAGAGGCGCATGGGGCTTTATGTAAAAAGTTTAAGTTGAGCGCCGCGCAGGCCACCGCCATTTTGGAAATGAAACTGCAAACGCTGGCGGGCCTGGAGCGCAAAAAAATTGAGGATGAACTAAAAGAAAAACGGCGGGTGATTGGGGAGCTGGAAGAATTATTAAAATCGCCCAAGAAAATTTTAGGCGTTATTAAGAGCGAACTGGCATATCTTAAAGAAAAATATGGCGACGAGCGGCGGACCAAAGTGTTTGCCTCGCCGGTGGGGGAGTTTAAGGAAGAGGACTTAATTCCGGAAGAAGAATGTATTATCACTTTGACTCAGGGCGGATATGTTAAGCGGATGAATCCGAAAAATTACCGGGCGCAAAAGCGCGGCGGCAAGGGCGTTTCGGGCATTACCACGCGCGAGAAAGACGCGGTCAAGCATATGGCTGTAGTTAACAGCCACGACAACCTGCTGTTTTTCACCAGCGCCGGCCGGGTCTTCCAGACCAAGGCCTACGAGATTCCGGAGGCCAGTCGCGTGGCTCGCGGGCAGGCGCTGGTTAACTTTTTGCAATTGGGTCCTAAAGAAGAAGTTAACGCCTTAGTGGCGCTTAAGGAAAATCTGAAAAACCGCAAAAAAGGCAACGGGGCAAACGGCGCCGTCACTGAGGAGAACTTTTTAGTTATGATGACTAAAGATGGTATAATAAAGAAGACGGCAGCGGCGGATTTTGCCAACGTGCGCCGTTCCGGCCTCATGGCCATAACGCTGGACAAGGGCGATGAGTTGCGCTGGGTGAAGGCCTCTTCGGGCTTGGATGAAATAATTTTAGTGACCGCCAAGGGGCAGAGTATTCGTTTCAAAGAAAAAGACGTGCGTTCCATGGGTCGTTCAGCCGCCGGCGTTTGGGGTATTAGATTAAAGAAAGGGGATGAAGTTATTGGTATGGATATTATTCGTTTCAAAGAAATGAAAAGCGGGGAGAAAAAAGAACTATTAGTGGTGATGGAGAACGGCTACGGAAAAAAGACGGAGCTTAAGCAATTCAAAGTGCAAAAACGCGGCGGGTCGGGAATTAAGGCCGCTCAAGTGACAGCCAAGACCGGCGCGATTGTGGTGGCCAAGGCGCTGGAAGGGAATGAGGAAGATATTATTGCCATTTCCCGGCAGGGCCAAGTTATCCGCACGGCCATTGGTTCAATTTCGTTGTTGGGTCGGGCCACCCAGGGCGTGCGCATTATGAAATTGGAAGCGGGAGATAAAATAGCGTCGGTGACGAGCCTGTAGAAGTTAAAAATGTAAATCTCAAAATGTAAAATTTAAGTATTAGAAATTTACTTCGCAAATTTCTAATGATTTTAACATTTTAGATTGTTCCGACTTTGTCGAGAATGCTCGATAAAATCGGCATCATTTTGCATTTTAATTTTTTAATTTTACATTATGAATGGTACCGGCGGGTTTGTTAATCCGGATAAAGTCCTAGTCCAGTTGGACATCAAAGAGGGCATGAAAATTGCCGATTTTGGCTGTGGACACGGCTATTTTGCGATTCCCATTGCTCGGGCAGTGGGCAGCGAAGGCCGGGTTTATGCCATTGATGTTTTGGCCGAGGCCCTGGAGGCGGTGCGTTCACGGGCGCAGCTGGAAAATATCGTCAATATTGAAACCAGCCGGGGGAATCTAGAGACCCCGGGCGGTTCTAATCTTGGCGACTCTTCGGTTGATATGGTTCTGCTGCACAATGTTTTGTTTCAATCTCAGAAGAAATCTGATATTATTAAAGAAGCTAGGCGGGTTTTAAAGGCCGGCGGATCTTTTGAAATTATTGATTGGCAAGAAGTCCGAGCCAGCATTGGTCCGGAGAACGGCTGGCGTCTGGCGCCCGAAGAGGCGCGGCGTCTGGCTGAGAGTGAAGGTTTTATTTTTGCCAAGTCCTTTGATGCCGGCGAGTATCATTTTGGTTTATTGTTTCGTCAACCCTAACTTTTAAAAAAGTTAATGGGCAGAAAAGATAAAAAAGCGGTTTGGCTCTCAATGTTAGTAATTCCGGTTTTTTTCTCCGGTGTTTTTGCGGTTAGTTTTTCGCCCTGCCGGGAAGCGGCGCCGCCACAGATTACGCTGGAGTTTTGGAGCGTGTTTGACGATTCGGATGTTTACACTCCGCTATTGGCGCAGATGAAGGCCGACTATCCCAATATCAGCATCAACTATTTTAAAAAGGACGTGACCATCTACGAGAAAGAACTGATTGATGCGCTGGCCGCGGGCAAGGGGCCGGATATTTTTGCTATTCATAACACCTGGTTGCCTAAGCACAAAGATAAGCTGGCCGAAGCGCCAACCACCATGATTGATGAGAAGCGTTTCAAAGAGGTCTTTGTTGACGTGGCGGCGCAGGACTTGATTAATGAAGGAAAAATCTATGGTTTTCCTGTGGCTGTTGATAATCTGGCGCTTTTTTACAATACTGATTTATTTAATTCAGCGGGTTTATCGGGTCCGCCCGCCACTTGGTCGGATTTTAATAACGACGTGGAAAAGCTGACGCGGCGCGATGCCAGCGGCAATATTTTACAGGCAGGGGCGGCTATTGGCACAGCCCGCAACATTAACCGCTCAACCGATTTGCTCGGCGTATTGATGCTGCAGGGCGGCACAAAAATGATTGATGACGCCAAGGCCGAGGCCACTTTTGACCGAACGGTCAGCTCCGCCAATCAAGAGGTCTTCAATCCCGGTCTGCAGGGCCTGCGCTATTTTACCGGCTTTGCCAATCGTAACAATTCTAAGATTTATACCTGGAACTCTCAGCAGAATTATTCTTTGGACGCTTTTGTTGAAGGCAAGGCGGCGATGATGTTTAATTATTCTTATCAGATTCCTCAATTGCGAGCGCGGGCGCCGCACCTGAATTTTGCCGTTGTGCCTCTGCCGCAAATTTCCGCCAACAGCAAAAAGGTAACCTACGCTAACTATTGGCCGCTGGCCGTGTCCAAGACCTCCAAAAATCAGACCCATGCTTGGCAGGTGCTGGGATGGCTGGTTAAGCAAGAAAACTTAAAAACTTATCTGGACGCGACTAAAAAACCCGCGGCTCGCCGGGACTTAATTGACGGGCAAAAGAGCGATTCGGACTTGGGAATATTTGCCGAGCAGGCACTGTTCGCTCAATGCTGGTGGCAGGCCGACAATATTGCGGTGGAACAGATTTTTGCCGATATGATAGAGTCGGTAACCAACGGCAGCGCGACGGCCGAAGAGGCCCTGCAGAGGGGAAACCAGCAGACAACGCTGTTAATGGGGAAAGCTAATCCTTAAACACTATTGTTAAAAATGAAACTTTATTTAAAAACTAAAGTGTGGCCAATTATTTTTCTGGCGCTGGGGTGGGCGGCGACAGCCAGCGCGGCGGGATTAGTGCCTTGCCGAGGCAGTGGTTGCACACCTTGTTATTTGATGAAGATGGTGAGCGACATCATAAATTTTATGACTCTTGATGTGGCTTTTCCATTGGCCGGACTGCTTTTTTTAATTGGCGGCATTATGATGGTGATGTCAAGCGCTTCGGAAAATAATTATAAAAAAGGCAAGACCATTATTGTTAATACTTTAATCGGCGTGGTGATTGTAGTGGCCGCTTGGGCAATTATTAACACATTGATTGTGACTATTGGTTCCAACATCGGCGGAGTGCAGGTAGAAAAATGGTGGAATATTATTGATTGCGTTCTTAATTAGCCGGTTTAAAATGAACCGACCCCGCGCTAAAGCGCAGGGTATCTGGGCGGTTATATTTTGCAAGGTGTCGGCTCCGCCGACAGATTATTATATTCCGTCCTTTCATCCCCACGTCTTGACGCGGAGATGAAAGGACAACAAAATAAATGCTAAAGGTCTCTTATAAAAAAATAGGCGTTATCTTGGCGGCGGCGAGCGGTCTGGTGTTTCTTTTTAATATTGGCGGCGCCGGGGCCCGGCCAACTCCTTGTCTGCCCTGCGGCAACGCCCAATACACCATAGACGAAAAAGGCAAGCAGGTGCGGTGTATAAACGGATGCGCTGAAGGAACAGGTGATAGCGCTGATCAATTGCCGATTACTAGTCCCGGGGGCGAAACCCAGCCCGATGTTGACAAATTGTCGCTTACTGACGGGTCGGGCTGCAACCCTAATACTGAATATGAACACGTGGATATCACGGGTGAAGTCAAGTGTATCCCAAAAGGAACAGTCCCCGAGAATGAAACCAAAATTGATACCAAGAGCAAGACCAAAAGCGGTGTTAGCGTTGATAGTTTCTTGCGCTTGAGCACGCTCAAGCGGATGTTTAGGGGCGGGCCGTTCAGAGTTGCCTTATCGCCAATCGGCCCCAAGACGATAAAAGATATTGTCATCAAGGTTCTTGATTTTCTAATCACTCTGGCTATTCCCTTTGCCGTTTTGGCGATTATCTGGGCCGGCTTTATGTTTGTCACGGCCCAAGGCAATGAGCAAAAAATCGGCAAGGCGCGACAAAATCTTTTATGGACCGTTGTCGGCGTGGCAATCGTTTTGGCCAGCAAAGTGCTGATTGGTTATATTCAGGATTTGATTGTTGGCGGAGGAAACATTGCCGCTTCTTTTTTCGACCAGATTAGAGGGACCTTAAACCTTGTTATTGAACTGCTTTTTGTTCTGGCCACGGTTTACTTTTTCTGGGGCGTTATCAACTATATCGGGGCGGCGGGAGATGAAAGCAAGCTCCGAGACGGCAAGCGCCATATGATTTGGGGAATTGTGGGCATGGTGATTATGGCTGGCGCTTGGGGTCTGGTAACGATTTTAGCTGAGTATATACAATAAAGCCGAGGAATTATTAGCAATTAAACTATGGTCTCTCTATCTTTTAAAAGAATACTGGTTGCTTCAGTGATTATCGGCGGGTTTTTCTTTTGGGGAGCCGGTCTGGTTTTTGCCGCAACTGTTTCCGATTTGCTAGCAGATACGACCGGCGTGACTAACCTTTCTGATTCGCCGACTGGCAAGACCGGCGTAACTAACCTTTCTGATTCGCCGGCAACTGGCGGAACCAATGCAACGCTGCCTCAACTTGGGCCCAAATCCATTCCAATTTTAATTGCTAAGATAGCCGATTTTTTAATTACTTTAGCCATCCCTTTGGCGGTGTTGATGATTATTTGGGCCGGCTTTATGTTTGTCACGGCCCAAGGCGATACCAGCAAAATTTCCAAAGCCAAAAAAAATCTTTTATACACCATTATTGGCGTTTTGGTAATTCTGGCCAGCAAAGTGCTGGTGGTTTATATTCAAGAGGCGCTGACCGGCGGCAAGAGCCGGGCCAACGCTTTGCTGGGCAGTATCAGGAACACCTTAAACACAATTGTGGAACTGCTTTTTGTTCTGGCTACGGTCTATTTTTTCTGGGGCGTTGTTTCATATATCCGAGGGACCGGCAATGAAGAAGCGCTTAAAGTTGGCAAGCGCCATATGATTTGGGGAATTGTGGGGATGACCGTAATGTTAGGCGCCTGGGGGATTGTCAATCTTATCGCTAATTATGTACAATAGAAGTAATTGAAATTAATTAAATATGTTATACATATACTTGAAAGGAGGTGAGATGTAATGCGAAGTTTAAAGAAAATACTCGGCGGGTCGGTTTTGGGAGCGCTTCTGCCCTATGTGGCGGCGGCGCAGGACGTGGATTCGTTGCTGTATAAGATAAAGAGTACGCTGAACACGGTTATTATGCTGTTGTTCGTGCTGGTGACGCTGTACTTTATTTGGGGCGTGGTTAAATACGTATCAGCGGCCGGAGACGAAGCCAAGCTTAAGGCAGGCAAACAGCATATGATTTGGGGAATTATCGGTATGGCTGTAATGGCGGGCGCCTGGGGAATTGTTAATCTGGTGGTTAATTATCTGGTGGGCGGCAGCGGCGGCACAACGCCTACTATTCCGCGGTTCTAATTTTTTGTTTTTGTCTAGAAAACTTGAAGTTTTACCCCGTACCACAAAACGTTATGCGGTTGCGGGGATGGATGGGTTAAAAATCCGAAAGGTGATGTCCCAAAACCACAGGCGTGAGCCTGTGGTGCGGGGTTTACCAGAAAGCTCTTTTTGTTTTGAGGGCCTTTTGGTTTGGAAGCTATCTGTATGCCCCCTCTCCTCAGTTGAGCGTAAAGCTTCGCCTAGGGCGGCGTGGTCCCGTCCCGGCGGGACTTTACGGAGGAGAGGGTTGGGACGTAAAGCCCCGTGGGAGCCGGGCCCCTTTTCGGAGGTGAGGAGGTGTTTCTTAAATACTTTGAATTACGAAACTTACCAAACCAAAAGCGCTTCCCCTCCTCAGACGAGGAGGGGATTAAGGGGAGGTGTTGAGGATAAAATCAGCACCCCACCCCCGCCTCGCCCGACGCGAGTCGAGGCGGGCAACCTCCCCTCATCTGAGGGGAGGAGGAAATCATAGTTTCGTAATTTAGAGTAAATAAAAAAGACGGGTGGCAACTTGTTGTTGCTACCCGTCTATGGGTTAAAGAACATTATTATGATTAGGAGATAATTTCCAGATTTTTAGGAAGCTCTCCTTCTTCTGTCTTATTTCGGTTGTCGGGACGGGGCTGGATTATTTGTTTAGCCCGCGTCCTTGTCCTTGGATGTTGTTTGGCTGAAGCCGTCTGGAGCTCCAGTATTAAGTCGTCCAACATCAATCCCCTTGGCAGCTCTAACTTAACGAGGTACTCTTTTTTTGGCCCAAAATTATTAATGAGCCAATTTTCCTTCTGAGGATCATTATTTCCCCAGAAGTAATACTTGTTGCCATCGGGCGTTACAAACATAGCGCCCAGTGGTTTGGGCCGGTTAGGGTTTTTTGGGGTTATACGCAACCCCTCTCCGACCATCAACGTGTCAGGTCCTCCGTTCGTCCGCAGTTCGCTAAGTTTTAGAGTAATCTTGTCGGTGGTTGTAGTTGTGTCTATGGCACCTATGGCACCTATAGCGCTTTTGATGTCTTGGCCGAAGACATAAACTCCCGCGCTCCCCAATATCGTCAAAAATCCGATAAAGAAGAGCACCTTTTTTAAAGGTATTTTGGGAATTAATCCTAGGCCCAAAATGACCAAGCCGGAAACGAAGATTTTAAATCCCAGCTTGTTCATAAAGAAATCACCCCTGTTAAGCGACATGCCGCCACTGATGAAGCTGACAAATATGGCGACTAGCAGAACGCCCACTCCTATCCAGAGCACATTATAGGAATATTCTTTCCACATAAGCGGCTTTTTAACCGCAAAGGTGGCTATAATTGCGCCCACAAGAAATACTAATAAGGACAAGAACAATGTCCACGATTCCCACATGGGAACCACTAAGGCGAAGACCACTATCAGGGCCTGGATTAAGAACACGGCGATGATAGCATCAGCGATTTTCTCCCCGCGCTTTTGGGAGAATAGGCGAGCGGCGATTAAGGTGTCTATCTCCAGTCCTCCCTTGGACCAAAGGACATAAGCCGTGGTCAGAATCCATACTAGGCCAACACTAGCTACCCAAGGGTTAAGTAGGGTCTTGGTAATAGCGACAATGAGCACCTCAACCACCATTAGCAGCAAAATACATTTTATTGCCGCTTCGGTGACGAGAAGCTTTCCCTCTTTTCGGTAGTGATTAAATAGTAACCACATGATGTTGTACCTCCTATCGGAATCGTTTTTCAGCTCGTTGAGCAAACCGAGCTGTTTTTGTTAGTTTTCCATTGGGTTTTGTTTCTGTCAGCCGTTTTTCCACGTGCGCCTTGGCGTGCGCATTAACATCCTTGATGGTGGCGGTGATAAAGCCGGCCCAAAATGCTATATCTTCTCCTTCGTGTTCCGCAAACTCCCGAAGATATTTCAGGTTGCGGAGCAGGTGCTGGAATATCGGATTGCGCCGGGCTGCTTCCACTAATTGGAACAGCGTTTCGTCGTCCTGTTGCGCCAGTCGAGCCAGAATTTTAAACGATTCCTCTGTGTTGAGCGAGCCGTCCTCTTGGTGGATAAGCATGGAGATTAAGGCCGCAACCGCGTCATCCTCCCGACCATCCGCTTGAGCTTTTTTCAGGAAGGATATAATCTTTTGAGTACCTTCCGGCTTCAGTCCCAGCATAACTCTGATAAAATCAGAGAAGGGCGGCCGTTTAAATGCTGTTTCTATTTTTTTAGTTACCGCCTCCGTGCCTTTGGATATTCCTTGTCGGAAAAAACCGGGGAGTATCCGATCGGTAACTAGACCGCTGATAAAAGTAAAAATGTCTTGGCCTTTCATTAGGCACCTCCTTCTGTTTTTTCTTTGTAGAATTTTTGGCCTTTTTGGAAGGCCTCGGTTATTCTTTTAGTCAGCGACGCTGTCTCTTTTTCTTCTTTGTCCTCATCCTTTTTGAGCGCCGGAATTTCCTGGGCGAGCTTCTCACCGATATTTTCGGGCAAGAAAAAGACAACTTGTCTTTTTTGTTGCTCCACCTGAAACTCAATTACCGCTACGCCCGAATCTTCGGTGTTGATTTCTTGGGGCTCAAGGGCTTTATCAATGTAGCGAATTTTTCCCGGCGACCCCGTGTTGTCGGGGTTTGTCCTAGTCAAGATGACGGAGAATGTTGTTTCGTCGTGCCGTGTGGCTAGAATTTCTAGTCGCGGGCCGGTTTTTTTCTCTTTTTCCGCCTTGGTCGGTGTTGAAGTATCAATGGTCAGTTCGTCATAGGCGTTTCTGTGGCCGACTACTTCAACCCTTATTCGGGCGGCGGTAGTGTTGGGCGGAATCGTAAAAACGTGCTCCGCTTTCCGGTCTTCGGTCTCTTCGATAGCCGAAAAGATATCATTGAGAAAAAACCTTAAACGCCTTTCATCTCTAAAATTATAAATTTCAGCCCCTGTCTTTATTTCTTTTTTGTCTACCTCTATTGAGGTAAACTCAACATGGGGCTGAGGCCCTTTTGGCTGTCCTCTATTTCCTTGGTTTCTGTCTCTCATAGCTAACTCCTCCTTTCTCTTTCTCACTTATTTTTTGTTTTTGTCGGTTTTATTTTAACGCCATTATTGGCAGTTATCCGTTATGTTGAGAAAGGAGAGTGTTTCTATCCCTTTCGTTGTTTTCGTTGTTAAAGTTCTATCCGATTTTTGCCTTATTTAAGGCGAAAAGCAGGATATTATATTATACTTAAATAAAAAAAGAATGTCAAGGACGGACACTCTTTTTTGGCGGGCTATTTATTGTTCGAGCGGAGCGGAGCGAAGTCGAGAACTTTATTACCATTTACTCCATTCACCGCTTATGAGTTTCTTTTTCTTTTTTTGGCTCCAATCCTTGATTTGTTTTTCTCTTTGTCTGGCCTCAGGTAGGTCGTTGTGCTCTTCTAAATAGACCACCTTCTTGGGTTTATGTCTGGTTGTAAACTTTGAGCCCAAGCCCGAAATGTGCTGTATCCATCGTAAGTCAGGTTTCCATGCCAAGCCAGCGTAAAACAGACCATCAATGCATTCAACTATGTATATATACCATTTCCATTGATTTGCCATGTAAGCTTCTCGACTCGTCCGCAAATACGGGGCTCGCTCGAAGAATAAAAATTCACCAACTTTGTTGTGCCGAGGGGGAGATTTGTCGTCCCTTCGGGAGATCACCCGAAGGGTGAAATTCCCATGGGTTGCCCCATCCCGCCAAGGCGAGACGTGTTTTTTGGTGGGATATTCTAAACTTTGCTCGAAATTTCTTTGAGCGAAACTGACGCTCCGCCTCGCCGCCGCTCGCTAACGCTCGCCAGCCAGCAAAAAAGTTTTCTTCGCTTTTCCTGATTTGCGCGCGCCGATTTTTTTCTTCCCCGCCTGCGCCGAGGCTTCGGCAGGCAGGTAAAAGGAAACGAAAACTTTTTTGCTGGGTTCTGCTCAAAGCGAGCAGGGCGGCGGGGCTTCGCTCGGACAGGCGGGCAAAGTTTGAGCGGGGGCGGAAACTATTACCAAGAACTGCAAACTGGTTCACCGCTGC
>Ga0210057_1002352_pt1 | contig 27203 bp, 26 predicted proteins | sample CryGeyCG2114_010_2_FD_183968 | JGI IMG/M metagenome (GOLD analysis project Ga0210057, IMG submission 183968) | Groundwater microbial communities from aquifer - Crystal Geyser CG10_big_fil_rev_8/21/14_0.10 (SPAdes) (version 2) | ecosystem: Environmental > Aquatic > Deep subsurface > Groundwater ...
CCGGACCAGATCCTCATCTTGGTGACGGGGGCTCAAGGTGAAGAGTACTCTGTGCTCTGGCGCTTAGGCAATAAACAGCATAAATTACTCAAGCTCGAGAAAACCGACACCATCCTCCTCTCCTCATCGGTGATTCCCACCAACTACCGCTCAATCGTTAAACTTAAAGACAATCTGTACCGCTCCGGGGCCAAGGTTATAACCTACTTCGATTCTGACATCCACGCCTCGGGCCACGGCAATAAGGAAGAGTTGCGATGGATCCACGAGCGGATTAACTACCGCTTCTTCATCCCCCTTCATGGGCACCATTACATGCTCCGCCAACATGCCGACATGGCCCAATCGCTCGGCGTGCCGGAGAAGAATATCGTCGTCCCGGACAATGGCAGCTTAATCGAGATTCGAGATGGTGGTAAAACCATCGTTAAGTTGAAGGAGGGAGCACCAGCTAACCCGATTATGGTCGGCGGCCTTGGCACCGAAAGTGTAAAGGATGTGGTTATCCGAGATAGAGTGCTTCTCTCGCAAGAAGGCATGATCGCCATTATTGCCCTCGTCGACATTAAAACCGGCAAAGTTGTGAAATCACCCGACATCATCTCGCGGGGCTTCGTCTATCTTAAAGAATCCCGTGACCTCTTGTACCACGTGCGCCTTATGACGCGACGGAAGATTGAAGATACCGCCGCTAAGATGAGTCCGATCAATTTTGATTATCTTAAAAATATCTTGCGGGACGAGGTGGCAAAGTACCTCTTTCAAAAGACTCATCGACGCCCCATCGTACTCCCCGTGCTAATCGAAGTTTAACCAACCTATGGTCAGCTCACCCAAGAAACAAGTCTTCCTTATTGGTTTCTTCCTGGTTTTCAGCGCTTCGCTCTTCACTTATGTTGCGTCGTCCTTCTTAAAGACGATCATCCGAGAAGATCTCTTAGGTCTCATTTACAGCGCTTCGGCAGTCGGCTCACTTCTCCTCATCTCCTTCACGCCGCGCCTGGCGCGGCGCTTCGGTCTCCTCCGGCCAAGTCGTTATCTCGGGCTCATCGTGATCTTGGGTTATCTGGGCCTCACAACCATCAACCTACCGGCCGTTCAGCTCGCTCTCTTCATTATCACTGAAGCGTCGGTGATAACTCTCGGCCTCTGGCTGGATATCTACCTCGAAGGATTAACGGTTAACAGCGAGACAGGGCGAGTCCGTGGCGGTTACTTAACCGTCTTAAATGCCGCCATCTTAATCGCCCCACTCATAAGCGGTTTGACCCTCAACCACTTCGGCTCTTTCCACGCCATCTTCCTCCTCTCTCTAACCGTCTCCATTCCGTTTGGCTACTTCCTCTTCCGTCGTTTGGAAAATCGCTTAATACCAAAAATGAACTTGCCACTCAACCGTGAGTTAAGGAATCCCGACTTAAGAAGAATCCTCTGTCTCGACCTTTTATTCGATCTCTTCTACTTCGTAATGGTGGTCTACCTCCCTCTCCATCTCCACCTCACGGTCGGCCTCTCCTGGCCAAAGATTGGAGTAATCTTCACCATCATGCTTATACCCTTCGTGCTCACGGACTACCTTCTCGGATACTTAGCCGATTCTCGCTATGGGGAGAAGGAACTCCTTATCCTCGGGCTCCTAATTGCCGGGTTGGCCACTTTGCCGATCGCCTGGATCACCACGACGAATTGGCTCATCTGGGCGGCGCTACTCTTTGCCACCAGAGTCGGAGCCAGTGCATGGGAAGCGATGAAGGAGATCTACCTGTTTAAAAAAGTGGACATGGGAGAAGTCTCGGTAATCACTCTCTCGCGCTCAATGATCCCGGTCTCTTTCCTCATCGGGTCACTGGCGAGCGTCATCTTGCTCACCTTCCTGCCAGTGGCTCAATTATTCACTGTGCTTGGGCTTGTTGTTCTCTCCGGTATTATCATTGCCTATCAACTCGTAGACACCACCTAATTTATAGTCTCTGCCCCATGAGACGCCAGAGGGTGCAGGCCTCGCAATCTTCCTTCCCGCACCCTCGATTAAAAAATTTAAAAGAAGTAATCTCGGCCACTGATTGAACAATAGTTTCCCGCAAATCGGCAACGGCCTCACGATCAAGCTCAAATTTCTCTTTCTTATACTTCCCGTCGGCGGTGGGCTCGATGAAGTCGATCTCACCCGTGACAACCTCAAACCTTTTCGAATCGTAAAGTTCCAAGAGAAGTTTGTAGAAAATCAGTTGGCGGTAGTAATCGCCGGTCGCATTCTTGTTCAACCCCAGGATCTCGCGGCGGCTCTTGGGCCGACCGGTCTTATAATCAACCACATTCACCCTGTGACTGTCCGGTGTGACAAACTCGATCTTATCAATCTGTCCGGTTAAACGAAGATTGGGGGAGACAAGCACTCCTCTTACCCGAAACTCGTTCAAGATAAAACGAGACCAGGTGCCTTTATACTGTTTAAGGTAACCCCTCAGTGCCCTATCACCCTTGGTGACGAAGGCCGGTCTGTCACCGGGAGAAATCGGCTGGCGATCGAGACCTTGGTTGAAAATGCCAATCACTTTCGCCGTCGAGAGAGGGTGATCAGAGCGATAATGGTCGAAGAAGGTCTTGAGAGTATCGTGAATGGCCGAGCCGTAGAGGAGCTCGCGACGCTTGATCTTCGTGACTCGAAGCAGGTTATTGAAAAAATATCGCAAGGGGCAAGTCAGAAAATTATTTAACGCTGTGGCCGAAAGACCGCGGCGGTAAAAGAGCTCGATTAAGAAAGCGCGATCGGTTAGCTTAACTCCGTGGTACACGCGCGGGGCAAGAGAGTGCGCCGACCGAGCCCTGGTTTTGGCGCTTGACTGGGAAATGACATCCGCTTGATCAAGGAGACGGTTGTCAATTTCGCTCAAGAACTGGCTGGGTAAACGAGGTCGCCGGTCGCGATCAGTCTCGGCGTAGCTCACCGTAACCTGCTTCTTGGCTCGAGTGAGAGCGACGTAGAAGAGCCGTCGCTCGGACTCCGTACCCTCGTCGGCGGTCAACGGTGCTTCAGTGCCACGCTTCGGCAAGTTGAAGAAGTTAACGGAGCGCCGCCGGCCGAAATGCCCATCATACGCTCGCACAATGTAGACATAATCGAACTCCAACCCTTTGGCCTTGTGAACGGTTAGTAACCTAACGCCATTGTGATGGACCTCATCCTTCAAGTTGATCGATAATTTATGCTCTTCGATCAGAGCAACATGTTCGATAAAATCGGCCAGTGTAAAGTCCGGCTTATTCTTCAGGATATTTTTCAACTCGTCGAAGAAGGCTTGGAGTTTCTCCAATTTCTGGACGGCTTCGGACTGTTTTAGCAAATGGGGGAGAAACTTAGACTCATTAATAACCACTCCGAAGAGTTCGGAGAAATTGCGATTGGTGGAGAATACTTTCCAACGTTCGAGCTTGATCGACAGCTTAAGAAATCGCTCGGGGTGCTTTAGAGGTAACTTCTTGAGTTTTAATGGATCGTCAAGCAGATCGTAGAGCGGCCGTTTGGTTAGAGCGCTCGATTCAACCAAGCGCCAGACATCAAGCGGCGGCAGGTTGAAGAAGTCGAGATGGAGGATGAGCTTGAGCCACTCTTCCCGACCATAGTAGAAAATCGCGCGGAAAAGCAGGATCAGTTTCTGGAGGTCCGAATCTCGGAGTACATTAACCTCCGACTCCACCACGAAAGGTACACCATTCCGCTCGAACTCTTCCACAATCGCGTCGGCGTCGCGATTATCGCGGAAAATAACGGCAACGCTATCAAACTCTCGGCGCTTACCGACGAGTTTCTTAATCTCCTCGGCCAGCCACTCAAACTCTCTCTCCTCGGTGGGAAAGACTCCGGTCTTGATCTTCTCCCCCGGCTGGCCGGAAGAGGAGATGAGGCGGATCTTTGATTCCTCCTCAAGGCCCGTCGAGCTCAAGGCCAGACAACGCGCGCCGTCGAGCAATAATTGGCCCGAACGGTAATTGATTGCCAGGGAGATGATTCGCGCTCCGGGGTAAAGTCGCCGGAAGTAGTTGAAATTATCGAGCGAGGCCCCTTGAAATTGGAATATGGCCTGCTTCGGATCACCGACGAGGAAGAGATTGGGAGCATCATCGAAGTCGGTAAGGAGGCGCAAAATCTCATTCTGTGATTGATTGGCATCTTGATGCTCGTCAACCAAAATGTATTGATATTCCTCGCGCAAGTTGGCGCGGAGTTCGGCCGATTTACCAATCGCCTTGATCGCCTCCATCACCATGTCGTTGAAATCATAGAGCTTATGCTTGGCCAGCGCGTGTTTGTACTCTTGGTAGAGTGTCGCCAGTTCTCGCGTTCGATCGTGGGGGATCTTGGCCAACTTTACCGGTTTGATATTCTCTTTCTTTAAATAATCGATGGCGGAGAGGATATGGTGAAGATAATAATATGGCGAGCCGAAAGGTTTTAAAAATTCCAGCTTCGCCTTATTGATGATCTCCGTCATCAGGCGAATCTGGTCGATAGGCAAAGCGGCGGTGGAACCGATAATTCGAGGAAAGTACTCGGGGTAAGTTTTGATAATCTCGTTGCAGAAACCGTGGAAGGTGTAGATCTTCACACGATAGCCGGCCGAGCCGATGATCTCCACCAAACGACGACGCATGGTAGAAGCGGCCGAACGGGTAAAGGTGAGAGCGAGGATGGCATCGGGCGGCAGATCGGTACGGCGTAAAATGTTCGCTATTCGGAGGGTTAAAACTTGAGTTTTGCCCGTGCCCGGACCGGCGACCACCATCACTGGTCCAGCGATAGAATCCACCGCCGCTTTCTGGGCCGGATTAAGCGCCTGATAAAGATTGAGAAATTTCCTCTCCCCTGCCCTCATATCGGGCCAGTATAGCACTCGCCTTGGCTTATGCTAGAATGGGCACCATGCTATATGAAAAGCTACATGAAAAAATTAAGGAGGAGATCAAGCAAGCTATGCTGGCTAAAGATAACGCTAAATTATCGGTGGTGCGTGGCTTGGTGAGCGCCTTCACCAACGAACTTGTCGCTAAGAAGCGCAAGCCCGACGAGCGGCTAAGCGACGAAGAAGTGCTCGCTGTGATTAAACGAGCGGCTAAGCAAAGACTAGACTCCATCGAGCAATTCAAGGCCGGAGGTCGTGCCGACTTAGTTGACACAGAATCGGCCGAGCTCGAGATTTTAAAAACTTACTTACCGGCCGAGCTGGGCGAGGCCGAGATTGAGAAAGTGGTTAAAGAGAAAGTTAAGGAATTAGGCCTCATCGGCAAGCAAGATACCGGCAAGTTGATGAGTATCGTGATGAAAGAGTTGAAGGGCAAAGCCGACGGATCACTGGTGAAGAAAGTGGTGGAAAAATTACTCGTTTGATAAACTGCAATTTACTTGCTAGTTTTTGGATCAGAAATTATGGGTCGTTTGAACGACCGGGGGTTAATTTTTTTAAATTTTCGGCGAAATTAACGAATCTCGTAACGAAGACTTAGTTGGACCATCACCTCCTGCGATCCGGGTTCGATGGTCGGCGCCGGAAGTGGCGCCGCCTTCTCACTGAAGACCGTCGCTGTATCGGTGCCGCGGCCGTAGGCGTAAGGTACATTGCCCACCTCATCCACGCTCAAGAGCTTACCGAGGCGGAAGTCGCCGGCCTCCGCTATCGCTTCGGCCTTGTCTTGAGCTCTCTTTATCGCCTCACTTCTGGCCTCGTTTTCGAGCTCGACCGTGTCGTCAACGGTGAAGTTAAGTTGCGAGACGTTGTTCACCCCGCGCTCGACGACACCCGAGAGAATCTTCCCCAGGGATTCAAAATTATCTTTTCTCACCTTCACCGAGACGGTGGAACGCACAGTGTAGCCCACAATGCTCGGCGGCGGGCAAACTCGCGCACCACCAACAACGCCCGAGGTGCAGATTGTGTTCTGGTAGCGCGGATCAAGATTGTAGCCGGTAGTTTTCACATCGGCTTTGGCGACCTTCATTGAGGTGAGATACTCGGTGGCGGCATTCACGCTCTTGGTGTTCTCGGTGGCGAGAGTGGCAATGTCGGTACCACCTTCATTGATGACGCTGAAGGAGAACTGGGCTACATCAGGCACCCCAATCGCTCGCCCTTCGGCCGAGACGGCGAAGCTCCGATAAAGGCCTGGCTGAAATGATTCGCTATATGTGCTAGCCAAACTCCAGATCGCCCCGGCGATTATTAAAATTGCGATGATAATGGCCCAACTTAGATAGTTTTTATTTTTTTCATTCATATCATATTGGAATTAAGTATAACAAAAAGGGGCCGGAGAATCAAACTCCAACCCCAGGTCACCCGGCCGAATGATCAGACCGAGCGACCGCTAAACCAATGATTCGAAAAAGAACTACCTACTCGCCGTCTTTCGGCTCTTGAGGTGATGCCACCGCAAGCATTTCAAGATCGTCAGCCGGTACGAAACAAATGCCCGGCTCGCAACCTAGAGTCTTGCGGAAGGGCATTATCGGCACTCGCCCACTCCCAACCAGATCTCGCTTACAGACAACTACCTCAGACAGTAAGCCCCCGTAGAAGACGATGTCTCCCGCTCGGTAACCGGCTGGCCAGTTACCACTCAAACCCCCATCTTGCATACGAATTACCCCATTCGGCGATCCGAGGATACCTTAGCATGTCCCTGTCTAAAAAGCAATCGGTTATCTAGGGTTGAGAGGGTTGAGTCTGGTCGAGCAAAACGTCTATTTTGCTAGAGGACCTTAATTTGCTCACTATCTCGCTCGCCTTCTTCTGCCGGTACTCATCTAAGACGTACTGATCCAGAGAATCGGAGACGCTCTCGAAGGAGGGTGGGTTGTCGAGAGAGCTCGTTAACTTATCATAAGCTTTATGGCGATCCTCGTCGGTGACCTGATCGACGGAGATGCCCATGTCCTTATTCAAATAGGCTTCGATGAGAAGCTGGCGTTCGATTTCGGTGCGGATCAATTCCGGAGTTAGGTTGTATTGATCCAAGGCCTTAGCGAAAGCATCGTCTCCACCGAGTTGTGCGACGAGCTTTTGATACTCGTCATCTATGGCCTTGGGGGTAACTACTACTCCCATCGACTTAGCGGCCTGCAGGAGTAACTCCTCATCCACAATTGAGTTGAGAACCTGCGACTCCATTTGGCTCCGAGTCGCGTCATCAAAGGGGGTGCCCTTGGCCTTATACTCCTCTTCAACCGGAGTGAGACGCCGATCGAGCTCCGCTCGCTTGATCGGTTCATTATTAACCATCGCCACCACCTGATCCGGCGACACCCGTTGACTTATCGTCTTATTATTAACTGCCCCGTAACCAATCCAGGCGATTAGGGCGATCGCCAAGACCAGGAGACCGGCTTGACCCACCTGGACGCCAACCCCCTTCTCAACTTCAGCATTATTTTTCTCTTCTTCATTCATGCCCCAATCCTAGCATAAAATAATTATCCACAGAAGGCCGATTCATTTGGAAGCGGGGGACGTGTTATATTAGACCCGTATGAATAAAACTGCATGGATAATCATCATTATAATAATCGTTGTCGCTATCGGTGCTTTGTGGCTTGGGGCTAGCCAGCCAGTGGCGCCGGAACCGACACCAACCGACGACACGGGGGTTACGACTAGCCCTACCCAGGTGGACCAACTAGACCAACCGCAAGCTATCACGACCGAGGAAGCGACCACCACCGACTCCGAGCTTAAAAGTTTCACCGTCTCCGGACGGCTGTACAGTTTCACCCCCGACGAGATACACGTTAATCTTGGCGACCGAGTAAGGATTATTTTCAACAGTGAGCAAGGGACGCACGATTGGGTGGTTGACGAATTTAACGCCAGAACTAAAATCTTACCCGCTGGCGAAGGAGATGAAATCGAGTTTGTGGCAAATAAGGTGGGGACGTTCGAGTACTACTGCTCCGTCGGCGACCACCGCGCGCGCGGCATGGTCGGCAAGCTCATAATTGAAGGTTAGCTAATCGAAAATGCTGATTAGGTGCCTATCAATCCAGCGCTGATCGGCGTTGTAGAAGTATTCGCCACGGGTGTGGAGTTCGGTGGCAAGAGCCACACCCACGAAGCGCCAGTGCCACGGTTCGAATTGATAATAGCTGTTCCCCTCCGGGTAAGAGAGAATGAAGCCGAAACGGTAGGCATTGCGCTCGAGCCACGGGTAGGCGTCTGTGCCATCAAAGTTATCGAAATCGACACCTAGTTCCCGGGTTGTAAAATCTATCGCTGTCCCCAGTTGATGTTCCGAATACCCCTGCTCGGCGGAAAACTGATTGGCGGTACCGGCGCCATAAGTCACATTGTAAGCGTGCTTTAACTCCGATTGCCGATCGAACGAGCGATAGACCGACACAGTGAGGAGATCGAGGCCGTCGTCTCTTGCAGCTTTGAGCATTTTCTTCAAGTAGGGCAGGACCTTGGCGTGGATTTGCTCAGGTTTGTCTTTATCTACAATGTAGGCACTAGGCACGGTAAGGAGATCGTCCGGGACGTAATTCTCGTTCAAAAAATAGACTTTGGAATACTTTTGCAACAATTCCGGATCAAGCTTGGTTAACTTGTCTAAAGAAGAGACCGACTCCGTTAGACCATTGATTTGGTTGGCGAAGATGCTATTTTTCCCCTGTTCGATGTTGAGACTATCTACCAGACGGGTATTCTGCTGATAGGATTCGGTTAACTCGTCGCGCAACTCAATGAGCAATTGCTCGTTTCCCGATAGCCGGGCGGTAAGTTTAGCCCGTTCGGCCAAACTGTCATTAAATAAGGTCATGTAACTCTGCCACAGGTAAGCACCAATAACAATGAGCCCTAGGCAGAGCACGAGAAGTGGTGTTGTCGCTTTATTCATATTATTCGAGAAGATTCTATCATACTTCTCAAAAATTGTGGTAGACTAATACCAATTTAATGTCTACCAAAACGTCGCACAAGTACTCAATCGAAGAGATTCGGACGGGTTGCATCACAGCACACAAAGGCGACCCCACAGAGACGCGCCTATGCACCATCAACGCCGAATTTCGTAATGCCATGAATATCGTCCGAGGTATCAAAAGGAGTGTCACCTTCTTCGGCTCTTCGCGCACCAAAGAAGGCACCACCGATTATCTCAAGGCGATGAATTTAGCCAAGCGGATAAGCAGTGAGATCGGCTTCACCATTGTGACCGGCGGCGGCCCGGGAATTATGGCCGCCGCCAACCGCGGTGCCTTTGAGACTGGGGGCGAGTCTGTCGGTTTTACCATTAAATTACCAATGGAGCAGACCACGAATCTCTTCTTAACCAAAGAGGCTTCCTTCTACTACTTCTTTACTCGGAAGGTAGCTCTCTCCTTCGCCGCCGATGCCTATGTGGTCTTCCCCGGCGGTTTTGGCACCCTCGACGAAATGACCGAGATCTTAACCCTCATCCAGAGTAAGAAGATCGAACGCGTGCCAATTATACTGGTTGGAGTCGAGTTCTGGACGCCACTTTTCAACTTCTTCCGCGACAAATTACTTGATTCCAGGCAAGCGATACTGTTGGGTGATCTGGATCTCTTCACTCTCACCGATACCGAAGACGAGATTATCGAGATTATTAAGAATTCACCACAACGAGTACGTGATTAAACCAAAATGGCAAGGATCATCAAGAAACCGAAGATAAAGACAAATTTATCAACGGAGTTCGTTCGCCTCGCCTGAAGCCCGCGAACGATAATGTAAAATAGCGGCGGTTATAAGAAGCAAGACGCCAATGATTAGAGTGAGTGTGCGGCTAGTGGGTTTAAAGCTTTGACTGACTTCTGTAACTAGCCGGAGCATCACGAGCCCCAAACCGCCACTTACCAAAGTGGCAATGAAGAGGAAATTGAAGAGTTTGCGATCATCTTCGCTCGCGCGCCTCTCCTTCGGCATCTTTTTCCAAGACCCCAGTTTGGACAACGAATTAACCGCTTATGAAAATATGCAGTTGCACACTATGCTTTACGGTCAGACGAAGACGGTCTACCAACCACGGATCAAATATCTACTCGAATTAGTGGAGCTCACCGGTCGCCAGCACGATTATGTGAAAACTTTCGGTGGGGCCACCGTGGCCACCATTCCCGGCCAATCTTTCCTTCCGCCGGTTGATGGGCTTATCGTCCTCATTACCATTACATCTGCTGTAATTATTGTGGGTAGCTATCAATTCTCAAGAGTTGAGGTCTAATCCACGATGGTTTAACTTTACTCTTCCGGTAGAACAGCCATTTAGCCACCTCAACGATTAAGAGATTGGCTATCACCCAAACGGCGAGCCAAGCGAGCCAAATCGGACCGAGGGGCACCGTCTGAAAAATGTTTTGGAATAAAGGAGTGTAGATTGTAAGAGTAAGAAACAAGAGACCGATGGCGACACTTAACACAAGGAAGCGGTTGCTAAAGGGGTTATAACTGTAGATCGGTCGTTCTAAATTCTTTAACGAGAAAGCAACGAAGAGGATGTAGGAAGAGAAGCAAGCGAAGAGGAAGGTCCGTGAGACTTCCACCGGTAAATCCCATTTAACGAGAAGCCAATAGAGCACAAAGAGAAGGAGAGAGCTTAGGGTACCAATTCCCAGACTTAAAAATTTGACTTCGCGGTTAAGAATCTTTTTGTCGGAGACCGGTCTTACCCCTCCCACGCTTGGCGTTTGGTCGAAGGCAAAGGCGATGGCAGGCAAACTACCAGTGAAGAGGTTAACCCAGATAATCTGCGCCGCAGTGAGAGGCATGGCTAACCCGGCAATCAAACTACCGCCAATTAGAATTACCTCGTCGAAAGAATTAGACATTAAGTAGGTGAAGGTCTTCCTTATATTACGAAGCATTTTCTTCCCTTCCTCGATGGCGGCAACAATTGTCTCAAAGTTGTCATCAAGAAGTATGAGATCGGCTACTCCCTTCGCCACGTCGTTACCCGAACCGATCGCGATGCCAATATCGGTGACCTTGAGTGCCGGAGCGTCATTAACCCCGTCACCTGTCATTGCCACAACCTCACCCCGTTTCTGGAAAAGTTTGGCAATTCTTAGTTTATCTCTCGGGGTTACCCGAGCAAACACCCTAACCGTCCTCAAGGCCAAGATTAGGACCTCGTCGGTCATTTCTTCGAGCTCTTCACCTGTTAAGACCTCCTTATCCTCGATCCGCCAGCCAAGTTCGCGGACTACCGACATGGCTGTGCCCTTGAGATCACCAGTTGCCACCACTACCCGCACGCCATGCCTCTCAATATTTTCAACAGCGGCGGGAACCGTCTTCCGCACCGGATCATAGAAGACGAGGAACCCCAAGAGCGACAGCCCCTTGATAACTTCCGGTGGCAAGTCCAGATCGGGGTCAATAAATTTGAGCCCCACCCCGAGGATCCTCTTGCCGCTCTGGCTAAGCTCATTGAGACGCTCAAGCAGCTTGGCACGATCATTTTCCTTCAACTCGGAGTGCTTCAGTAAGATGTCGGGGGCACCGAGAGTAATATGGGCGAGGCCATTCTTCCGACCGGCGAGACCGGCCTTCAGCGTGACATAACCGCCGGAGACGGAATATTTATTCTTAGAATTAAAAGGAATGAGTAGCTGAAACTTGCCCTCTTCCCGCTCGCGTCGTGGATCAATCCCCTTCTTAACGGACGAGCGGACAAGGTTGGTTTCGAGTGAACTGCCGGTAAATTGCCAGTCGTCCACATTTCTCCCCTTCTCACTGATTAGGACGTCGGTGTTGACCACGGCAATGGTCAGCACATCTTTGCGGGCTTCATTAAATTTCGCCGCTTGCGGTAACTCTTCGCCCAAGAGGTCATCGGTAGTAAAAATGTCGACGAGCTCCATCTTGGCCTCGGTCAGAGTACCCGTCTTATCTGTCATGATGACGGTGGTGGAGCCAAGGGTCTCGGCGGCGGAGAGGTTGCGGACAATTCCCTTCCGTTTCGCCAGTTGCTCAACTCCGACGGCCAAAATTGCCGTTAAACCGATAGGCAAAGCTTCAGGGATAGCACCAACGGCGACAGCTACCGAGATTATGAACATATCGAAGTAGGACTCACCTCGCCCAATCCCCAAGCTAAAGATGATGATCACCAGAACCGAAACGGTGGCCGCGATAATCCAGGCGAGTCTGGAAACGGCCTTCTGGATTGGGGTTTTCTCCCTCTCGGTACTGGAGACGAGGTCGGCGATTTTACCAATCTGCGTCCTCACGCCGGTTGTTACCACCATTGCCGTGGCATAACCCTCTACCACCAAGGTTCCGCCAAAAACCATATTTCGACGTTCAGCTAAAGTTGTCTCCTCAGGTAAAGTTATGGCGCGCTTACTCACCGGCAGAGATTCGCCGGTGAGAATTGCTTCGTCAACTTGGAGATTATTAATCTTCACCAAGCGGGCATCAGCGGGGACGAGAACGCCCGGAGCCAACCGGATAAGATCACCCGGGACAATCTGCGTCGGATCAATTTCAAACTCGCGACCGCCGCGGATCACCCGGGCGCTATCTTTCAGATACGAGCGGAGGGAGAGGAGTGCCTTCTCAGCCTTGTTCTCTTGGAAAAATCCTAAGAAAGCATTTATGATAATGGCAAGAGCAATTATCACCGAGTCAATCCACTCATGCAAAAAGACCGTAACCCCAACAGCCAAAATGAGGATGAAAATTAACGGACTGGCAAACTGGTGAGCCAGAGTCTTAACTCTGGAGAAACGGCTCTCTCGCTTGATGCGGTTCGGCCCCCAGCGCTCGAGGAGTTCGCCAACCCTTGAGGCATCAAGTCCTCGCTCCGGGTCCGTTCCCAGAATTGAGGCTACCGCCTGAAACTTGCGACTCCAAGCAGGTTGTGGATCCGGTAATCGATTCATTGAGAAAATTATCCCATGGTAATTATAACACTGCTCGCGCGAGATGTTTAATCAGGCTGGGACCTTCGTAGATTAAACCGGTGATGAGTTCTACGAGGTCGGCACCGGCCGCGAGCTTCTCTCTCGCGGCCTCGGGCGAATCAACCCCACCCACACCGAGGATAGTGAAACGGCGACCATAAAGTTCGCGGGTTTTACGAATAAGTTCCACCGAGAGAGAGCGACAAGGTTCACCCGATAAACCCCCGCGATAACTCTCTGGGGCTTCGCCCCGAACCCTAAGTGAGTGGTAGTTCTTGTTTAGATTTCCGATAATTACCCCATGAAATCCCATTTTATCAATGATCGCCAGTAAATTGGAGAATTGGTTCCACGCCAGGTTGATTGGTAATTTGATATAAACCGGCCTTGCGCAAGGGATGGACTTGATCCGACGAAGTAGGCGCTCGAGAAGCGCCGGTGTGGCGAAAGTTTCGCCACCGAAGGCATTGGGGCAAGAGATATTTAGCGCGTAATAGTCCCCAATCCCCTCTTCGTTCAAACGGCGAAAGGAATAGGCATAGTCCTCAATTCCCGCTTCAGAAGTCACCACCTGTTCATCGTTCGTCCGAGCGATAGACACACCGAGGACGAAGCCAGGAGCACAAGGAGTATGCTTTAATCGCTTGATAATTGCATCCACCCCGTCGTTACGCAGACCCTTATTAACAATAATGCTTCTCGACTTGGGCAAGCGGGTTAAGCGAGGTCTAGGATTACCGGCACAGGGTCTCGCGGTGACCGAACCGACCTCCTCGCCGCCCAAACCGATAGATGGCAAAATCTCGGCTAAATAACCGTTGTAATCAAAACCGGCCGAGAGGAGAAATGGGGTTTTGCAATAGAGACCATCGATAGTTTTTGAAATGTCCGGACCATGGTAGCCGTAGATTAAGTCAATCAAACCTCGAAGTAGGCGATATCGGCCCAAAAATTTACCAAAGGAGATGAAGGAGTCATGAACGGCTTCGGGGTCGAATTTGAACAATATCGGTTTCAAAACCAACTGGTAAAGCATAAGGATAGCCTGATTATAGCATAAGAAAGCCCCGCCGATCTTGGTAGGTCGACGGGGCAGGTGATAGTGATTAAAAATCTTCCGGGCCGAGCTCCATGATCCGGAGAACGTTACGGAGCTTGCGGAGAGCGTTGAGTTGGACATTTCTAACCCCCTCTATAGACAAATTGAGGAAGCCACCGAGCGTCTCAAGCGATGGCGGCTTTCCCTCTAGCCCATGCAAGAATCGCTCACCAATCACGAAACGCTCGCGGCAAGTTAGGTGGTTGAGGAGACAAGACACGAAGCCCAAGCCCCGGTCGGGTTGAGGACTCATGCTTGCCGCTTCACCAATAGCTGTCTCTACGGCCAGCCAACCACGTTTGAGACGCTGGCAATAGCCGGACAAGTGACGAATGATACCCGAGCAAGCATAGGTACTGAATCTTAATCCTCGCCAAGGATTGAAGGTTCGAATGCACAAGAAGAGGGCTAGACGGCCCTCGGCGATTAGTTCTTCCGGTTCAACGAAGATGAGCCGGAAACGCTGACACATCTTGTACACGAGGGCGACATTGCTGATATATAATCTGCCTACGATCTCTAATTGAAGTGCCTCTAACTTCTCTGCCTTAGCGGCGTGTAGAGCTTTGAAGAGATCAATTTGTTCGTCAGGAGCTATTGGGTTCTTCGTGGCCAGAGCTTCTCTGGCCACGGTGATCAGTTCTTGTATTCGATCGGGTCGGTGTAATTCCTTATTATTTATGATCACCTTTTACCCTCCTTTCTGCTTGAAGGTTTTAAAGATCAAATCAACCTGAAACATTATACATTAAGCTCGTGGATTAAAATAGTCAAACAATGCTTTGATCCCAGCTTTGTTCTCCTCCCATTCGACCGTCTCGTGCGTTTTCAATTCTACCGTGATGGCCGGGATGCCAATCGAAGCCAGCCAGTCCTCGGAATCACCGGTAACTTCATAAGCGCCAAATTTAGCGACCGCGTCGTAGCCCGAGGCCGTGGCGTAGGCGTTCATTATGTCGAGCGTTTGAGGCAGAATCCCGTCTTCACATTCTGAAGCATAGACGGCATTAGCTTGACTATGCCAGAAGACAACGGCCGTCGGCTTCTCCGTCAGCACGAAGTCACGTAGGGCCGCCGCTTCCGGTTCGGAGAAAGGCGCCGTCCCGGCGCTCTCCTCCTTATCACGCCAAGTACTCGTTGGTTGCCATTTACAATCGAAATTGCGGTTTAGATCCACGCCATGGGCGTTGAAGCGGCCGGATTCTGTCGCTACAACCGAAGGGGTCTCATTCGGGTCGAAACGGCCCTCTTTGCCAATCACCTTATAGACACCATCCGGATTGAGCGAGGGAATGATCGTGACCTGGAGACCAGATGAGATCACGCTTGGATTAGCATTGAGGTAATCCAGAAACCGGTAGGCGAGGTAAACGCTGTTCCACTCATAACCGCCGTGCATCCCACCGACAAAAAGGAGATGGATTGCCCCATCACCGTAGGTGTAAGCCTCAATCACCCGATTCTCAACTGACGTACCGATAACCTTGCGCACCGGCCACTCTGGCATCGGGGCTTCCGCCACCGGAGGTGGCAGGACTACCTCACTCGGACGAAAGACCCAGTATAAAAAACTGCCAATCATAAGAATAAGGACTATGAGAACCACTATGGCCGGTTTTCTCATACCCTACTTGGCATAGTGGGCGATGATGGCCTCAATGCCGGCCTTGTTTTTGATCCATTCAGTACTTGTGTGATTAGTGAGAAGGACGCTAATAGCCGGAATGTTCTGTTTCGCCAACCAATTAATCATGTCACCGGTAATCTCGTAGAAATTAAATTCTTGATAGGGTTTGTAACCGGAAGCCGTGGCAAAGGTATCGGTAAGAACCTTGGTCTCCGGCAATACACCATTATGGCAACTTGAGGCAAAGACGCCGCCGGCCGCACTGTACCAAACTACCACTGCAGCCGGCTTATTTTTCTCCACGTAAGTCTTAATGGCTTGTGATTCCGGTTCGGAGAAAACGTTTGCGCCGCCGTTTACTTTACGGTTCTGCCAGGTAGCGTCACTTTGCCAGTCGCAATCAAAGTTCCGATTTAGGTCAACGTTGTGAGCATTGAAACGTCCGGGGACGGTTGTCGCTTCGTCGGTCGGGACATCCGAGGCGCTGAAGAGTCCGGCCGTGCCGACCACTTTCTTCAAACCATCAGGATTTAGCACAGGGATAACGCTCACCCGCATGTTGGATGGGATGACACCCGGGTTACCATTAAGGTAGTCAATGAGTTGGTAGGCGACGAGAGCGGTATTCCAAGAATAACCGCCGTGGATACCGCCGATAAAAAGCACTTCGGTGTCGCCGATGCCGTAGTGGTAAGCATTGATCGGCTGACCATCAACCGAGTTGCCGATTGAGACCTCACCAACCGCCGGGGCAGGTGAAGTCTGTGGCACCGAGGAGGTAGCCACCGGAGGCACCGGCTCGGGTGGAACCCCAACTGGACCCGCCGGAGGAGGGGTATTGACCACCGCCGACGGGCCGCGAAAGATGAAATAGGTCCCCACCGCAACTATAATAATAGCTATGATTATGATGCTTAAATTTTTCATGGTGATACCAGTGTAGCATAGATTTGTAACGTCGTCCCAAACAAGCGTCTTTTTTAATTTGACAAAAATTTAGTTTTATATAGAGTGAGAAACGGTACAAACGTCTAAGTTGGCGTTTATGGTCTTTGGTGGTCTACATACGAAAGGTCGCTCTAATGAGAAATAATTCGAGAGCTCTGTGGGTAATCTGGACTATGGTCCCGATCTGCTTCAGCCCGGGGAAACTTTTGGCCGATCCTGCAATTCGGCCAAAGAGTGACAGCGGTGGGAAAGATAAGGAAAAGACTGAAGCAGAAATCACGCTGGTTGAACGCCTTCCAACCATTGAAGAGAGAGGAGCGGGTGTACTCTGGCCAGGAGAAGATCGGTTATGCTCCGTGCTTGTAGAGTTCACTGTTGAACGCTATTCCTCCTTGAACGATAAGCTAAAAATCACAAGGAGCCAAACCAGTGTTATTATGCAACTCTCTGTGCTGGTGGATTGCGGGCAAAACAATCCGGCTTGTGGCGAATTAGGTTTAGGTGGCGAACGCGGCATAAACAGACCAATCGAACCGACAACGGTCAGGTTCTCCGTCCAAGAGTTCAACCGGTTTATCGAGCTCATCAATGATCTGCGAAGAATTAATGCGGCTGCTCCGATCCATAGTAGTGACTACGAGTTTGAGCGGCCGCGCGTCATGGTAACCTTGCCGAAAAGTGAGGTCCAGGTGGTTCGGTTTCTCCCCACCGATGGTAGTAGCAAGACGGGGCAATGTGAGATCACCTGGCCGGGACTCTACAACCCCTTCATCAAACGGCAGAACTGGTATCCGATCGACCTCGACCGCTTTATCGAACTGCTAAACGTGGTTAAAGAGAATTGCAATCCCGATAAACGCTCAGCCATCCCCAGAGAATGATGCTTGCCGAGAGATGACCTTCCCCGCCGCATGGACCCAAATGCGGCGGGTTTTTAAAATCAATATGCGAGCCCCCGACGAGCTTTTCTGCTAGGATGGTTAGATGGATGAAAAGATGGTTTGGGACGTAATTGTAGTTGGTGGTGGAGCGTCCGGCATGATGGCCGCCGGCCAAGCCGCCGAGCGCGGACGCTCGGTATTACTGCTTGAGAAGAATAACGCCCTGGGTAAGAAGTTAAACATCACCGGCGGCGGTCGGTGCAACATTACCAATGCGGAATTTAACCTGCGAACTCTCCTCTCTCATTATGGCGAGGCCCAGGATTTCCTCTTCTCTCCTTTTTCCCAATTTGGCGTTCAGGCCACCTTAGACTTCTTCGCCAAACTTGATCTGCCGATCGTGATCGAGGCGCGCAAGCGTGCCTTCCCCGCTTCGCAAAATGCCCCCGACGTTACCCGCGCCCTCCGTTTATACATGAGAGCGGGCAAGGTCAAAGTGCGCACCCATACAGCCGTAGACAAAATTTCGCAAAAAGAAGATGGCTCGATTGAGGGCGTGGCTGCCGGTGGGGTGGCATACTCTGCGAAAAACTACATCATTGCCACCGGTGGTATCTCCTATCCGGAGACGGGCTCAACCGGTGACGGATTCAAATGGCTAGCCGAGCTTGGACACACCGTCGCCAAACCAACACCGACCATCGTCCCTCTTCGCGTGGCGGAAAAATGGGTCCATGCTCTTTCCGGCACTTCACTCTCTTTTATGAAAATTAGTTTTTTCGCTGACGGTAAAAGATCTTTTTCCAAAACAGGGAAATTGCTTTTCACTCACTTCGGCCTTTCCGGACCGCTTATCTTAAACAGTGCGAAGAGAGTAAGCGAGCTTCTTGCTCATAGCAAAGTTTCGGCCACAATCGATATGTATCCCGACACTGACTTTCCCCTCCTCGAGCGCCGAATCCTCGCGATCTTAGATGCGAATAAGAATAAGAACTTCAAAAACATCCTTGACGAGATTGTGCCACACGGTTTAAGTGAAACGGTTAACACCTACCTGAATTTTACCGACCCGAAGATCAAGACTCATAGCGTTACCAAAGAAGAAAGAAAGGAGCTTTTACACTTTCTAAAAGGAGCACCCATTACCATCGACGGATTGATGGGCTTCGACCGCGCCATCGTCTCCGACGGTGGCATCATTCTTAAAGAAGTGGACACGCGCACCATGCGGTCGAAACTCGTGCCCAACCTCTACCTCACCGGCGACATCTTGCACATCAATCGGCCTTCCGGCGGTTACAGTTTACAATTATGCTGGACTACCGGTTTCGTCGCCGGTTCAAATGTCTAAACCGCGCACCCTCAAAGTAGAATCAGTTTAGCCAAGCCCAAAAAGACGAGAAAGCCCAAGACATCGGTGGCCGTGGTGATGAAGACGATGGCCGAAGTGGCTGGGTCTTTGCCGATCGCTTTCATTATAAGTGGCACGATTGAGCCAAAAAAACCGGCGACAATCATATTAATAATCATCGCCAGAGCAAGAACAAAACCGAGAAGCGGACTGCCATTCCAAAACGTGGCAACGAGGGCCACAATAAGACCGTTGATCACCCCATTAACGAAACCGGCCTCGATCTCTTTATAAATTACCGGCAAGCTTCGCTTGAGATCGACCTCGCCAACGGTTACACCGCGGACAATCACTGCGAGCGTCTGGGTGGCGGCGTTACCCCCCATACCGGAGACCACCGGCATATAAATCGCCAGGATCACCAGCTGACTCAAAACGTCTTTGAAGAGAAAGATGGTGGTGGCGGCAAGGAAGGTGGTAGCCAAGTTGACGATGAGCCATTTGTAACGATTCTTGACCTTCTTACCAACAGAGTCGAAGACGCGCTCGAGGTCAGACACACCGGCGAAGTCGTAGAGGGCATTGGACGATTCATTCTTAAGGAGTTCGAGGGCGTCACGAGAGTAGATGATCCCGATCACGCTCTGATCCTTATCTAAAACCACAAGCTTGCCGCGCGGCTTATCCTCGAAAGAGCTAACAACACTCTCGATCCTGGCTTGATAAGGCATCGTCTTAACCGGTACGACGTACTTTTTAAGCACTCGGGTGTTGGTCTCCTTAATGAGTGAGACGAGTGGCACCTCGCCAATGAGTTCTCCCCCTTCGTGGACCAGAACTTCGGGCGGCTTTCCCACCTCGCGGCAGTGCACCTCAATGACCTCGGCCGCCTCACTAATCGTGGTGTCGGCACTAAGTAACAAGTAGTTAAAGTTGATTAGACTGGTGGTCGCCCTGGGGTGGAAACGGAGGAAGTAGGCCACCTTATCTCTGAGATCACCCTTGAGGCAAGACACGATCCGCTTGCGTCGCTTCTCATTCGTGATCTGCACGAGTGCGTGCTCGGCTCGATGCAGATCCATTTCATCAATCAGGGCAATAATCTCACCATCCTTAAGTTGACCAAGGATGCTCTGCTTGACGTGGGGCGAGAGCTTCTCAAACACCGCCGATTGCTCGGCCTCGCTAAGCCCGCGGAAAAGTGCGGCGCGCTCCTTGGGGTGGTAGATGATCTTATGGGCGACTTCTTTTATAATGATGGGCATGTTTAGATAGCCGGATATCCGCTACGGCTAGTCATTGTAACATTGTCTTATCAAATCCAGCCCATTTTTGATTGAAAGTTTTTTACTTGGTTTTTGATTGAATACTACTTTGTGGTTTTACCGCCCGATGATTATGCTGAAGAAATTGAAGGCCAACCAAGCGAAGATAATGAGCAAGAGGACCATCCCGCCGGAGATATTTCTATTCTTCAAGAAGTGGCTCTTCTCCCTCTCCAGGCAAGTGATGACAATTATCAAAGAGACGAAGGCGCTCACCGCGATTGAAGCTATTGACTTATGTAGAACTTCCCCGGCTAAGACTTCCCAAATGGCGAGTATGCCGAAGAACGCCAGTAAGGCAACGGAGATAATCAAGGTGGTTAAGGTAAAAACCCTCAAACCCCGAAAAATTGCGATTGATTCACTTTCGGCCGGGGCAGGTTGGTGAGTGACCTCATTAGCTTGCAGATTGGCTACCGAGCTTTTCCCGCTGATAAAGTGATCGGCGACAATGATTATTATGGCAACAATGGCCAAGAGACCGATTGATTCGAAAGATTTATAGATTACATCCCGATCGAAGAATTCCCATATCCCCAAGATAGATATGGTACTAAGAACGGTGACCGCCAAGACAAAGAAATATGAGGCAATGTCGGCTATTTTTTTCATTTAAAAAATTGACTAAAATTTAATAATAACAATAGATTATACCACAAGATAACAACGAGACAACGACTAACTGACTTTCTCACCGAAGGCTTCATCCTCGCTATCTGCATCGGCGATGGCTTTGGTGGCGTGCACTCGACCATCAATGTGGTTCGCCGGCGCATAGATCGTGTAGATCTTGAGCGCTTCGACTCTACTCGCCTCGCCGTTTAAAATGGCCTTGCCTTCGCCACTTAAGAAGAAGAGCGTCTGCTCCACATGGTGATGCGTCTCTTCGCCGATCTCACCCTGCGGCGGGATGCTCATTACCACAAGCTGACTCTTGCCACCGGTGAAAAGGACCGTACGGAAATTACTATTTTCCTCTGTTTTTTTAATAATGTTTGTGCTGTATGACATACTTCTATTATACCCCTCGGAAATACCAAGGGGAACCCTTGGTATAGGATTGGCATAGGGGAAAATTCCATAACTGCCCGACAGGGATTCGAACCCCAATTTTCGCGTCCAGAGCGCGACGTCCTACCTTTAGACGATCGGGCAACAAATACAAGACGAGTCTAGCAGATTTTAAATGATTGCGAAATACTAACTAACGTGGTATCTTTGGGATCAGAAAGGAGGCGCAGTATGCGAGTAGTTGCTGTGGCTATAGTCGTTAAAGATGACAGAATGCTTCTAACGGAAGGGGGTTATTTTTTAACTTCATTTTTCCCCTTCTGGTGGTTGATCGCCGCTTTGATGAAGGCAACGAAGAGCGGGTGAGGACTAAGTGGTCGAGACTTAAATTCTGGGTGAAATTGAGTAGCAAGAAAGAAGGGGTGCTTCTCGCGGGGTAGCTCCATGATCTCCATCAATTTACCATCGGGCGAAGTGCCGGAGAAGATAATGCCGGCCTTTTCAAGCTTTGACACATACTTCGGATTAACTTCGTAACGATGACGATGGCGTTCGCTGATCACCTTTTTACCTTCAACTTTTGGCTTTTGGATCGCGTAGGCTTCCTCGGCGATTGTCCCATTCTTCAACTTCGCAGGATATGCGCCGCGGCGCATGGTGCCGCCGTAATTAGCGTCGTTCAGATTCTTCTTCTGCTCAAGGAGAATGTCGATAACGGGTTGTTTCGCCCCTTCTTCGATCTCGGTTGAAGTGGCCTCCGGTAGCCCGGCCACATGGCGCGCGTATTCCACCACAGCCAGTTGCATGCCATAGCAGAGGCCGAAGTACGGCACCCCCTCCTCGCGCGCTGTCCGAATCACACTAATCTTCCCTTCCACACCACGTGCGCCAAAACCCCCGGGGACCAAGATGCCGTCGAGGTCGTTCAGGCCGGCCAGGCGCTTCGGGTCCGCTTCGTAATCGGTGGAATCAAGCCAGGAGATGGCTACTCGCCGACCGAGAAGGGTGGCCGCGTGCTTCAAGGCCTCGATTACCGAGAGGTAGACATCGGTGAGGACAAAATCCCCGGTGCGGAAATACTTACCCACAATGGCAATCTTCACCTCTCCCTTTGCGCCCTTCGAGCGCTCCACCATGCTCCGCCATTCTTTAAGATCGCGTTGCTTGGGCTTCAACCCGAAGAGATTAAGGAGGGTATCGGTTAAGCCATCGGCTTCGAAATTTAACGGGATGTCGTAGATACTCTCCACATCCGGCGCCGAGATAATCTGCCCCACCGGCACATTTATGGCAAAGGCGAGCTTCTCCTTGCGCTTGTCGTCCATGGGGCGATCGCTCCGGGCAATGATGATGTCGGGATGAATGCCATAGGAATTGATAGTGCGCACGGCGTATTGAGTGGGCTTCGTTTTCATTTCACCAATTTTACCCGGTACGGGCAAGTAACTCACGAGCACAAAGGCTACATCACGCGGGTGGCGCAACTTTAATATCCTGGCGGCTTCGAGGAAAATGGCATTTTGATACTCCCCGGCCGTACCTCCAATCTCGATGACCGATACGTCAGAGCGCGTGCGGTTGGTCGAGCGCTCGATGCGACGGAGAATTTCTTCAGAAATGTACGGCACCGGGTCCACACACTTACCGCCATAACCAAGCGCCCGCTCTTTATCAATCACGTACTCGTAGACCATGCCGCTAGTCATGTAGTTCTCCGAAGGGATGTCCTGCTCCAAGAAGCGTTCGTAGTTACCCATGTCTTGATCACATTCGAGACCAGAATCGAGCACGAAGACTTCCCCGTGCTCAATCGGATTCATCGTGCCGGCATCTACATTCAAATAAGGATCAATCTTCATCGGATTGATCCGGAAACCGCGCGCGGCGAGGAGTTTGGCAATTGAGGAGGTGGTTACCCCCTTGCCCACGCCAGACATAACCCCGCCAATAACGAAAATGTATTTATGTTTTATCGCCACAATTGCTTAGTTTCAAACCTTCAAATATTTTCTCACGGCCCACAGACTGGCAAGAATACTAAGGCCGGCCCCCACTAAGGCGATGATGAGGAAGAGGACGGGTAGAGAACTCAGGTAATAGTTAAGGAAGTCAAATTGATCGACGAAAGAAGTGGTAACGCGACGCGCCCAAATGACACTGGGGTAGAGCACAAGCAGAGCAAGAACGGATGAGATGAGACCGGCAATCACTCCCTCCACAATGAAGGGCCCACGGATGTAGCGGTTATCAGCCCCGACTAAACGCATCACACCGATCTCTTCGCGAGAGATGTGGATAGCTAAGGAAACGGTGCCGAAGACGGTAATAATGGAGATGAAAATGAGTACGAGGGCGATAGCCGAGCCGAACTGACGTGTCGAACTAATGAAGGCGGTTAGTTGATCTATGTCGGTCTTGCGATAATTGGTGTCGAAGATGATCCGTTCGCCGGCAGACGAAAGAGCGGTGTCTTGGTCTAAGAATCTGGAGATTGAATCGTAGTAAACCGGGTCCGTGGCCTTTACCTTGAGTCGGGCACCGAGGGGATTGGGGATCTCATCGAGTGAGCGCATGATGATGGGAATATCTTTATTTCTCTCGCGGAAGTCGGCCAGTTCGTCATCACGAGAACTGTAGGTTACCTCCACAACCTCCGGCAAGGCCTCAAGCTTTTGCTTGAGGCCAAGCACCTGCTCCTCTCTGGCCTCGGGGATAAAGGAGATGCTAATATCCACTCGGTCTTGAATGGCAGTAAGTGAAGCAGTGAAAAATCCTTGGCCGATCACCAACCAACCGACGATAAACAGGGTCGTGGTTAGAACCACGACCGAGGAGAAAGAGACCAGCCCACCACGTAAAAAGTTAATCAATCCGGATCGCCAAATTCTTCGCTGGTTGGTAAACATAAGATTCAATTATAAAACATAATGCCCATGCTTGTCGTCCCTTACCAAACGCCCCTTCTCCAAAGTGAGGGTTCGTTTGCCCACCGCATCCACCACAGACTTATCGTGCGTAGCGATGAGAACGGTTGTCCCCAATTCATTAATCTTATTAAAAATTTGGATGATCTCGAAGGTGGTTACCGGGTCGAGATTGCCCGTCGGCTCATCGGCTAGCAGAATGTCCGGTTGGTTAACGATTGCTCTGGCAATTGCCACGCGCTGCTTCTCACCACCCGAGAGCTGGCCGGGGAAGTTGATCATCTTATCGGCCAATCCGACAAGCTCAAGCACATGGGGAACATCGGAGGCAATGTCTTCATCGCTTCGGCCACTTGCCTCCATGGTTAAGGCGATATTCTCATACACATTCTTGTTCGGTAGGAGCCGGTGCTCTTGAAAAATACTGCCGATCTTCCGTCTAAGACGATGGATCTGGCCATGGCCAACAGAGTTAATATTGGTGGAATCCCAATATACACCACCGGAAGTTGGTTGCTCTTCGGCCAGCACCATCTTAAGTAAAGTGGTCTTCCCCGCACCCGAGTGGCCAACGATCGAGAGCATCTCACCCTTCTCCACCGAGAAAGTTACCTGATCGAGCGCTAAGGAACGGTCTGAATACAACTTAGTAACTTGATCGAAGAAAATCATTATGCTTGTTAAAAACAGTTAATTATTTAAATTCTTTTCCGCCTCGATAAAAGCATCGAGATCACCATTGAAGACTTCGTCAACTTTGGCTGTCTCCACGTTTGTGCGGTGATCTTTAACCAGTTGGTAGGGGTGGAGGATGTAAGATCGGATTTGATTCCCCCACTCGATTTCCGTAGTTTGACTAATTTTAAGACCTTTCATCATCGCCCGACGCTCATCTTCTTGCCGCTTGTAGAGCTTGGCGCTTAAGATGGCGATGGCCTTATCGCGATTCCTCTCTTGAGAACGCTCACTTGTGGCATGAGCACTAAGACCGGTTGGGGTGTGAATGATTCTCACCGCGGTCTCTCGTTTATTCACATTCTGGCCGCCCGGACCGGAAGAACGCGCGAATTCCACCTTGAGTTCCCCGGGACTTATCCTTACTCCTTCGTCCTTCTCAAACTTGGGGAGAACTTCGACCAGGGAAAATGAGGTGTGTCTAAGCTCCTTAGCGGAAAAAGGAGAAACCCTCACGAGTCGATGGACTCCCGACTCGCCCTTGAGTATACCATAGGGTCCAAGTGGGGCATAGCGCAAACTTTTACCAACTATTTCAAAAGTGATGTTCCGATAACCGCCGTGATCATTAGGGTGTTCGTGAATGAGCCGGGTGCTTAATTTGGCCCGATCGGCAAATTTACCATACATTTCGTAGAGTAAACGAGAGAAGTCTTCGGCATCGTCACCCCCGGCGCCGGAGAAGATAGTGACCACGGCATCCTTGCCGTCATACTCACCATGGCCGGTGATCTCCTGCTTGAGCCGTTTGTGCTCTTCGATAAGCTTTTGGGCCGCCAGTTTGTCAGACCAGAAAGCCGGCGTCGCCATTTGGCGCTCAATCTCATTTAACCTTTGCCCATTGGCATTATCGAGAGGCACTGCGCTCATTTAGCCCTTCTCTTCAGGAAGATCACGAGTGGCCACGAAGGAAACATGGTATGATCCGCCCGACGGAGTAAGGAATGAGGTATCATCCACAGGGGAGAACACCTTATCGCCATTATCTTGATAGAGCCAAGCGGTGTAATGACTGCCCTCGACCGTCGGGGTCAGTAGATCAACGCTCCCGGTTTGCCCCCGACCGGAGAAGTAACTGCGCCCCATGAGACCGCTCGTCGAATCGGAAAGCGGCTCTTCATTCTCTCTCGTGATAACCACCCAGCCACCGTCGGGCAATGTAACTGAGGCAATCGACACTATGGTGCCGGGGAATTGATCATGGACAGTGAGCTCAGTATCTTGAGATAAGCGGAAGGAGTCGAGGCCGCCGACGGCGGCGGTGTTCTCATTAGCTTGCATCAGCTGATCCATTTCGGTATGAAAAGAGCGGAAAGAAAAGAAGAAGACCCCCATGGCGATTACCAACACACCACTGAAGATTTGCCAATAACGAACGCTATTATCTTCATTCATGAAATGATTATAGCACCAAGAGGATTGGCCTTCAACTGCTCTGGAGCCACCTCCCGGGATCGAACCGGGGACCTATCGCTTACGAAGCGATCGCTCTACCAACTGAGCTAAGGTGGCGGTATTATCTAATTTTGATTTGATTATGGGCTACTTGACCACTTGCTTCAAGTAGCGGAGAAATTGCTTGCTCAAGGTTGGGTGTTTCAAGGCGAAATCCACCGTGGCCTTGAGAAAGCCGAGTTTACTCCCACAATCGTACCAAGTACCCTTAACCTCATAACCGTAGAACTCGCCACCGGCCTTGAGGTAAGCGTTGATGGCCGGAGCAATGAACACTTCACCCCCGGTTGGCTTAACCTTGGCAAGGGCATCAAGAATGGGTGGGGTCAAAATGTACTTAACCACGACGGCCAAGTTGGATGGCGCTTGGCCTAGAGGAGGCTTTTCAATCGTGCCGGTTATCTTCCATGTCCGTGGGGCCACAAGCTCGCCGCTAATCACCCCGTACTTGTGCGTCTCTTTTGCCGAGACTTTCGCCAGTGCTACCACTGGCGCCCCGTAACGCTCGTGAACTAGAGAGAGTTGCTTGAGCGCCGAGGGTCCGGATCCGGTATCGATGATATCGTCGCCAGACATTACCGCCACCGATTCATTACCAACAAGCGACCGAGCTTGGAGAATGGCATCGCCGATGCCGCGTGGCGAATTCTGCCGCACGTAGAAAAAACGGGCAAGTTTGGAAATTGACCGCACTTCCTTAAAAACATCCTTCTTCCCCTTGGATAAGAGCGCCGTCTCAAGCTCCGGGGAGAAGTCGAAGTGATCCTCAATCGCCCGCTTCCCCCTCCCCGTCACAAAGACCACATCCGAAACCCCGGCCTCCACCGCCTCCTCAACCAAGTACTGGATTACCGGCTTATCGATAATCGGTAGCATCTCTTTGGGTTGAGCCTTGGTTGCCGGAAGGAATCTGGTGCCAAGACCGGCC
>Ga0210057_1002353_pt1 | contig 27198 bp, 25 predicted proteins | sample CryGeyCG2114_010_2_FD_183968 | JGI IMG/M metagenome (GOLD analysis project Ga0210057, IMG submission 183968) | Groundwater microbial communities from aquifer - Crystal Geyser CG10_big_fil_rev_8/21/14_0.10 (SPAdes) (version 2) | ecosystem: Environmental > Aquatic > Deep subsurface > Groundwater ...
TCTTTCTCACTCACTTCTCATAAACGATGCGCTCATTGCTGCCACCGCTATACACTATGGTTATACTTTGGTCACGCACAACATAAAACATTTTAAAGTAGTAGCGAAGTTAAAACTTCACCAGCCTGTATAATACCTCTATGACAGGTCAAAATAACCTACAGACATTACGCGGATTTAGAGATTTTTTACCCACGGAGGCGAAGCAGAGACAGTGGCTTACCGATGTAATACGTGGCGTATTCGAGATGTGGGGATATGAGCCCATAGAAACACCTACTATGGAATATGCATCGCTTTTTGAAGGACAGATAGGCGAAGATGAAAAGCTCTTTTTTAAATTCACCGATCAAGGTGATCGCGAAGTAGCACTAAGGTACGATCAGACTGTTCCAACAAGCCGTATTCTTGCTCAATATAGACAAGAGTTAAAACTTCCATTTAAACGCTATCAAATTCAACCGGTATTTCGTGCAGAAAAACCACAAAAAGGTCGCTATAGAGAATTTATTCAGGCAGATGCCGATATATTTGGTGTCGAATCTCCGGTTGCGGATGCTGAAATAATGGCGCTCAGCTTAGATATTTATAAACAGCTTGGCTTCAAAAAACCAAAACTTCTCATAAATGATAGATCGCTTTTCAAAGGAATACCCTATGACGCAATTGTTGCTATAGATAAGATAAAAAAGATTGGAGAAGATGGCGTGATAAAAGATATGGAATCAAAGGGAATTTCCCTAAATGATGCAAAAGCATTCCTGAAACAAGTCAAAGAACTAAAACCAAATGAAACGATTAAAGTTGTCCTTGATTATCTGAAAAATACTGGATTTGAAGAAGATTGGTATGCATTTGAACCCAACATTGCACGCTCATTTGCCTATTCATCTGGTCCTATTTGGGAAGTAGTTATACCAGAAAGTTCTGGAGGATCGGTACTTGGCGGAGAACGATATGACAACCTCATTGAGTCAATATCTGGAGTCAATATTCCTGCCACCGGATTTGGCTTAGGCTTAGATCGCACCTTGGAAGCCGCACTCGAACTTGGATTAGTTCCAAAAACCGAAGCAGTTGCACAGGTGCTTGTTACTATATTTGATGAAAATTTACTGGGTGAATCGATCCAAATCGCAACAAAATTACGAGACGAAGGTATTACAACCGATATATATCCAAACAGTTCAGACAAACTCGGAAAACAGATGAAATATGCCAATGATAAACAAATTCCATTTGTACTCATCCTTGGACCCGATGAAGTGAAAAAAGGCATCGTATCACTAAAAAATATGCAAACAGGAGAATCTAAAACAGGAAAGCTTACAGATCTATTGATCTAACTTAACACTTGTCATCCTCGCGAACGCGGGGATCCAGTCCTAGATTCCCGATCAGGTCGGGAATGACAGAATAAACGGAATCTTTTGCACACACTACTAAACCTATGAACATAAACTCAAACATCGTAGTCATTGAAGCCGCGCAGGGTGCTGGCGGTGACGAATCTAAACTCTGGGGCAGCGACCTTTTGGTTTCTTATTCAAAATTTGCAACCAAACAAGGATTTAAGGTGCAACAACTTGAAGAGAATGTGATAAAAATTACGGGACCCGATGCATTTAACTATTTCAAACATGAAACCGGAGTGCACCGTGTACAACGAGTGCCTAGCACAGAAAAAAGGGGAAGGGTGCACACGTCTACCGCCGTCGTCATCGTCACTCCGCAAATCAATTCAAACGATATTCATATAAGTGATAGTGACCTTGACTGGCAATTTTTCAGATCAGGTGGTGCAGGAGGACAAAATGTAAATAAAGTCTCATCAGCCGTACGGCTTATTCACAGACCCACAGGTATAATAGTCACTACAAGTAGAGAGCGTACCCAGCAAGCCAATCGTCAGATAGCCAAAGAGTTACTTGCCGGAAAGCTGTATCAATTGGAGGAAGAAAAACGCCAAGGAGTACAGCATTCCTTTATAAAGGATATCGGCGCAGGAGATCGTTCAGACAAGATGCGAACCTATAATTTCCCACAAAACAGGCTCACCGATCATCGCATAAACAAAAGCTTTCATAACCTTGACGACATTATCGGACAGGGGAAGTGGGAGAAGGTGTTTGGTCACTTCTCTGAAGCACAATTTGATAATCCTAAAAATTCTGACTGCTAGCGCGATATAAACTAATGAATGATATTTGCATCTTTAAGTGTTATAATTCCTCTTATGATTGAGATTGAAATGCCACAAACATGTGGGAATTGTGAGTTTGCACGGCCTGCAACTCCTGATGATAAAAAAGCTCATGATGGTTGCTTGTAGGTATAGAATCAAGATATACAGCTGGGCCAGACAAACTTGGTTTAGCAGCAGTGGCAAGTCTGCTACTAAGTTTGGGTGGCACGTCAATTGAGGGTCAAAACTGGTCTGTTCTTATGGAGAACCTGCCATAGGGGAGGCTGATTCTCAATACCAAGAAGATGATCTGGAGGCATTTTCATATTCTGTTCTTGCTAGAAGTACAAAACCACAACAAACTTCCAAAAGTGAAAATGCGCCACGTAGAAGTGAGGGTTTAAAACCGCCATGGTCGTCTTGTTGGGTACGTGTAGAAAATAACCGTTGGGCTTTTGAACCAAAAGAGCAATGGGGATACTGATCAAGACGTGTTATCAATTCCCGAGAATGGCAAGACGGTTGATAAGGATGAAAAAGAGAGAATGACAAGAGGCATACATATATTTGCCAATTCTTTTGGAATTTAGATTTATTACCCTTGAGGAATATATGGTCTATTGGGATCTTCTGCGAATTGAGCTACTTGACCTGATAAATTGAGTTCCAATGGTATCAATTATTCGGTTTTTTTCAGTTCGACCATTAATTTCGTATTTCGGGTTATTATATGTAACATCCCCGCTCAGAAGAGCGCCCCCTTCCTGAAGGGGGACATTAGATTTTGTAAGAGTTCACGCTCTTTGACACACATGTCATTGCGAGCGGAATGAAATGGAGCGCGGCAATCCAAATAGAATTGAGACTGCTTCGTCGCTCACACTCCTCGGGAATGACAGTCTGTGTCAAGACTTGTGAACTCTTACACATGGGATTTCTAATTGACAAACAAGCATTAAGATATAAAATGAAATCATGATCACAGACAATGACATTGCCAAACTAAAAAAAGTTTTTGTTACAAAAGATGAGATGGAAATGGCTTTTGAGAAAAACACCGCAATAATTGTCAAAGAGATTCTGACAGTCGTAGAGATGATCGGTGAAATGAGCAATAAACTCGATAAAAAAATCACCGACCACGATGATATTTTGGAACACCATCAAAGACAAATAGATGGATTAAACGCTAAGGTTTTCCCTACTGCATAATGGAATTTTTATAGCTTAAAAAATTTTCAATTTTATATTTAGATTATTGATGATATAATACATTTCTTATGCAAGCCAAAATACATCCACAGTTCTATGAAGACGCTTTTGTCTCATGTGCATGTGGAAATACATTCACTACAGGTTCAACCAAAAAGAACATCATAGTAGAGGTATGTGCTAAATGTCATCCATTCTATACAGGCGAACAGAAATTTTTGGATACAAAGGGAACAGTCGAAAAATTCCTCCAAAAAGAAAAGCAAGCAAAGGCATACAAAAAAGTCATCGCAAATAAAAAAGACAAAAAATCAGGATCACAGAATAAAAAGACAAAATCTCTCCGAGAGCTTCTTGGAGAGTAAGAGTTCACGGTCTTTGACAAAACTGTATCATAATATATCAATTATTATTTTGTGTCATCCCCGACCTGATCCCCGTTTTCACGGGGACGGATCCAGATTGTTGAAATAGTCTGGAGAATGGATTCCCGCCTTCGCGGGAATGACAACGTGTGTCAAGAAGAGTGAACTCTTACCTTGGAGAATATCAATTGCAATATTGCAATTGATATAGTACACTATTCCCTCAGGCAATTTATTTTTTCCTGACGTTCACCACAACCTGCGGTTTTCTCAAAAATATAAATTGAGAAATAAAATTCAGTTCCTCAGGTATTTCGATTGAAAAATCGGAGAAGTGAAATATATATGGCAAATACACAAAAAAAGGACATTGTAGCTTCAGTCACCGACTCCATCAAAGATGAAGAAAACTTCGCGCTCGTCGAGTTTGACCAAATAACACACAAAGATTTTGAATCAATCCGTCGAGATCTCAAAAAAGTAGGTGCGAAAATCCAGGTCATCAAAAACTCGCTATTTGAAAAATCAATAAATATTCTTTCTCAGACAAGTGAATCATTCAAACAAATTCGTGAAGAAAACTTCCCTCTTGAACATAAATCTGCACTTCTTACATTTTCAGGTGAATGGATAGATGGACTCAAAAAATATCAAGAATTTTCCAATGATAATGACAAACTGAGTTTCAAACTCGGACTCATTGATAAAGTTTCATACAATCATGAGGGTTTGACAAAGCTCGCAAAACTTCCAAGCAAAGTCGTACTCATGGGTCAACTCATTGGCACTATCAAAAATCCAATGGCAAGAACAACTAGAGCCTTAAAATCACCACTTCAGAAATTGGTGTTTGTGCTAAGTCAACGATCACAACAAGTAAACTAATTATATAAAACATATTATTTGAAATTCGTAATTTGTATTTGTAATTAGGAAATGATACTCCTCGACCCAAGGGTCGAGGTATCTCGTGTCATCCCGAACTTGCCTGCCCGCCTCTGGAGGGATTCGGGATCCAGACTGGATTCCTGCCTTCGCAGGAATGACAATCGCGACGCAAGCGTCGGGGAATTAAACCCTAAAGAGAGATTAGTAATTTGTAAATTAATATTAAGGGGGTGTCACACACATATGGCAGACGAAGAAATAAAACTGAGTGCAAATCTTCAAAAAATTGCAGATCAAATCGAAAAATTGACTGTAATCGAAGTCGCAGATCTTGCGAAATATCTTGAAGAAAAATTTGGAGTCTCTGCAATGCCAATGATGGCAGCACCAGCAGTAGGAGGCGTGGTAGCAGCAGACGCAGCACCAGCAGAAGAAAAAACTGCGTTTAATGTAGTGCTTACCGGTGCAGGAGAACAAAAACTTGCAGTCATCAAAGCAGTACGAGAACTTCGACAAGATCTCGGACTCATGGATGCAAAGAAATTGGTTGAAACACCACCACAAGACCTTTTGACAGGAGTCAAAAAAGAAGAAGCAGAAGAAGCAAAAACAAAACTTGAAGCAGCGGGAGCAACAGTAGAATTAAAATAATATCAGTCGCTCAGAGGCTCAGGTACTCAGGAACTCAGCATCGTGGTTGCTGGGTCACTGAGAGTAAGAGTTCACGGTCTATGACAAAACTGTATCATAATATATCAATTATTATTTTGTGTCATCCCCGACCTGATCCCCGTTTTCACGGGGACGGATCCAGATTGTTGAAATAGTCTGGAGAATGGATTCCCACCTTCGCGGGAATGACAACGTGTGTCAAGAAGAGTGAACTCTTACGACTGAGGTACTGAGTAGCTGAGCGACTTTTTTTGTGTTATAATCTTTTTTTAACCTCAACTTTAAAAGTATACCTATATGACTACAACAGGACAAAAGAATGATTACAGCGGCGATTCTATCACAGTATTAGAAGGTTTGGAGCCTGTCAGAAAACGACCTGGAATGTATATCGGATCTACATCACAGCGCGGTGTGAACGAATCTCTTCGGGAAATAATTGATAATGGTGTCGATGAAGCACTTGCTGGATTTGCCACAAAAATTTATGTTGTTCTCGAAAAAAATGGATACTTCACTGTATATGATGATGGTCGTGGAATCCCGATCGACAATGTCCCTAAATACAACAAATCTGCTCTCGAACTTGTCATGACCATGCTTCACGCGGGAGGAAAATTCGGACAAGGCGCATACAAAATTTCTGGAGGACTTCATGGAGTTGGAGCTTCTGTCGTAAACGCACTCTCCGAACATCTTATCGTTGAGGTGAGGCGAGAAAACCAAATATATCGACAGGAATATAAGCGCGGAATTCCAACAACTCCACTTGAAAAACATGCGCAGTCAAAACTCAACATGCCATTTGAGACCGGCACTGCCGTATCATTCCTTCCTGATACAGAAATTTTTAAAGAAACCATCGAAGTAAGCGACACCTATTTATTTAAACAGATCAAAGATCGAGCTTACCTCATCCCAAAACTTCATTTTCAAATAGAAAACAAAATTACAAACGACAAAAAAGCATATTACTTTGAAGGGGGAATAACTTCTCTCATCAGAGACATGAACAAAGGCAAAAAAGTGCTTCATGATCCTATATATATAAAAGATAATGAGGGAGACGTCGAAGTTGAGGTAGCAATTCAGTTTAATGACTCGATGATCGAAAACATCCACTCATATGTAAACGTCATCAACACCCTCGAAGGTGGAACACATCTTACAGGATTTCGAACTGCACTTACCAAATCCGTAAACACATATGCAAATAAAGTGCTTTCTGAAAAGGACTTCAAAGAAAACTTCTCAGGAAATGATATTCGAGAAGGATTGTCTGCGGTGGTCTATGTCAAAATGCCTTCAGATAATTTACAGTTTGAGGGTCAAACAAAATCCAAACTAGGAAACTCTGAAATACAACCGATTGTCCAAAGCAAGGTCAATGCACACCTTGATGTGTACTTTGAAGAACATCCGAGAGAAGGAAAAGAAATCATCGGCAAGATACATCTTGCGCAGCGTGCTCGATTTGCAGCAAAAGCAGCAAAAGATGCAGTCTTACGAAAAGGAGCACTCGAAGGTTCTGCTCTTCCAGGAAAACTGGCCGACTGTCAAGAAAAGGATCCAGAAAAATCTGAAATATTTATTGTGGAGGGGGATTCGGCAGGAGGAAGTGCAAAGTCTGGTCGAAATAGAAAGAACCAAGCAATTTTGCCACTTTTTGGAAAAATCTTGAATACTGAGCGCTACCGACTCGATCGTGTCATCACATCAGACAAATTCAAAGACCTTATTGTTGCTCTCGGATCAGGAATCGGAGATCAATTTGAACTCAGCAAAGCTAGATATCATAAAATCATTATTATGACCGATGCAGACATCGACGGGTCACATATTAAGACACTCTATCTGACATTCTTTTTCCGACATCTTACACCTCTTGTTGAAAATGGGTTTGTCTATATAGCTGTCCCTCCACTTTTCAAAGCATCAAAAGGCAAGAAAAAAGAGTATCTTTTCACCGAAGAGGATCGAGAGAAATTCTTGGCTGAACATAGTGATGAAAATTGGAGTTTACAGCGATTCAAAGGACTCGGAGAAATGAATGCTGAAGAGCTCTGGGAGACAACAATGAACCCAGATACTCGATTTTTAAAACAAATCACAGTGGAGGACTCCGAAGAAGCAGATGAAACATTCACCATGCTTATGGGGGAAGAAGTTCCACCACGAAAGAAATTTATTACGACGCATGCGAAGCTCGCAGAGCTTGATGTGTGATTGTTTGTCATCCTGATCAGCCTCTGGCTGAGAAGGATCCATAAATACATGGATTCGTCCCTCCAATTCGGCGGGCAGGCGTTTCACTCAGAATGACAGTGGGAAAAATTATCAATTATTTTTAAAAAACCATGAATTTAAAGAAACTATCGACCGGAGAAAATCCTCCAGAATTTATAAACGTTCTTATAGAAATCCCAGAAGGCTCACTTATCAAATATGAGATTGACAAAGAGTCTGGATTTATGTTTGTAGATCGATTTCATTACACGTCGATGCCATATCCATTCAACTACGGATTCATTCCAAACACCATTGCAGAAGATGGTGACGCAACAGATGTAATGGTTGTTTCATCGCAACCACTGGCGGTAGGAGTCGTGATTCCGGTTCGCGTGATCGGAATGCTCGAGATGGAGGATGAAGAAGGTATTGACACAAAAGTCATTGCAGTACCAACCACAAAAGTTGATCCATTTTATGCTCATATAAATGACGTCAAGGATCTTGATGAACCAACACTAAATAAAATCAAGCATTTCTTTGACCATTATAAAGAGCTCGAACCAAATAAATGGGTAAAAACGAGAGAATTTTTAGGAAAAGGTGAAGCAATGAAAAATATCGAAAAATCATTAGTAAAGTCTGAATAATAATTTTCCAAATACTGTAGAACCATGACCACAATTCAACCCGCACCAATCTCTGAAGAAATGAAGAAGGCATATCTCGATTATGCTATGTCAGTTATCGTGGCACGGGCTCTTCCCGATGTTCGAGATGGACTCAAACCTGTTCACCGGCGTATTTTGTATGCGATGTACAAAATGAACCTGACTGCAGGAGGACGATTTTCAAAATCAGCTAAAGTTGTTGGAGAAGTTTTGGGTAAGTATCATCCTCATGGAGATTCTCCAGTGTATGATGCATTGGTCCGGCTCGCTCAAGACTTTTCGATGCGATATCCACTCGTGAACGGTCAAGGAAACTTTGGATCAATTGATGGCGATCCTCCTGCTGCTATGCGATACACGGAGGTCAAAATGACAAAGATTGCCGAAGAACTTCTTCTTGATATTGAAAAAGATACAATTGCGACCATTGACAATTTTGACGGCACGCTTCAAGAGCCAATGTACCTTCCAGCAAAACTCCCAAATATGCTCCTCATGGGTGCAGAGGGTATTGCAGTAGGTATGGCCACAAAAATACCTCCACACAACCTCACCGAAGTCGTTGACACTATCATCACAATGATCGACAACGCGAAGTTTTCAGACCTTCAAAGTGTAGAAGAAACAACAGATCAAGCACTAGACGAACCTGCAAAAGAAGGAAAAACAAAAAAAAACACTCTCGAAACAACTACTTCACGACCCGACACAGACCTCGGGTTTGGTATTGATCTTGACCAAATTCTCGAACATATAAAAGGACCAGATTTCCCAACATCAGGAACAATTTATGGTGAAAATGATATCCGACAAGCGTACCAGACAGGAAGAGGAAAAATACTCATCCGAGCAAAAGTATCCGATGAAGATATCGGAAAAGGAAAAACAGCAATCGTTGTCAATGAACTTCCCTATCAAGTAAACAAAGCAAATCTTGTCAAAAAAATTGCATATTTGGTCATAAACAAAAAAATAAATGGCATCTCGGATTTGCGAGACGAATCGGATCGAGATGGTATTCGCGTCGTAATCGAACTGAAACGTGATGCAGTGTACAAAAAAGTCATAAATAATCTCTATAAACATACAGATCTTCAAACAACATTCCCGGTAAATATGGTGGCTCTCGTCGGAGGAGTACCACAAACACTTTCGCTGAAATCAATTCTCGAACTATATATTCACCACCGGGTCGACATCATTCGAAAGCGAACAGAGTACGAACTTGCACAGGCAAAATACCGTGCACATATCCTGGAAGGATACCTCATCGCACTCGACAACATCGATGAAGTTATAAAAATCATCAGAAGCTCCAAGGATGAAGCGATTGCGAGAGCTCAATTAATGAAACAATTTGGACTCTCTGAACTACAGTCTCAGGCAATTTTGGATATGCAACTCAAGAGACTTACTGGCCTTGAACGAGCAAAAATCGAGGACGAACTTGCAAAGCTCAAAGAACTCATCGCATACCTTGAAGATCTTCTTGGAGATGTATTTAAAATATTGAAAGTGATCAAGGATGAACTTATTGAACTAAGAACAAAGTTCGGAGATAATCGCCGAACAAAGGTTGTCAAATCCAAGCCAGGTGAGATCACTGATGTCATGCTTATCGAAAACAAAGAGGTGATTGTAGTACTCACCAAAGAAGGATATATCAAACAAGTACCTCGCGAAACATTCAAAGTACAAAGAAGAGGAGGAAAAGGAGTATCCGGAATGACCACAAAAGAAAGTGATGATATTTCATACATCACAACTGCTATGACTCATGATTACATGCTCTTTTTCAGCAATCAAGGACGAGTATTCAAAACAAGAGTTTGGGAAATACCACAAGGATCGCGTACTTCCAAAGGGAAAGCGATCGTAAATCTCCTCACTCTGAGACCAAACGAAACCATCACCTCAATACTCTCGTTCGATGAAAAAGAAGTATCCAAACAAAAAGGAACAAACATTCTGATGGTTACCAAAAAAGGACTTATCAAGAAGACCGAATTCATCAAGTATGCAAATATCCGAAGTAATGGACTAATAGCAATAAACCTTGCCAAGGGAGATGAGCTTCTCACATCTTCACTCACCGACGGAGACATAAATGTGATGATCGTCAGTCGCGGAGGAAAAGCAATTCTCTTCAAAGAAAAAGAAGTTCGCGAAACAGGCAGGTCATCTCAAGGAGTCCGAGGAATTTTTCTTGGAGCCGGGGACAATGTGGTTGCCGCGGACTACTTCACAAATGAAGATTTGAAAAAATCAATACTCGTGATTGTAGAAAAAGGTATTGGAAAGCTCGTCAGTCTGAAAAATTTCAAAGATCAGCATCGCGGAGGGAAAGGGGTAAAAATTGCACCTCAAGGAGAGAAAGTCGGTAAAGTCGCATTTGCGCAAATTGTGGAATCGCTAGATACAACGGTAATTATCACAAGTCAACAAGGCCAAGTCGTGAAGATACCACTGAACAAGATTCCAAAATACTCTCGAACGGCAAAAGGCGTCATTTTGATGCGTTTCTCAAAATCAGGAGATAAAATAGTAAGCGCAACATTCATCTAAAAACCAAAAAATGATTATTCCGTGTGAAGAAATCGTATCATGTCTTGATGAGCAACTGTACGCTCAGATCGTTGAGCTTAAAAAACAAAATGTTACTCCCAATCTTGTCACAATACTCCTCGGTCAGGAACCAGAACAACTTTCGTTTGTGAGCATCAAACAAAATAAGGCTGAAAAAATTGGTGCCGATTTCGAGTTTCAAAATCTGAGCTCAGCGCCATCGTTTGATGATTTTCTCACGGTACTTGCAACAAAAGTCAATAACCCTTCAACAACCGGAATTATTATTCAACATCCACTTCCAGAAAACTACGATATACAAAAGATGTATTCGATAATTCCTGCATCAAAAGAAATTGAAGGACACTTATCAAATTCAACATTTCAATTTCCACTCAGTTTGGCCGTGCTCTCATGTATCAAATACATTTTTTCTGAAGTGAAAACTCCTGAGGATGCGATTGTGGATTTTCAAAAGGATACTCCCTTTTTTCAATCGGTACTGAAGAAAAAAAATATCGTCATTGTTGGCAAAGGTCCAACAGGTGGCAAGCCAATCGCAAAAGCATTTCATGACCTTGGCGTTTTGTATACTGTCGTGGATTCACACACACAAAACCCTCATGAGATTTTTCAATTTGCAGATATCATCATCACAGCAACTGGACAAAAAATCATATTTTCAGATCAGATCAAGCAAGGAGTCGTTCTATTGAATGTCGGTCTGCGAAAAGAAAACGGAGTTCTCAAAGGAGATTTTGACGAGAATGAAATCAAAGAAAAAGCATCATGGTATAACATCACACCACATGGTATTGGCCCTCTCGATGTTTCATATTTATACAAAAATCTTCTTGAATCAGCACGCTTCAGTCTTAGAAAATAACATATGAGTACAATTCATGTCATTACTGGACAGACTGCAACAGGCAAAACAGCCCGAGCGATACGGCTTGCAAAAGAGTTAGGTGGCGAGCTTGTGAATGCTGACTCTCGCCAAGTATATAAGGAGTTGGATATTATCACAGGGAAGGATTTACATCTTACAAATGGAACCTTTCACACTGAAGAGAAGAAAGATACTTTTGACATTGGATATTATACTTTGAAAAATTCTCCAATTAAGCTATGGCTATATGACATTGTGGACCCCAACAGTGAGTTCTCTGCGTTTGATTACAAACAATGTGCAGAGATTGGTATTCAAAATATAGTAGAACGAGGGAAGACACCGATCGTCATTGGAGGAAGTTATTTGTATATCAAAAATCTTTTATATAACACCGTAGACACCAACGTAGCGCCCAATCCCAAGTTGCGTGAAAGACTAAACAAACTTTCAGTTTCTGAATTGCAAAACATGTTGCGCGATAAGAATATGAATATTTTTGAGAAAATGAATGAGAGCGATAATCAAAATCCACATCGACTCATCCGGAAACTAGAAATCGAAGAGGGGAGATGTGCCAATCAGAATGATCCTATACCAACTTCAGTTTTTAATTCAAATCACGTTAATATTGAAGGTTTGAAGTATAAAAATACTGACGACCTTGTGCGAGCTATTGAAGTACGAATTCAAGAGAGAATTGATGCAGGAGCAATTCATGAAGTTGAAAAGCTTCTCAAAAAAGGACTTTCTCCGAAAACCCCAGGACTCAATGCCATTGGGTATCAACAGGTACTGTCATTTGTGGAAGGGAAGAAATCAATGGAACAAATGATCATGGACTGGTCGATGAAAGAGATACAGTACGCAAAACGCCAAAGTACATTCATGCGTCAAAATCCAGATATCCAATGGACAAATATTTGATATATGTTTCCCTAATAATATAGTCAGATAATGATCTAACCATCATATCGCTTGATATACTAAATCGAACATGAAATAATGAAGTTTATATGGGCAATCCATTCATAACAAAAGTCGAAAAGAAAAGAGAAAACCATACGCCCATCGATATAAAGAAAATGACCCGACCTCAGGCTCCGTCTGAATCCCATACTGCAGTAATCAAAAAGAAAGAACCCAAAATATCACATATCCCGTTTGAGTTTGACAAGTATATACTGATGACCATTGTTTCAACTATATTTTTTGTCTCAGGTTTCGGATTCTGGATATATATAAACTTTTTCATGAATAAGTAATTCTCGTTCTATGGCTCAAGTCACCAAAATATCAAAAAAGAATGTATTCCTCATCGCCTCGGCGTCGCTCTTTATGCTGGGTGTGATCTTCTTTTCCCTTGCAATACAAAAGTATCAGGTGTTGACAAGGTCACGGGCAGATGAACCAAAAACGTGTAATGGAACTGCGGTGGGTGAGTGTGTCGGATCCAAGCGATGTGCAAACAATCCTGCAGATGATGGAAAGTACTACTACTGGTGTGTGAAATGTGGAGCAGATGGCAATCCTGAATCAAGCGAACAAGGTACCGGCGAATGTTGTGGAAATTGTGGCGGTCCTGCGCCGACAGGGGAACAGGGAGCCTGTACTGACACGACTATAACTACTGATGAAGCACTCTGTACTGCAAAATGTGGAGGAGGTTATAAAGCTGATGATCCCAATAAATGTGCAGAAAAAGGTGGCGTAACGTGCGGAACTGGATGCGCGTACTACGACCCCAACAATCTATCCTGTGGCACCTGTCAAGGAACAAATGCCGCGCTTTGGGATGGGCTATGTTATAAAGGTGAAGGAACCGGGAAAGTCACGGTGCACAAAGGGACCGCAGAGGATAACTCCTGCCCCATAAGTTCAAATGCAACCGAAGTTTCCCTGAGCACGGGAGAATGTTATTCAATAGGCAACTGTGAACAGGCCGATCCGGATGGGGGAAATGGAATATGTAATGACACTGGATGCGACGGACCTACCTCCCCGCCAGAAAATACAAACACTCCGACGGTTCCACAAACCACAGAAACTGCAACACCGATTGTCACAAATACCGTTACGCCAACTGTTCCTCCCACAACAAATACTCCCACAAGCACCTCAACCGCTACTCCCACAAACTCTCCAACGCATACGGCAACGGCGACAGCTACTCCCACAAGCACTCCAACAAGAACACCAACACCAAATCCAACTAATACTCCAGTGCCTACCGCAACACTAATACCAACGAGTATGCCAATTCCTCCAACTGCCACACCCGTTCCGACGAACACTCCAGTGCCTCCCACACCAACAACCGTTGTACTTGCACAAGTTCCGACAAGCACACCTACGCCAGTTACCAAACTTACAGTCAATGATCAGCCTCCAGGGATCACGCCATGGTCTTTGATACTTGTACCTATCGGTCTTTTGATTCTTGGATTATTGTTATAGCTATGTTTGTAAGCTTTTGACATTATTTGTTAAAAAGCTTCATGAAGACTTCTTTTGGCACTTCAACTTTCCCGACCATTTTCATTTTCTTTTTTCCTTCTTTTTGCTTCTCGAGGACTTTGTGCTTTCGACTGACATCTCCACCTCCGACAGTTTTTCCACCTTTGGTCAAAACATCTTTGCGAAATGGTGATAAGCGCTCCGACGCAATGATTCGCCCTTTGTACTGGGCTTGGATACGCACTTCATATTGCTGACGTGGGATAAGATCTTTCATTTTTTTTGTGAGATCCATCGCGATATATTGAGCTTTTTCAGCGATAACGATTTGTGAAAACTCCTCAATTTCATCTCCGTTCAAGAGCAGTGAAAGTCGGGATGCATCAACAACATCATATCGGAGCAGCTCCCAGTCGAAAGATGCATATCCCGAACTTACTGATTTGAGTGAGTCAAAAAAGTCTGAGATCATCTCCACAAGTGGCATATCATATTCGATGGTCACTTGATTTTTGTTGTCCATGTGAAGGAAATTTGCTCGATGGTCTTCGCACAGCTGCATGATCCCACCGAGATATTCTTGTGGTGTGATAATCATGATTTTGACTATCGGCTCGTTGATCACATCGCCCTCGATCTTATAGTCGACCTGTGGAGGTGTCAGAACGAGGCTCAAGTTGTATTCGCGCTCCAGACGCTCTCGTATCACATCTGCGTGAAGTAGTCCCAAGAAGCCCACACGGAAGCCAGCTCCAAGCGCCTGACTATACATTGGCGTAAACTCCAACGAAGAATCTGTCAGATATATTTTTTCGAGAGCTTTCATCAGATTTTCATAATCACCATTGTCTGTCGGAAAGAGCGATGCAAACACAACAGGATTCACCTTTTTATATCCAGGTACTCCGACTGTTTTTCCCTGATCGATGATTGAGTCTCCGACACGAACATCCCGAATGTCTTTCAAATTCGTGACAATATAGCCAATCTCTCCTTCTTTCAATATGTCTTGAGGAATGAGATCAGGGGTGAAAATACCCACTTCTGTAGTTTCAAATAATCTATTTCCGACTGCAAGCTTCATCTTCATACCGCGGCGCGCTTGACCTTCAAATATTCGGACAAATGCAATAACACCTTTGTGTGTATCAAAATATGAATCAAAAATGAGAGCTTTGAGATTCTGAAAAACCACCTCCCTCCGCCAGTTGGCTGAGGACTCCTCCTTACTCAGGAGGAGAGTTTTACCTTCTTGCGGCTCCCCTCCCTGATAAGGAGGGGTGGCTGAACCCGATAAAATCGGGTGAAGACGGGGTGGTGGTATCCGTTCAATTATTGCAGATAGTATTTGATCAACATTTTGTCCAGTCTTTGCAGAGATTCTGATGACATCTTCTGGTGCTATTCTCAAAAAATCAGAAAGAGCGGTTACAGTCTTTTCGACTTCTGCATTTGGCATATCAATTTTATTGACAACGGGAATGATCACCAAATTCTTATCAAGTGCTTTGTAAATATTTGAGATTGTCTGCGCTTGAATACCTTGTGTTGCATCAACAAGAAGTACCGCGCCTTCGACACATGCAAGCGTTCGATCTACTTCATATGAAAAGTCGACGTGACCGGGAGTGTCAATTAAGTTGAGGATGAATTTAGAATTTGGAATATAGAATTTAGAATCCCGATATTCAATATTCGATATTCTATATTCCATTCTCACTGGCGCGAGCTTAATGGTGATTCCCCGTTCACGAGAAATCGGATTTCGATCAAGCATTTGCTCTTCATGTCTATTCTTATCGATGGTTCCTGTCATTTCCATCAGACGATCTGCAAGCGTTGACTTGCCATGATCCACATGAGCTATGATTGCGAAGTTACGGATAGAGCTTTGCATGAGATATTATACATGCATTCATCAAGATGTAGTTGTCTGGAGGTATGTGTTCAGGTCTCAAATTATTCGTATTGTAGTAGCACCCTTCCCTTGTCCCCACAAATCACCATGAACGACGATGAATTTGCTGTTTCCTTTTTGTTCAATTTTATCCTGTAGAATTCGTACTGCTTGTTTTATTGCTACCATTTCTGCATGGAGACTGTTATCAAATTCGGATAAATATGGTCGTATTCCAAAATTTATCGTAAGAGATTCACAAACTTCTACAGATGGGGTAAATGCATAAATTGGCACCTGAGGTCGATATCGCGAGAGAAGTCGTGCGGTATTTCCCGTTTTGGTAAATACGATAAATCCACTTATTGGCTGTTTCGCTACAACATATCGCCGATACAGATTGTATGCCGCATCACAGATCATTGCGCCGGTATCTTTTACTGAATATTGAACATAACTTCGAATATCGTGCTCTGGCTTTGGCTCGTAAAATAATGCAGTTTTTCTCATAATATCAACCGCTTTTTCAGGATATTTACCCGAGGCGGTCTCTCCTGAGAGCATGATTGCATCGGTATGGTCATAGATAGCATTTGCGATATCAGAAACTTCTGCTCGAGTTGGTATCGGTTGTGCAATCATTGATTGTAGCATTTGTGTTGCAGTAATGACAAATTTACCTGCTACGAGACACTTTCGAATCATCATTTTTTGATAAAAAGGTACTTGTTCAATTGGAATCTCAACTCCCAGATCTCCGCGCGCTACCATAATCCCATCGGTTGCATCAATTATTTTGTCAATGTTATCAAGCGATTTTTGTGTTTCAATTTTTGATACTACCAGACCGGTAACGCCAAATTTTTTTGCTTCTTTGCGAAGTGTTTGTATATCGGAAGGCGATCGTACAAAAGAAAGTGCAATAAAATCAACTTCGTGTTTTGCTGCAAGTTTCAAACCTTCAAGATCTCGATCGATGAGAGAAGATAAAGGAATCTGTGCGCCAGGAATGTTTAATGATTTGTTATTTAAAAGTATCCCGTCAGTGTGAGATTTCAAGAAATAATCTTTCCCTTTCTTTACAACTTCAAATGAAAACATTCCGTCATCAGCCAGAAGAACTTGTCCATGTTTTAAATGTTCAATGATCTCAGGGTGCGTGATCGAAAGTCCTTTTACGCCCTTTTTTTTATACAAAGCTGGACCAAACACAATTTCTTCGTTTTCCTTCAGTGAAAGCTGATCAAAAGGCATTATTATCCGAATCTCAGGACCGGCAAGATCAATGAGCGTTCCAATGGGAACTCCAAGCTTATGCGCAATTGAATTTACACGCTTTATTCGATCTGCATGCCAGTCTATGGTGTTGTGTTTGAAGTTAAATCGAAATACATTGACACCATTTTGAATGAGAGAGATGATTTTTTCTTCAGAATCACATGCGGGGCCAATTGTTGCAACAATCTTTGTGAGTTTGTCCATATGAACCAACATTATACTGTCAGAACTAAAAATATTCAATTGTCACCAATTTGAGTAACAGTTCACTCTTCTTGACACACGTTGTCATTCCCGCGAAGGCGGGAATCCATTCTCCAGTCTATTTCAATAATCTGGATCCCCGATCAGGTCGGGGATGACACAAAATAATAATTGATATATTATGATACAGTTTTGTCAAAGAGCGTGAACTCTTACCAATTTGATTTGCTTGTGGCTAACGACTGGGGACTAATGACTGATGACTAGTTTACGTTCCTTCATGCCAGCTATTGAGATATGAGACTTGTTCTTTGGTTAATGTGTCAAATTTGATTCCACGACTTTTGAGTTTAAGCCGTGCTATCTCACTGTCAATATTTTGAGGAAGCGCATATACTTTGTGCTCGAGTGACTTCTTATTCTTCCACATATATTCTGCTGCGAGTGCCTGACCTGCGAAACTCGTATCCATAACAGATGCAGGGTGACCATCCGCCGCGGCAAGATTTACCAATCTTCCTTCTCCGAGAAGATATATATTTTTTGACCCAATAGAATATTCATCTACCATCGGACGAACACGAGTTATTTTTTTTGCAAGTTTTTTCAAAGCATCTTTATTTATCTCAACATCAAAATGTCCTGACTGTGCAAGAACCACACCATCTTTTGCAAGCTTCAGGTGCTTTTCATCAATCACATGCTTGTTCCCTGTTGCTAAAACAGCAAAATCAGCATTTTTTATGGCCTCGGCAAGCGCCATGACCTGATATCCATCCATCACAGCCTCGAGCGCTTTGACTGGATCGACTTCACACACAATTACAAGTGCACCCATACCTCGAGCTCTCATCGCAATACCTCGCCCACACCATCCATATCCACAAACAACAAATACACTTCCAGCAAGAAGTTTGTTTGTTGTTCTCATAATAGCGTCAATTGTTGACTGGCCGGTTCCGTATCGATTGTCAAAAAGATGTTTTGTGAGATTGTCATTTACAGCAAGCACCGGAATTTTTAAAGCGTTGTCTTTTTCCATCGCTTTGAGCCTGATCACACCTGTTGTCGTTTCTTCGGTTGATCCCGTGACTTCAGTCAGTTGCTTCACACGATCAGAATGGAGCATTCCCACAAGGTCAGCGCCATCGTCCATCGTTTGATTTGGATGTTTGTCAAGCACGGCGTTCAGATGTTTGTAGTAGGTTTTATTATCTTCACCTTTGATTGCATATACGGGAATTTTGAAATCTTTTACAAGCGACGCAGCAACTGCATCATTTGTTGATAGGGGATTACTTGCACACAAATATACTTCGGCTCCGCCCTCTTTGAGCGCAATCATCAAATTTGCAGTCTCAGAAGTGACATGAAGACATGCCGAGAGTTTCACACCTTTCAAAGTCTTCTGTTTTTTAAACCGTTCGCGAATGAGACGGAGAACAGGCATATCTTTTTCGGCCCACTCAATCCGCTTTTTTCCATCAGTTGCAAGTGCAATATTTTTTATATCGTAGTTCATACTATATGTAGAAATTAATAATTTAGAGCCTGTTTGAAAAGTGAACTCATTCACTAAATTTAGTTTTCATTACAGGCTCTTATGAAGCTGTTTAAATACTTTCCAAACAGCTTAATGAGAAATTTCCAAAGTTTCAGCTCGCGAAAGCACCTCTTCCATAGTAGGGGAGTGGTTTACCGTCCCGACCTGTTGGATCGCAAAACTTGCCAAGGCATTTCCGATTTTCAGCGATTTTTCTAGGCTCTCTCCTTCCAAAAGTCCACCGATAAATCCTCCTCGCCATGCATCTCCAGCACCAGTTGGATCAACAACCTTATCGACTGCATATCCAGAAACAATATCTGTGTTTTCTCCAGATTGATACTTCACTCCTTTTGATCCAAGAGTTGTGATGAGTCCCGAATCTTCATGCATAATTTTCAAGATTGATATGCCAAGACGACGTTCAATCTGTGCAACCTCATAATCATTTCCTACTATAAATGTCGCAGACCGAATGCCCTCGTCGAGATCTTGATCAGATATAAAGGTGAGAGACATTCCTGGGTCATACACATATGCTCGATTATTTTGAATGCAATGATTTTGCACATGCAAAAATGCATCCTTGTGATTTGCAGAAATGACAAAAAACGTTTTGTCATTTGTATATTTGACAAAATCTATATCTTTGCCCCTTGCTCCTGCACCATAATAATATCCCCATATTTGATTGTCCGACATATCTGTCATCACTTTTCCAGTTGATGTATAGAGTTTATTGTCAATAATTGACCCTGAGTAGTCGATTTTTTTTGCGTCAAACATTCTCGTAAGATCCATGTGATCTTTTCCCATTGCGCCAAACACAGAAACCTTTGATTTCGTACTGATTGAGGTGTTAAACGCAATATTTGTAGCCGTTCCACCAAGGTGTTTTGCAAGCTTATCTACAACAAAGGATACATTAATTTGATGAAGTTTTTCTGGATGGAAATGGTCTTTGAACTGACCAGGAAAGTTCATGATTTCATCATATGCGATTGAACCGGTGATTCCTACAGAAGTATATGATGAAAAATCTCTCATAATAATTTTCTTTTAAAAATCCAATTATACATATTTTGTTTTACTTTGAAAGTTCTTTTATTCCTTGGAGTGCAGTTTCATTTTGTGGATCAAGTTGAAGGGCTTTTTGGAACGCTTCAACTCCCAAATCTTTCTTATTTTCTCTCACATATACGACTGCAAGATTTGCATACAGCTGTGGATTTGTCGGGAACGCTTCTATCGCTTTCTTCGTGTATGCTTCTGCCCCTTCATAATCTTCTTTTTCAAAATGGATAGATGCGATATTTTGGTATGACTGCCACAGAGCGGGGTTGAGTTCTGCTGCACGAATATATAGTTTTTCTGCCTCTTCAATCTGTCCCATTTGCCTCAATATATTTGCCAGATTGTGATGTGCATCCGGATACCGCGGACTGAGTTCTATTGCGCGACTAAATTCTTTTGCGGCATTTTGCAGATCACCTTTTCGCGCATAATAATCTCCAAGATTGTTGTGTGTTTTGGGATCTGACGGCGACGCTTTTCCCGTCGCAATCCAGAGATTGTCTTCATTTTGCCAGTCCACATTTCGCACTATTGTTCGCACCGAGAAAGCCAAAAGCAGTACTGAAAATATGATGTATCCAAGAGTTTGATATGTCTTACTCTCAATAAGTTTGTAGAGGAGTACGGAAAATGCAAAATAGAGACCGATGGAGCCTAAATAGGAATATCTCTCTGCGACTAACCATGATAAGCCGAATGGATTTAAGGTTGGAAGTAAGGTGATAATAAAAAAACTGAGCCAAAAAAATACGGACTTATTTTTTCGATAACTAATAAATATTATTCCAAATAATAAAAGTGATAGAATCAGGAGAAATAAAAATTGAATTGGTGAAAAATGAAACTCAGATTGATAGAGTGTGAGGTGTTGTGGCCATATGAATAATTGTAGATAGGTACCAAAAGCGCTTGGAATCTGAACAAATGGATTTTCTAACCTGAAGCTTGCCGTTGCTCCTTGAGAAACCGCCAGATACTCAAGACGCTCAGTTATTCTTGTCAAAATGATAAGTCCCCAAATAAATGAAACACTAAAGTACGAGCCAATAAGAAGCCAATTTTTTCGTACTGAACCAAATGTGAATTCATACAATCCGATTATGAACGGAAATATGATCACTTTTTCAGACCCTGTAAGCGCAACAATAAACGATACAATCGAATAAATCAGATATTTCTTAATATTTTGAGTTTTGTATTGTAAGTACAAATAAAAGGAAACAAGAAGACTAAATCCTGCCTGTGCATAAATCCCGCCTGAAATCCATGTCACTGACTCAATCATCATCGGGTGTATAGCGGCAAAAGACGCGACAATAAACGGCAAAAATTTCTTTTTCGAAAAGTAAGGAACGATAAGATACGTCATCCATACAAAACCAATATGAAAAATAATGTTCCATGCTCTAAATAAAAAAGGTGTCAATCCGCCAATTTTATACGCAATTAAATATTGAAGAGAACGTAAAATCATTGTCGGAGCAATAAATAAGTAATTTGGAGATTGGATCTGAGATTCATTTCTCAAAATTGCATATACATCATCTGATACAAAGTCAGCAAAAAATCCGTTTGTATAGCTTATGATAATAAGTAATATGAGGAGTACGAGGTAGGGGATATGTTCTGTACGCCTAAGCTTCACAGTGGTTGCTGGATTTTTAACTTCTTCTTTGATCAGTCTCGTATTACTTGCAACGTGTTGAAGAATTAAATCTTCGGGAATTTTTTTTCGTTTTGAAATCGTTTCTACTGACTCTTTCGGATAGTGTTTTTGAATATATCGTTTCTGAGAATAGGAAAGTTTCATATTACTATTGTAATGAGTAACATTTAAAATACAAAATGATTTATTTGCATATAGAATATAGTATGCAGAAAGTTTCGGTAGTTATCCCGACAAAAAACTCAAGAAAGACAATTCGTCGATGTCTTCGATCTGTACGTGATCAGACATACCCGAATATCGAAATAATTGTTGTTGATAATTATTCTACAGATAACACTATCAAAATTGCTCAAAAATTTACAGATTTCGTCTTTTCTGCATCACCAGAACGGAGTGCTCAACGAAACTACGGCGTGCGAAAGGCTACCGGACAGTTTGTGATGATTGTTGATTCAGATATGTATCTCAGTCGAAGTGTAATACAAGAATGCGTAGAAGCGCTGAAAAACGATATTATCGGCATATATATTCCTGAAAAAATTCTTGGCAATTCATTTTGGACAGAAGTGAGAAATTTTGAGCGTGGATTTTATAACAGTACATGCGTTGATGCCGTGCGATTCTTGAGGAAAAAAGATTTTGAAAAAATCGGAGGATTTGATGAACAGCTCAGAGTTGCAGAAGATTGGGATTTTGACAGGCGAATTCGGAAACTTGGCAAAACAACAGAAATATTCGCTCATGTGTTTCATGATGAGTCATCATTTGCAATTCGTAAGTATATTGGGAAAAAAAAGACATACTTTCACGGCTTGCAGATATATATAAAAAAATGGAATAATGATGCAGATGTGAAAAAACAAATTGGTTTTATCTACCGAATGATCTGGGTATTTATTGAAAATAATAAATGGAGACGTTTAATACGGCATCCAATTCTCTCTATTGCAATGCTTGTATTACGAACATTGATGGGCACCGAATATTTATTATCAAAAATTACAATTAAAAAAAATTGATATTATTATTTTTGCTTTCTGATGAATATTCATAATAAACAAATCTTCCAGAAGGATTATTTTACATCGCATTATTTTAGTACAACAGGAAATTTTGGAATATCAGAACTTAAGAGAAATAAAAATTGGTTTTATGGATGGTTCCGATCACTCCATGACGATTTTGATTTTTTACAAGGAAATAGAAGAAAGGTACTGGAGATAGGTTGCGCTATCGGAGCGGCATCAGCTATTTTAGCTGAACGAGGATTTGACGTTACCGCAACTGATATATCACCTTATGTAATAAAGAAAATTCAAAAACTCCTACCACATTTGAAATGCAAAGAGCTCGATATTGAAGATACTGTTTCAATAAAAAACACCTATGATCTTATTTTTGCCTTCGAAGTAATAGAGCATCTCGCAAATCCGAAAAAGGCAATTGAAAATATGTATAAAATGTTAAAGTCAGGAGGAACTCTCATCTTATCAACACCATACCCGTATCCATTTGCTTTATATTCCGATAAAACTCATATAAATATACGCTACCCATTTGAATGGGTATATATGCTTCGAAAAATAGGACTCTCAAGGATTCAGTATCGGCATAAAACCTTTATCCCTTTTTTCTATCGAATATCGAAATATTTTCATTTTATTTTTCCTTTTGGTATAGGAAATCCCTATCTTAATACACCTGTTTTTATCATTGGACAAAAAAGTTGAAACTATTATAACCTGAATTACGAAATTCATTTTCGTCATTCTGGTAAGCTGAAGTATAGTTTCAGCACATCCAGAATCTCATACAAATACACGGGTTCGTTTGTAACAATACATGTACACAATAGACTCTGGGCAAGACACGTCAGACGTGTCAAGCCAGAGTGACGTAAATCTTGTTTTAACAGTCTAAATAATTTTGTAATTCGGGTTATTATATGAAAAGGCACGTTCAGAAGAAAAAAACAATCTCTCTTATAGTCTTGAATTATAATGGCCGTCATCTACTTGATGAATATTTCACTTCTGTTTTTTCGCAAACGAGAGTTCCTGAAGAAGTAATTATGTTTGATAACTTGTGCACCGATGGGAGTCGGGAATTTGTTCGGAAAAAATTTCCAACAGTTAAAATTATCACTGAGGATCGATTTAACACTGGAACTGCACTGGCCATTAATACCGCATTCTCACATGCGCACGGCGACTTCATAATCCTGCAATCAAATGATATTGTTTTAGATAAAAAGTGCATTGAAACATTATTCGACAGTATTCATTCTGACGAATCCATAGGGATTGTTACGAGTGTTAGTATCCGCGAAAATAATAGAAAATTGAATAAATATATTGTAGACCATTCCGGAGGATTTCTTGATTTATATGGTTTTGCTTTGGCAAATAATCAATTAATTCCGATTAAGAATATTCCCGATTTTGGAGAAGTTTTTTTTGCGTATGGAGACTCAATTATAGTACGTCGCAAAGCATTTGAGGACGTTCATGGGTTTGATACACGACTTTTTATGATGCATGATGATATTGATTTTTCTTGGAGAATACGCCATCTTGGATATAAGATAATATACACAAAACATTCTGTTATTTATCATAAGGGCAGCGTCACTATTAAGTCACTTTATGACCGACCAAAAATACGATACTGGAGTGAAAGAAACAGCATTCGATGCTACCTCAAAAATACTACACTTAAACATTTGATAAAAACGTTACCAATGTATACTGCATTACTTTTTGCAGAAATGGGTTATTTTCTTTACCGAGCCAAGTTCTCCTTGTTTTTTTCAGATCTAAAAGCAATACTCTGGAATATATACTACCTTCCCGAAACACTTTATCTGAAAATTCATATTCTACGGAATTCTAAAAAAAATAACATTAATACGTTGTTCGTTCAGAAAAGCGGAAAACTCATGCTCTTTAAAAACTTCAGCACATCTATATGAGATCACTCCAAAATTTTATGACTCCGTTTTATAAGAATGTTTCTATTATCAATCCCTTAAAACTGCGAAAAAAAACTATTTTGATTACGGGATGTACTGGCTTGATCGGTGCAAATCTTGTGTCGTTTCTTGAATATTTGTCTGAAAAACATGACCTTCAATTATCCATTATCGGCGTGAGTCTTTCAAAAGAGCCATCATGGATGCCATGCTCACCAGTAATTCAATATATTCAAGAAGATCTTGCGGTTGATCAATCAAAAACCCTATCTCACTATTTTGACTATTTTATTCATGCGGCCACCTACGCTCAGCCAAAAAAGAGTCTGGACTTTCCACAAAAAACGATATCTCTCAACACGAATACTTTAATTAATATTCTTAATAAATCAAAAAGGGATAATGCTCGTGTCTTATATATAAGTTCTTCAGAAATATATGGCGAAACAAATGTAAAAAATCCTTCACTAGAAACAGATTTTGGATCGGTAAATACACTGTCAGATCGAGCAATATACGCAGAATCAAAACGATTGGCAGAATCGATTTGTTATTTATATCACGACTCCTTGACTATTAAAATTGCGCGCGTCCAACATTGCTATGGTCCTGGAATTAAGAAAAATGATAAGAGGGTATATTCAGAGTTTATAAAACAAGCACAATCAACCGGTGAGATCACCATGATGGATGAAGGTACGGCAATTCGGACATTCTGTTTTATTTCTGATACCATCGAGATGTTGCTCAATTGCATGTTGAGTGGTCGTGAATCGGTATACAATATTGCAGGTCGGGGTGCGACAACAATATTTGAACTCGCACAAGAAATAGCAGCTATTAACAGTGCAACCTTCAAAGGATATAGGGAGACAAATCAGGAGGCCGAAGGCACGCCAGCAATCTCGTTGATAAACAATCGTCGATACATAAAGGAATTTAAAAAAAGATCATTTATTACTCTTTCTGAAGGATTGCAAGCTACCTCAAATTGGGTTAATAATTTAGGATACCTGAGAGAAACCTAACATAGAATTACAATGAATATACATAATTTAAATGATACAGAAAAAGTTGAATATCTCATACATTTTGAAAATGAAATTGCAGAAATATATGAAACTGCCGTTATCAACGGTCCAATACATCTGCGTGGTGGAAATGAAAGACAACTCATAAAGATATTCAAACAAATTAACAAAAATGATATTGTTTTCGCTACCTGGGCCAATCATCTCGAGGCGCTGTTACACGGTATCCCGAGAGAAAAAGTAAAAAAACGAATTCTTGAGGGACACTCTATGGCAATGAATTTTCCCGAATACCATTTTTATACAAGTGCGATCGTGAGTGGAATCTCGCCAATAGGAGTCGGTATGGCATGGGCTATAAAAAAACAAAAACAGAAAAAGAAGGTGCATATATTTATCGGAGACATGACATTCCAAAGTGGTGCAACTTTAGAAGCTATTCGCTATAGCATCAACTTTGATCTGCCCTGCAATTGGATAATCGCAGATAACAATCTATCAGTCGATACTCAAACTGATATAACATGGGGAGGAAATATTCAAAGACTTTTCAAATTTTTTGAAAAAGAAATAGTGGATAATCAGTGTAAAAATGTTCATTTGAATTATTATAGTTATAAAAATAACTGGCCACATTCCGGAACGGGCACATTTATTTCTTTTTAATCGAAGTATGACAAAATATGTATCTCAAGTTCAAAAAGGCATGGATCTCTTTGCCTCTGACCCACGAACAATCTTTGTTGGTCAAGCAATGAGATATAAGGGACACGCCGTAAGTCAACAAGTGAAAAATTATCCGATTGATAAACGCGTTGAACTCCCTGTTGCTGAAGATTTCCAATCTGGTTTTTCCCTTGGATTAGCTTTGCAAGGATATATTCCAATCTCAATTTATCCCCGACATGATTTTACCATTCTAGCATTGAATCAAATTATTAATCATATCGATAAATGGCCACTCATGTGCCCGAACTCGTATCCAAAAGTAATCATCAAGATATTGGTTGGGGCAAAAAAACCATTGAATGGGGGGTGTCAACATACGTCAGACTATACTGAGGCAATAATAAAAATGTGTCAAACTATTAAAATTATAAAATTAACACAACCTGATCAGATATTTCCTGCGTACGAAACGGCACTCAATACAAAAGGAAGCTTTATCTTGTCTGAATATACCGAAACAATACTAGTATGACAAACAAGCCATTTTTTTGGAAACTACAAGACAATATTCTTGATAAAGAAAACAAGCAAACTCTCATCAAGTTCATCCAATCTACAGATCGCTTTACTCAGTTTGAGGAGGTGAAAAAATTTGAAAGGGAATGGTCAGCATGGCAAGGCCGAAAACATAGCGTCTTTGTAAATTCGGGTAGTTCGGCGATCCTTGTC
>Ga0210057_1002354_pt1 | contig 27168 bp, 27 predicted proteins | sample CryGeyCG2114_010_2_FD_183968 | JGI IMG/M metagenome (GOLD analysis project Ga0210057, IMG submission 183968) | Groundwater microbial communities from aquifer - Crystal Geyser CG10_big_fil_rev_8/21/14_0.10 (SPAdes) (version 2) | ecosystem: Environmental > Aquatic > Deep subsurface > Groundwater ...
TGGCTCCCGGGCAAGGATTCGAACCTTGGATAACAGGTTCAGAGCCTGTTGTGATGCCACTTCACTACCCGGGAATGAGTAATCACTAAATCAACAGAGTAGTATATCAAATCTAAGCAACTATTCACCAGCTTGAACTTTTCTTGTTTCTGAGTATTATTCCACCACACATGCAACAGATTCTTTTAATTGAAGATGACGCTAACTTGCAGTACCTCATTGCCCATGCTCTCTCAAAGGAATATCAAATCAGTCAAGCCAGCTCCCTGAACCAAGCCTATCAACTACTTGATGAGAAACAATTCGACTTAGTGTTGGTTGACCGGATCTTGCCCGACGGCGATGCTCTTGAAGTGATTAGTTATCTGCATGACAGCCACTACACCACTAAAGTCATTGCCTTGAGCCAACTTTTCTCTGCTGCTGAAAGAATCAAAGGCTTAGAAAACGGAGCCGATGACTACTTGGGCAAACCATTTTCACTGGGAGAACTTCGACTTAAAATTACCAAAGCGCTTCTGTACGAAAAGCGCAAAAATCAAGATATCTATTCGGTTCAGAACTTGACTTTTAATCCTCAGTCAGGTGTCGTTAAAATTAGAGATGACCAAGTTAGACTCCGGCGACGGGAAGCTCAAATATTAACTTGTCTTTTTCGCTATAAAAACAGAACTGTCACTCGAGAAATGCTGATTGATGAGGTCTGGTCACTGAAAGATGTGGTGCCAACCCAAACCACCCTGGATGTTTACATTAGACGTATCAGACTGCTGCTCAAAGACTATGGTAAGCTCATTGTCACCCGGAGAGGTTTTGGCTATTCATTACTCTCAGCTTAGGAATAAAACAACAAACGGTGGTACCAAAATTCGGAATCGACTGGATCCAGAGATTCCCACCCAAATTATTAACAATTACTTGATTGGCAAAACTGAGCCCAATGCCTGTGCCATTTTTTCGGAAACTAAGTAAAGGTAATCTCACAAGCTGAGATTGCCATGAACTCATGCCCTGCCCAAAATCTTGAATTTTGATTTGAACCCCATTCTTTTTTTCATAATACGCAATCGACACAGTTTTGTTTTGGGATTGATATGATTGAAATGCGTTATTCACCAGACAACACAGTGCTTCTGTTAATCTGATTTTATTTACCTCCTTAAGCATAATTGCGTGACAGTGATGAGGTTGAACTAAGTTTAATTCTTGCTGGTTAGCGGCGTACAAAACTTTTATTTCGCCCAAAATAGCCACCAGATCAACCGAATCTTCCGTGACTGACGGATTAATTCCTTGAGCTGATAATTGGTGAAGATAACTCAATCCTTGACGAGTGCGTTTTAACAATGCAGTTTGCTGAACATTCATGCTTTTGGTTTCTTCAAGTTCTAAGAGGCATCCTTCGATTAGCGTGATCACCGAGGACGTAGCATGATGAAAACTAGCCAATGACGAGATTTGCCCTTGATGTAATTTGAGGATTCTAAGCAGATGAAACAGTTGCCAGAGTATCGATATATCCAGACTCATACACACTTGCTATGTAATTTTTGCGTAGCTGGATCGTATCAGTTAATTGAAATTGGTAAATGAGTAAGATTTACTCAATTTTTGCGTAGCTCCCAGATTTGATAAACTCAGTCAGATCCCAAACCTGTAAACAGGGTCCTTGATATGGCCGGCAGTACTCGGCAAATAGTGCGTTTTCTGGTAACGCAAAGTTCAGTCGATGGGAGTTAACCACCAACCATAACGTATTAAATGCATCCTGATCGTCAATTAATTTTTGAGGCACTGAATTAATTGGCTGCCCAACTCCTTCAATGGCAATATTGAATAGATCTTGATGATGAAAATAAACTAGCAAGCCGTCTGGCAAAGTGCCAAAATAGCCCTCGGTTGCCACTAGAATGCTTGCTGATTTGGCGGCTTGAGTAATGAGGAAGAATGTTTCTTTAATACCATGTCCGGACGACCATTCAGTTAAGTACTGACCTTGATCAGCACTAACAAAGGGAATCTGATTTGGATCTGAAAGAGCTGGGACAATAAATTGACTGGCTTGGTAAATGATAATGATGAGAAGCAACAAACCAGCGGTTTGCTTCCAACGGGTAGCAGAAATTAACAATTTTTCTAAACTCAAGGCTGCTAAAACAGTGAGAAATAAAGCAGCCGGCAAAAAGTAGCGGGGAAACACCACTCTGCCCATCAGCGCAATCGGCCCTGAGTAAGCCAAGAAGCATCCAATTACGATCAGAGCTTTTCTTCGGCTTGAGCGCCACATAACTGCAAGCAAACTCAAGACTACCCCACCAGCAGTCAGGTACTGCCAAAAATAGTTGAGGTAGCTGGGGGTGTTAAAGATGGTTTGCAACCAAATACCACGAAACACATCAGTAACAGAAAACAAGAAATCACTGCTTCTGGCAAAAAGTTGAGGAAAAGCCGGACTAATTAACAGTGTGGCCGAGACAATTAAGCTGACCAACCCCGTCACGACTAGACATTTTATCGCGACCCAGAAGCTGCCTTTAGTGCTTGACCAAAAAAGTAAAACCCCAAAGCTAGGTAAAATTAACACAGCGGGAATTTTTGTGAGAATTGCTGCCCCTAAAAACAGACCACTCCCAACTGCCCAAACTAGTTGGCGCGATTCAAGCGCATGAATTAGAGCCGCTAATGAGCAGGTAATCCACAACGTCATCCAACCATCCATCAAAGCGATGCGATGGTGGAAGAACCAGAATGGCAAGATAGTAAATAAGAAAGCAACCAATAACTGAGCCAGCCGGCCACCTTTGACTTCTCTAACCAACCAAACCCCGGCTAAGACTTGAAAAAATCCACCAACCACCGATAAAAACCGGGCTGCATAAAGCGGATCACTAAACAGAGGCAAACTTATCACTAACTGCCAAATATAAAGTGGAGTTTTACCATCATTAAGAGCAAAAAATAAATATCTGAGTGGTTCATCTTGGATTAATTGTGCCCACCTGATATAAATCGCTTCATCAGCAAATATCGGTAAATTAGCTAACGCCCAGAGATGACTAACAAAGTAAAACAGACTAATTAAAATCCAGAAAAGAATGCTAAAAACCAGACGGTGTGAGTTCACTTTGTCATTATACAGTGTTCGCCAGCACTTGTTTTAAGGAATGGAGTAACTTGATTCTGGCGATCAAGAGTAGCAACCCAACTGGCACCAGCCAAGTAATGACTTGCTGCCAAACCACTACCTTGCCTTCAAACCCACCCGCGTGCAACCAAGGAAAATAGCGCAACAACGAACTAACAGAGAAGCTAAGTAACACTAACCGCCACCAAGCTTGTTTAACCAAAGGCAAAAATGACAAACTCCAAAGCAAATACCAGGGCTGAAATAATTGTGATCGGCTGGTGAGTAATGGTAGAAACATCAATAAAGAACAGATTAGCGGCAGTTGCCGCTGCCAAATAGATTCAACTAACCGAATGATCAAACTAGTGACTTTTGATTGCATTGGTACGCGCAGCCATTTTCTGAGCAGCGAACCAAGTACTAGTCGCTCAGCAACTAACCAGAAGATAATTAGGAGCAGTAAAAGGGTGGCAAATTTAATCAAAATGGAAAAGGCAAACAGCAACAATATGGTAGTGTACGTGAGCCACTGACCCTGAGCCGTTCTTTTGACTTTTAGCGCCAATAACAGAGCAAACATAGCCGGCACCATCATCCACAGATCGTTGTGCATACTACTAACTACTTCGATCAGGACAAGGGGATTGAGAAAGAGGATGGCCGCATTAAGAAAACTCAAGGGCTGATTGTAGAGCTGCTGATGAAGTTTATTCAGCACTAAAAACAGCAACAACAGACTACCAATTGCCATCAATCTGAAAGATAGCCAAGTTAAAACAAATTTACCAAAGCCAAAAAAGAATGGAACCAAAGATACTGCCGTCCAGCCATACCCATAAGGCGCAGGGGTATGGGTGTTGTGCATAAAGCGGGTCCAGTCGTCTGCTGGATGCGCTAAGGCAGTTACTTGGTGAGGATTTTGGTGATATACCGCTATTAATTTGGCGTTAAAGATATAGTTAAAAACATCATGAGAAAGAGCATTATAAGAAAGACAAAGCACTGATACAACCAACAGAAAACCCACCAGCTGAGACCGCGTGACTGGAAATTGTGCTTGATTAGACCGGTTAATCTGCAACAACAATAATCCATAGACAATCACTGCCCCTATCATCAATCCTAGATAACTAACTGACAAGGCTAGATGATTTAAAAAGAAAATTTGCCACATCCAAGTCTGGAACTGCCAATATGGCGCCCAACTAGAAAGAACTAAATTGGGGTCAGTTAAGGCGTAAGAAAAGACAGAAAATAAAAACAAAACTATCAGATAAAAACCAAACGTTATCTTCAATGAGCGATTAAACATGTGTGATTGACATCATTTCTGAGTATTTACCAGTTAAAGCTGCCAATCTAATTTTTATAATATCCCTAAACATTCTGAGCGAATCCTTAAGCGGACTAACGCGGTTAGTCTCTCGATGTCGCCAATGAATTGGCACTTCACTAATTTTAAAACCATTTTTTTTGGCCAAAAATAACAGCTCCACGTCAAAAGCACCAGTGTAGGCATCTTTTCTTCTGCCTTCACTGCCATAAACAACTAACTGCTCAAATAGCCGTGTGGCTAAATCTGAAAAAAGCTTAAAACCACACTGGGTATCATGGATACCAGAGATCGCGAAAAGCTGGACAAATAAATTAAACCCCTTGCCCATTAAGTGTCGATATAAGGGTTCTTTGCCTCGTTTTGCTCCCGCAATTTCTCTGGAACCAATTACCACTTGGTAACCCTGCTTCGTTTTATCTAATAGTTTCTCTACCTCAGCCAAGGGAGTTGATTGGTCAAAATCAGTAAATAACCGCCATTGACCAGTAGCCGCCAACATCCCCGCCTTAACGGTTGGCGCTTTTCCGGCGTGCTCATTTTTGAGCACCCGCACGTTGGGATATTTGGCTGTGTACACTATTAATCTTTCAACCGTCGTATCAGTCGAGCCATCGTCACTAAAAATCACTTCCCAGCTGTAATCTTGTTTTGATAAGTACTCAAAGACTTGATCCAAAGCTCCTTTATCAATGTTAGCTTGTTCATTATATGAAGGAATAACAACTGATAGGTACACTGACATGCTGTCTATCATATCATTTGGACTACGGCTGACCTGCTTTTGATAAAACTGTCACACTGATTCCTTGAGGCAAACGATACACCTCAACTGGAGTTTTGTTCGCAAACATCACAATTTCATAGATTGGTAAATCTTGGGGTGTATCAGTTTTTTGCTCTTCATTAATAATAAAAAGCTTATCAGCTTGATTATTATGTTCGGGGTCAACTGGTCGTTTAGATTGGTCTGTACTTAAAAAGTAGCGATAATTCATGCCATATAGGTCTTTAGATTCAGATAACAAAACGATTGCGTAGGGTTCATTTGGGGTAACTCTTTGGTGAATAGAACTAGCGGTTAAGCGTAACCCAGTTTGAGAGGGTCCACTGGATTTAAAAACAAGGTGTTTCAGATTGGCATAGCCGTACCAGCCCAAGATAGTGGCAACAATCAACCAACCAATTTTTGGTAAAGAAAAGAGTTTGTCGAGACAGAAACCTAAAAATAAAAAAACCACTGGAAATAAATAAGCAATGTAGTGGTCATAGACATCGTGTTGGTAAAAACTTAAACCTAGGATACCAATGGTCAGATAGACGCCAATCACAAGTGGTCCCCTTGGCAATTTTTTCTTTTTAAAACTGAGACGGAACTGCCAAAGAAAAATGACCAACAAAATTACGATAATAAATGGTGAAAAACCTTTGGACTCAACCACTGAACTGTCAAGAATAATATATTTCGTTCTTTGAACAATGTTTAAGGCATCCACTTTAATCGTCTTGATAAGGGTGGTATCGTTTCTGATAAAACTTTCTTCCTTAAATATAATTTTCCCCAGAGCATGAGCGTTCAACCAGTTGTGTTTCATATCAAACAAAAAGAGTGGTGTTAACATCAACAACCAAATTCCCAGACCAATGATGGTGGCTTTAATTAAAACTTTGTGCCGTGCGGGATCCTTTTTTAAGCTAAGTAGCTGCCAGAACCAAATCACTCCCGCCGCGGCCGCGGCTAATAATGTGACGTAATGCAGTTGAAGTAAAATGCCAAAACAAACTGCAACTACAGACCAATAGCGAGGATCTTTTTTCCAGGCTTGATAGGTGGCAACCACCATTGCCAGAGAAAAGAATGGCACAATATTTGGATTCCAACTAAAACGAGAAAGGGCAATAGACATGGTCGAAAAAGCCATTAAGCCAGCCGCAATCAATCCGCCTCGCTCACCAACAAGCATTCGACCCCAAAAGTACAGCAAAAAAATCGTGGCAATATTAACCAGCGCCACCGCGTAAACAGGCCCCAGCGGACTCGGGTAGGTTAACCAGAGGAACGGCAACATAAAGTAATAATAGAAAGGTCCAAGATACATGTTGCCAATACTGGTGACTGGACCAACAAAAACTAAGTCAGCATCAGTAAAAATTCTAGAAACTACCAAAGCATCTCTGCCTTGATCGCCCATAAAATGCACCGTTTGAGGAAGTTCCCAAAGTCTAAAGTAACTCGCAACCACCACAATGCAAAATAGCAGCAAACTGCGCAGTGGATGTTGCTTGATCGCTTTGAGCAGTGACTTCATATCTCGTCAAGCCTTTGAGGATACTGGAGCTTTGGCAGGCGCCTTCCAAATAAATTTAGTGTACGCAAAGAAGTTCCAAACCATCCCGATCAAAATACCAACCACGGCATAGACCATCCCTGTATCGATTGATTTATTGATCACTGGCAATACAAACAGAGGGAAAATGCCAATAAAATACTCGCCAACGGCAGCAATGACTTGCTGAATCACAATCGAACCAGCCGAAGCCAAATTAAACTGCAAAAACTTGATCGGCGCTTGCTTCAGCTTGATAATATGATCAGAAAAAGTCCAGATGTTATTCAGAATAAAGTTGGACAAAACGGCACATTCAATGGCTAGAAAAAATGCTAGTTGAAAAGGCAACAACAGCCGCCACAATTCTAGTGTGATTAATTGCACTAAAGCGCCGGTACCACCAACCACGGCAAACTTAAACACTTTCATTTGCAAAATATCTTTAATTCTCGTTTTAAAAATAAATTCCAAAGTGTTTTTGATGTACTCCGGACCAATTTTAGACACCCCAACTTCTCGATCCTTAAAATGATAGGCAATCGTCGGATCAATCTTAAAACCTAGCTTCCAGGCGTAGTACAAAAAGCCAATTTGAAAAGTATAACCAAAAAATCGTTCTGACTGGAGCAAGGGAGCGACCGCTTGGTAAACCTCTTTAGTCAGAGCTCTGTAGCCCGATGTCCAATCCTTAATCTTAAAATTTGTAAAGACCATCATAATGGTCCAGTTACCAACCACGCTCAAAAATTTCCGATCCAAACCCCACTCCGGTGGCATACTGCCACCCTTGATATAACGTGAGCCCAAGACTAAGTCATTGCCTTGCTCGATACTCTTCAAAAATAGCGGGATTTTCTCCGGATCATGGCTCAGGTCGGCATCAAACTCAAACACCACATCGGCTCCAAGTTTAGAAAAAGCGTACTCCATACCCTTAAGGTAGGCACTGCCCAAACCGGTTTTTCTCTTATTGATCAGCAAGTAAACGCCAGATTTATTTCTTGAAATATTTGAAACCAGCTCGTAAGTTTTATCTGGCGAGCGATCATCAACCACCAAAATCCCCATTTTCCAGTGCTCTATTTTTTGAAAGACCGCTAAAACCGCGTTAATCGTTTTTTCGATTGAACCAACCTCATTATAGGTGGGAATGATCACAATCGCTCGTTTCATGCGGTCTGCTTGCTTTCTAGCTCCAGCTCAGCCTCAACCATCAACTTGACCAATTCTTCAAACGTTGTTTTTGGCTGCCAACCCAGTTTTTCTTTGGCTTTTGTTGAGTCACCGATGAGCAAATCAACCTCGGCTGGGCGATCATACTTTGGATTGTGCTGATAGACTGCTTCCCAGTTATCAATACCGGCAATTTGACAAGCCAGCTGCAAAAATTCTTTAACTGAATGGGTAACACCGGTAGCAATCACAAAATCTTCTGGTTTGTCTTGTTGTAGCATCAGCCACATCGCCTCCACATAGTCTTTGGCATAACCCCAATCCCGTTTGGATTCCAAGTTACCCAGCTCAATTGTTTGTTGCTTATCCAACTTGACTCTGGCCACCCCATTAGCTATTTTTCTGGTCACAAACTCTAGACCTCTGCGGGGTGACTCATGATTAAATAAAATGCCAGACACGGCAAACATATTAAAGGATTCGCGATAGTTAACGGTGATCCAGTGACCATAGATCTTGGCTACACCATAGGGCGAGCGGGGATAAAAGGCAGTGGATTCTTTTTGTGGAACTTCGGTCACTTTGCCAAACATTTCGCTCGAGCTAGCCTGATAAAATTTAGCTTGAGGGGCGGCCAGTCGAACGGCCTCAAGAACCCTGACCACACCCAAAGCGGTAAACTCGCCAGTTAAAACAGGCTGCTCCCAACTGGTCTGAACAAACGACTGCGCCGCCAAGTTATAAACTTCGTCTGGTTGAATGTCTTTGATCGCAAACGTAATCGAGTGCTGGTCAATTAAGTCGCCAGAAATTAACTCCAAATTGGGATTATGAATTAAATGATCAATCCGGGCAAAGTTTTGGGTGCTGGTTCGGCGAGTTAAGCCATAAACTTTATAGCCTTTATTCAACAAAAGTTCTGCCAAATAAGAGCCGTCTTGGCCTGTAATACCGGTAATTAAAACTTTCTTCATTGTGCTCTCCAATACTCTAGTACTCGTTGTAAACTGGACAGAAGGGAAATGGTTGGCTGCCACCCAAGTTGTCGAACCCTCTCATTATTGGCAATTACCACCGGAATATCAAGTGGACGAAGCTTGGACTGATCAACTTCAACTTGAATTGACACGGTTGAGAGACTGCAAAGCAGCTCAACTACCTCTTTCATCGTTTTACCTTGCCCACTGCCAATGTTGTAGACCTCGCCCGAAATGCCGGTTGCCACTAATAATTGATAAGCCTTAACCATGTCTTTAACGTCAGTAAAATCCCGGATGGCATCTAGATTACCAACTTTGAGTGTTGGCTGGTGTCCCCGCTCAATTGCTACAATTTGCTTGGCAAATGAGGGAATCGCAAAATCTGCTGTTTGGCGTTCACCAATGTGGTTAAATGGTCTGACTCTAACAATGTCCAGCTGCCAACTTTGCGCATAGGCGTAGCCCAACATTTCTTGAGCCAACTTAGAAACACCATACGGATTAACCGGCCGGAAAGGATGATCTTCTTTGATTGGCAGCTCATCGGGCTGACTGATGCCATAACTCTCAGCCGAACCAATCAACAACAGTCGGGCTTGGTGAACCTGATTTTGAATTGCCTCCAGCAAATTGAGCTGTAAACTGATGTTGTTAAGCACCGCTTGTCGACTTTTTTCAAAACTGTTCCCCACCGAGGCAAAGGCCGCTAGATGATAAATAAATTTTGGCTGTATTAGAGCAAGCAACTGATTAGTAGCTTGGATGCTAGTTAAATCAATTTTATGAAAATTTTGAGCTGGTAACCGATGGGCTAAATAGTCAGGAACATCAGAGTAGTAGGTTGTATGCAGTAATTCAGGGTTAACAAGCTGTTGATTTAGCAAATACTCAATTAAGTGAGAACCAGCAAAACCAGTGCCACCAGTAATCAATGTAGAACCAGAATTAAGATCGTTCATAGCGGTGCCTGACCTACTGCCGCATATTTGTATCCCAAATTTGTCAATGTCGATTGGTTTAGTTGATTTCTGGTGTCAAAAATCCACTGAGTCTTGGCTGCCCGAACCTGAGAAAAATCAAAACTAATGATTTGCGGCCATTCAATTAAGGCAAAAATAACATCAGCTTGGTCGCAAGCAGCGACCAAACTGTCCAAGCAGCGCAACGACTCAGATTGAGGCAACACTTTTTGAGCACTTTCTAGTGCCTGTGGATCATATGCCCTGACGGTTGCCCCTTGCTCTAAGAGAGTAGGGATCACTTTCAAACTCGGAGCTTCGCGCATATCATCAGTGTTTGGTTTAAACGATAAGCCAAGCACCGCCACCTGTTTGCCTTGCCAGCCCCCAACCAGTTGCGCATACTTCTTCATCATCTGGCCAATTCGCTGATCGTTTAATTGAGCAATTTTATTGAACAAATTTTCACCCTGCCCAACTTGACGGGAATAATAGGCTAATTCTTTCACGTCCTTTGGAAAGCAAGAACCACCATAACCCAAACCTGGATACCAGTAGTGCTGACCAATCCGTTGGTCTTTACCAATCACCGCAATCACTTCTTGAACATTGGCTTGATTGCTCTCGCACAGATCAGCAATCTGATTAATAAAAGTAATTCTGGTGGCTAAATAGGCGTTAGCCGCGTACTTGGCCATTTGAGCTGACTCAGGTGAAACTTCCAGAATTGGCGCCTTAAATGGTTGATGGAGCCTTCTGAGTATCTCAAAAGTTTTGGGGGTTGTTGCACCGATCACTATTCTATCCGGATGTAGAGTGTCCTCAACCGCAGCACCCTCCTTCAAAAATTCGGGTAATGACGCGGTAAAGAAGTTGTGTTTACCAGCTTTCATCATAATTGCTTCAAGCTGTGACAAAGTGCCGGGTGGCACAGTTGATTTTAAGGCTACTACCGCTCCATCTTTAAGAAAAGGCGTCAGCGATTCAGTTGCCGCAAGTACGTACTTCAGATCAGCGCCGCCTGCCGTGGTTGAAGGTGTACCAACGGCGATCATAATCACCTCAGCAGCAGCAATCGCAGTCTGGTAATCTGTTGTAAAAGTTAAGTTTCCTGCCGCTTGCTGAACAGTCAATAATTCCTCTAATCCAGGCTCAAAAAAGGGGACTTTACTTTGTTTTAATTTGGCGATTTTTTCGTGATCGACATCCAGACCAATCACCTGATTACCAAAGGAAGAAAGAACTGCCGCTGTGACCACCCCAACAAAACCAGTGCCAATGACCGTCACTCTCATGCGTCCTTTCTAGCTTTCAACAATTGAGTTAGTGTATCACTCAAGTGCAGCCTTTTGTACCAACTCCTCAGCCGCATACCACCGATAATTGGTCGTGATCCAATCAATCAAGGTTTGAGTATCAGTGTAGCGTGAGTGACTGCCTAAGACAACAAAAAGTAAAGAATGCCCCTCTGTCTCAACTAGGGTAACTAAGACTTCACCCGCTTCTTCTGTGGTACCAGTTTTTACCCCATGAATTCGAGGATCGATTGCTAATAATTGGTTAGTGGTATTAACAATAAAATGTCGTTTGTCGGTGATATCTGCCAAGATAAGTTGCGAAGTACCAACCGTTTTTCTGACAAAAGAATCTTTCAGGGTTTCTCTAGTAAGAATACTGAGGTCTCTGGCCGTTGAGTAGTGATCCGGGGAATCGTACCCATTGGGGTTGCTAAAATGGGTATCCTTTAGACCGAGTTGTTTAGCGGTTAGATTCATTTTGGCCACAAATGCTTCTTCTCCGGCTGGATCAGCCCTGGCAATGGTAATCGCCGCATCATTGGCTGATTGAATCAAAGCCGCTTCTAGCAAAGTTTCGATTGAATACTGCTCACCATTACGTAGTCCAACTTTACTGCCCTCAACTGGATCAGCTAATTGTACCGTCAAGACCGAACCGGGTTGAAAAACTTTTCGAGCTACCAACGCCATCATTAATTTGGTCGTCGAAGCTGGTGCGTAATAAGTATTAGCATTTTTACTGTACAAAACCGCACCGGAGACTTCATCAGTGACATAGGCTGCGGTAGCGTTGAGCACTGGTTCTATTAAAGGTGATTTTTTGACCGGAACTTGAGCCATTGGCACTTGAGCAATCTCAGTAGAGATTGGTTGAATGGCTTGAATTGAACTGGCCGGTTCGACAGATCGATACATTACAATCAATGCAACGATAAAAAAACCTGCCAGGAGTTGTCTTTTGGCTAACTTCACCACTCTCATTGTATCAGGATCTACTTAATCCCTGCAGTTTGATTTATCTGATTACTCAGTCAGAGCCAGATGTAGCTCTGCTAGCAATTTATCAGCAATCTCTGATGGCGCCTTCATCACCGCGGTTTTTCCGCTCGAGCTCATTGGAAAAGCAATCGTTTCTTTGAGGGATGTTTCACCTGCCAAGACCATAATATAGCGATCAATGCCAAGAGCAATGCCGCCATGCGGTGGTGTACCTAACTCAAAGGCTTCTAACAGATGACCAATCCCTTCTTGAATTTGCGCCTCAGAATAACCCATGACCTTAAAAGTTGCTTGCAACAGTTCTGGCGTATGAGCTCTGATCCCACCCCCACCGGCTTCGTAGCCATTACAGACCAAATCATACTGGTCAGTCAAGATTTCACCAATGTGTTTTCCTTGTAGCAACCAGTCTTGGTGCTCTTGTTTGGCAGCGCTGAATGGGTTGTGAGTAAATGTCCAGCCGCTTTTACCGTCTTCTACCTCGGCTCGATCAGATCGATCAACTTTTTTGAACAGTGGAAAATCAATCACCCAGGCAAAAGCCAACGTCCCGTCTTTTTTCTCGGCGTCAGATCTTAGATCAAATTTATCAGCACCAAATTTTTTGATCGCTTCGGCATACGTATAAATTGGAAACTGCTCTTTCTGTAACTTGCCACCGACAACCTTGACTGAAGATTTGACAACAGCTTCTACCGTCGCCATCACCTGGTCACGGGTAACAAAGCTCATTTCCAGGTCAAGCTGAGTGAACTCAAAACCACGGTCGGCTCTCAGGTCTTCGTCTCTGATGCAGCGTGCAAACTGAAAATAGCGCTCAATTCCTGCTGTCATTAACAGTTGTTTGTACTGCTGAGGGCTTTGGGGCAAGGCATAAAATTTGCCAGGTTGCAGTCGAGACGGAACAATAAAGTCGCGCGCGCCTTCTTTGGTAGATTTGGTCAACATTGGGGTTTCAACTTCTATAAAATAATGTTTGTCTAAGGCCTCACGCATGGCTTTAATAAATTGATAGCGTAGTTTAATAATTTTTTGCATTCGCTCCCGTCGCAGATCCAGGTAGCGATAGCGCAAACGCAGGTCTTCTGAAATGTCTTTGCCTTCACCATCAATTGGGATTGGTAGCTCTTTGGCTTTGTTTAAGACTTGATACTCTTTAACTTCAACTTCAATTGTGCCAGTGGGTAACTCCAGATTACTCATGTTGGCAGGGCGCTCTTTAACCTGGCCATTGACACTAATCACCGATTCAACGGAGAGCTCTCCCATCTTTTGAAAGCCTACTATTTGAACTTTGCCGGTTCGATCCCTCAAGTCAATAAACGTAAGTTTGCCATGATCGCGTTTAGTCTCAACCCAGCCCTTTAAAGTCACCTGTTGGCCAATCAACTTAGGTGTTGAACTAATCATTGTCCTCTCAGCTGTTGTCATAGATACTCCTTTGCTGGTTTGCTACAAAAAAAGGCACCACTCCTTTTTGACGAAAGGATGCCTTGTGGGATGGTGCCACCTCTCATGGAGAACTAACCGCCCCCCACTCTTGCTAGCGATCACGGGCAAACCCGGATTGGTTGCAACCCCAATCACCTGCTGTTTAGATCAGCTGCCTGGCGTTACCCAGACTCAAGGTTTTCTGACTAGAGCTATTTTACTATGTCTTGAGATATTTTGGCGGGGCAAAGTTGAATCTAGACCAAGCTGATATAATCCTTGTGGTAAAAACCTTAAAATCACCAATGTTTGCCAAAGTCCTTGAGCTGATTAGGCTGAATTAGCAACGGGGATGTTGACGCCGAGGATCCTGATTGTTCAGCAAAAGATCGTTATGTCTATTTGGTCTTACCTCAACCTCAAATACCGATTGAAATCTGGGCGACTGCCATGCTTTCCAGTCGTGAATTATGTGAAAAAGTGATGCTAGCCGCTTTATTGGATTGTGTGTTTTATAAAGACGAACAAGGACATATTCGTTCTAGTTTACGACATACTCCCAATCCTAAAATTCCTTCACAGTTTTACCAGATCTCCGACTTAGAAGCCTTTTACTCCAACCGCACTCGATTATTCAACTTTTATCCTCCACCAAATCCCGAACAATCAATTGTAGTTGCTGCTTCCCGTTAAAGTGATTAACTTCTACCATTGCGGCCAGCTTGATTTTTAATCCTATGGACAGTCGTTCTTTTAAGTTACCATTTTTCCAGTACAACGCTGTTATTGGTTCAGAGCCGCCAATATCTAACCATAATTTTAGATGTTTTTGATCTTGACCCAAAGTTTTTAACGAGATAATCTTGGCACCGGTAATCGCAAAAACAGGCTTTGGATTGGCCATCCCAAATGGTTCAAATTGTGCTTGAGTTTTAACCAACTCAAGAGAAATTAAAGTTGAATCCAAGCGACATTCCAACTCAATCTCTGGTAGTAACAACTGTTTTTTAATTGTTTGTTTGGCAACGGTAAAGAGTTTGGTCTTAACTACCTCTAACTTCTCAAGTGTCAGGCCAAAGCCGGCCGCCATTGGGTGTCCACCAACCTCAAGCAAATCTGCCTGAACGGTGCGCAATAACTCAACAATATTAACCCCAGCCACTGACCGAGCTGAACCTTTGATAGTTGTTTTATTAATGGCCATCACGATGACTGGCTTTGAGTATTTTTCCATCAACCGACCAGCAATTAAGCCAATCACTCCTTGATGAAACTCAGCCGAGGCAATAATCAGTACCGATTCTGTTGTCTGTTCAACTGCTTGCTTCAAAGCCAACTGATATTGGTCAGCCGTCAGTGTCTGACGACTAGCATTTGTCTCAGTCAGGGTTCTGGCCAATTTTCTAGCCGTTTCCCAATTTTTGGTACAGAGCAAACGCAAGGCATCCAGACCGTGAGCTAATCTGCCCATCGCATTAATTCTAGGTGCTAAACTGTAGCCAACTCTGTCACTATCTAACAACAATAAATCAATTTCACCCAGATCTGCCAAGGCCTTAAGACCAACTTTATTAGTTTTTTGCAAAGCCTTAAGACCATGAAAGACAACTGACCGATTGGCTCCTACTAAAGGCACTTGGTCGGCAATCGTTGCTAAAGCGGCCAAATCCAGGTAGTTTTGCGCAGCTGAAGCGTTAATTTCACGAGCCAAGATCCAACTCACACCGCTGCCGCTGAGTTGAGTGGTATGGATTGTGGCAAAGCTCTTTGGCAGCTTGGCTTTGCCATTCTTTACCGTTTCCAGTTGATGATGATCGGTCAAAATGACAGCGATGCCTTGATCTGAAGCGTATTTAATTGCTTGGTGAGCCACAATCCCATTATCAACAGTAACTAATACTTTCGGTTTGCCAGCCTCGATTATTTCATCAATTGCTTTCTGAGTAATGCCATACCCATGAACTTGCCGTTTGGGAATAAAAGGTACGGCCACCAGACCGGTTTCTTTAAGTACATTCCATAAAATAGCGGTGGCGCAGATGCCATCGGCATCATAGTCACCAAAAATCACCACTTTTTCTTGTCGTTTTACAGCGGCTTGGATTCGTTTAACCGCCTTTTTTATGGCAGCTGCCTCAATCCCAATGGCTTTTAACTCAAGTGTTTGGGGTAGCGGTGGGGAAAAGAAACTTTTTTCATCAACAACCTGTCTGTTTTTGAGCAAGATGGCTTTTAAGTCTTGTTGATTTTTAGGAACTGAACTAGAAAGATACTGCCAGTGCATACTCACAGACTATAGCAACCAGAAGATGATTCGACAACTGACCGATTAGCCATATAATAGTAACCATGCCATTAAAGATCCCCATTGAGCCACTGTTTATTGTCTGGAAACTCAAGCAGGTTGGTTTTGATGGGTTTATTGTTGGTGGTGCAGTGAGGGATTTGTTAATTAAGCAAACTGATCCAAACCAACCGGCTGTCACTGATTACGATCTGACCACGAACGCCAAGCCAGAAGAAATTATGGCAGTTTTTCCTGAAGCCTTTTACGAAAACCAGTTTGGAACAGTCAGTCTGACCAGAGAGCATCTGAGAGAACAAGCTAACCTGCCAACTGCTTTTGTTGATGCCTTGTCTGCTCAACAATCTACAATTGATGTGAGTGCCGCTACCAAGCTCCATTCTTCTTTATCCATCAATGAAACAGCCAAAAGCTCAACTCCCAATTATCCTCCGTACGAAATTACCACCTACCGATCTGATGGCGCTTACGCCGATCATCGCCGACCAGCATCTGTGACGTGGGGCGCTAGTTTAAAAGAAGATTTAGATCGCCGAGATTTTACCATCAACGCCATGGCAATTGAGCTGGCAGACGCCACCTTAGCAGCCGTATTTACCAGTCAGCCTGTCCCTGAGACCATCAGTTTATTAGCACCTGACTATAAACTTATTGATCCTCATCAAGGTCAAGCCGACTTAGCCGCCCGGTTAATCAGAACGGTTGGCAACCCAAGCCAACGATTTTCTGAGGACGCCTTAAGAATGCTTCGGGCGATTCGATTTTCGGTTCAGCTTGGATGTTCAATCGAGCCGCAAACCGTAGCGGCAATTGCCGATTTGTCAGACTTGCTTGGCCACATCAGTGGCGAACGGATTAGAGATGAATTATTAAAAATGCTGGTCAGCCACCAACCCAAGTTAGCGATTGAACAGCTTGATCAGACCGGCTTGCTTCGGTTTGTTTTACCCGAATTATTGTTTACAAAAGGGGTTGAGCAAAGCGGTCACCATACCACTGACGTCTGGACTCACTCATTAGACGCTCTAGAATCCTCTCCGTCACATGATCCCATTGTTCAATTGGCAATTTTGCTTCACGACATTGCTAAGCCGCAAACCTTTAACAAAACGGCTGAAGGCTCGATCACTTTTTACAATCATGAACTTGTTGGGTCGCGACTGGCAAGAGACATTGGTTTTCGCTTAAAACTGCCAAAAAAAGATGTTGAACGACTTTTTATCTTGGTTCGCCATCACATGTTTCACTATCAGCCAGAGCATACTGATGCCGCGATCAGACGGTTTATGCGTAAAGTCGGGCTGGAAAACTTGAATGACATCTTGGATCTGAGAGAAGCTGACCGGCTAGGCAGCGGCGCTCGCAAAACCAGTTGGCGCTTAGAAGAGATGAAGGAGCGGATGACGCAGCAGCTGCACCAACCGTTTGATCTTTCTAATCTTGCCATCAATGGCACTGACCTGATCAAAGAGCTTGTGATTCAACCAGGGCCAATAATTGGCAAAATCTTACAGCAACTGCTTGAAGAAGTCCTTGAAAATCCTGAACTGAATACAAAAGAAAAGCTGCTGACTAGATCACGAACACTGATCACCAAGTCTTAGTTACGTTTTTGTCTCCATTTGGAGGGTAACTTATCCCAAAGCAGTAACAACGGCACCGCCACAAAGGGTGAGGAATAGGTACCTGAAATTAGCCCAACCAATAAGGCAATCGAAAACCATCTGATGGTTGAGCCGCCGAGCAAGGAGAGGGTAAAGAGCATGATGATGGTTGTCAGGGAATTATTGAGAGATCGACTGAGGGTCTCAGTCACACCCGTATTTAAAATTTGCTTAAAGTCGGTTCTGGGGTTTTTTACTTTCAGTTCTCTGATCCGATCAAAAACCACAATCGTGTCGTGCACAGAAAAGGACAGCGTAGTTAGTAAGGCAGTCACAAACAGGATGTCAACCTCTACACCCATAAAATGGCCGAGTAAACTGAAAACACCAATTAGCACCAAGGTATCATGGAACATCGCTAAAATTGCGGCTAGACCATACTTGAGTTCGTTAAACTGGCGCGCCACAAAACCGGTGATGAGGATTGCCACAATCGCTTCGGCAGTTAACGTCTTCATTAACAGTTCTCTGCTGAGCGTTGGCCCGATAGTTTCAAACCTCAGTTCGACTACATCTGTTTGAAAGGTGCCTTGAAGTTTGGCCAGAATTTTATTTTTGGTCTCGTTCTGAACCATTTCGCCTTTCAGAACATAGCGATCAGCTCCCGACAACTGCACCGACTGCAGTTGATAAGTATCCTGAACCGCCTCTTTAAGCTGTTGAGTAGATACCGCCGTCTCAGCTGGAAACTTCACCTCTAGCAAAGAGCCCCCAACAAAGTCAATCGACGGTTTGATACCATACAAAATCAACGAAATAACCCCAGGAATAATCACCAAGGCTGAGATTAGAAGATACAGTTTAGTATATTTTAAAAAATTCATCTTACTCTTTTGGCCGAAACCACTGATCGGATAAAAATAATCTCACCAGGGTTCTAGTCAATACCACGCCGGTAAATAAGCCTAACAGTACACCAATTAGCAAAGTAATACCAAAACCTCGGACAAGGCCGCTGGTGTTGAGGAATGAGAAACTCAGCGGATTAATCAAAACAAGTGCCGTCATGATGGTGGTAAAGTTAGCATCCTTAATACTATTCCACGCCCGACCAAAACCTAACTCCCTGGCAGTAGTAAATGGTTTTCCGAGTCTAATTTCTTCTTTCATTCGTTCAAAGATCAGGATGTTGGCGTCCACTGCCATACCAATTGAGAGCAACAGACCGGCGATTCCAGGCAAAGTTACGGTTACCCCAATCAATTTATAGAGAGCAATGGTGAGCACCGCATAGATCCCCAAAGCCACACTAGCCAACAACCCAGCCTGACCATAATAGAGAATCATAAATAACATCACCATCACCAAGCCAACTAGACCAGCAAAAATGCTCTGTCTGACCGACTCCGCTCCTAAAGTGGGACCAATACTGCGTTGCTCAAGAACCGTGATTGGCACTGGTAAAGCACCAGCGTTAAGCTGAATACTCAGTTGCTTAGCTTCGTCAATACCTGATAAACCGTTGATTACCGCTGCCCCACCATAGATGGGTTCATTAATTTGGGGTGCCATGATGATGCTGCCATCAAGCATAATCGCCAGTAGTTCACCAGTGTGTTCTTCAGTGATCTGACCAAACAGTTGCGTGCCTTCTTCATTAAACTCAATCCCTACCTCTGGTTTACCAGTTTTTTGATCAAACTGAACCGTTGCCCTCTTTAACTGCTTACCGGATAACCCGGTTGAAATAAGAGTGTACGGAGCAGCTGAAGTGGTAGCTGCTAGTGCTTCTGGTTTGTTTAGCAACTCAAAATCAAGTTGGGCGGTCTGACCAACCAGTTGAAGAGCTTCATCTGAGTTGGTGACTCCTGGTAATTCAACAATCAACCGATAGGTGTCGGCATTGGCCGCAGTTTGAACCACCGGCTCGGCAATACCATACAAATCAACCCGCCTGAGAATCACTTGTCTGACAGACTCCAGCGCTGTGGTTCGATCCTCGGCTGGAATAGCCGACATCTCAGCTTCTAGCACAATCTGCATGCCACCTTGAATATCCAGTCCTTGTTTGAAAGAAAAGTCTAGTTGAACTGGTCGGCCTAAAAAACTGAAACTAAGGTTTGGAGAACCAAGCTGAATTGTCCGTTCTGGCAAAAGAAAAGGTATTTTGAGCTGCAGATTTTTTGGCAATGAAATAATCGCTGCACAAACAGTGAGGAGCAGTAAAAAGAAATATCTCCCATACGGTTTCTTCATAAAATGATTCTAGGGCAGTGACTACGAAATTTGTGGTTTGCGTTCGGTAAACTCGTCTTCATCACCAATCACCATCACACGGACTCCATAAAATACATCCATAATGAATGGATCACGGCGTTGTTTTCTGAATTCAAATTCATCTCGAGAAAAAACCGCGTAGTTAATTTCCCGACCAAGCACTTTCTCCTCTTCCTTGACCAAATCAGACAGCTCAGCCAAAACCACATCGCCGACAACCAAAATATCAACTTCTCCCTGAGCGGGCAGCTTATGTCTGACAAACTTGCCGGAAAACATCACAAAATCAATAGTGCCCAACTTTCGGCGAAGTTTTCGCATCGCCAAACCCAAGCCGCTACTTTTAATTACCATCTGTCGGAGTTCTTGAAAAAAAACGTACTTGGAATTGAGCTGATAATATAAACGATTGCCCCGTTGTTCACTTTTAACTAAACCAACCGTCACCATCCGCTCTAGCTCACGCCTAACCGCATTAATTTCTTCTTTAGTTTTACGAGTGATCTCACGGACAAAAAACATTTCTTCAGTTTGGGTGAAAAACAAGTCCAACAACTTGACGCGAACCCGAGAAATCATGAAGTCTTGTAGTTTATTCATAGGTGCGAGTTGTCTTAGTACTCGACCTCAGTCGATTTATCTACTACGGCGATCCAGGTTGAACCTCGAACCAAGGAAATATCTTTGCCTTTACCATCAACAAACCTGAGCTCAGATTCCCGTTTTGGCTTGCTCCATTTAGCCTTAGTGACCTGGGCATTGTTAAAAATCAAGACGTCACCAGTGCCAGTAGTGGTATACAACATGTGCTTGTTTTCATCAATTGGCCCTTTTTCAGTGGTTAAGAGCACAATCACATTACTAGCCAAAATTTGCTGATTATTATTCAGATCTACATGTGGTTCGCCCGCCATGTTGCGTTTGTAACTATTGGTGGCCGAATCATACGTCCAGTCATTTTTATATTGACCATAGCCACTCCAAAATTCATAGCTGACTGTTTCGACAGCACCTTTTGCCACATCCTCAGACATAAATGTCCAAGGCTTAAAACCGGCTTGCCAATCAGAGGCAGGAACAATGGTTCGGCCGACTTTCTTTTCTGGAGACATATTGCTCCAACCCCGCTCAGCTCCCACCGCCCAGAGTTTTTCTGTAGTAGTTTCCATGGTGTGTTCTGTCGCTACATCCTTGCCAAGCCGATTAGCATTTCTGATAAAGGTAGGATAACCAATTGAAAATTGGTTTAAGTCGTTCGCTTGATTCCAACCATACTCACCAATTTGGCCAAGAGCATCAGCTGGTCCAGGCGTATTGCCCCCACCGACATGGACATAGAGCGGATAGTTAAAGCCTGAGGCATAATCAACAAAATATGTTCTTGCCGAACGAATTGGTGCTAAAGTGGTATCAAAGGCCTGGGCATCACAATAAAACAACCCCATAAACCTGGTCACACCGCCTTCGGCAATAATTTCGAAGACAACATCAGCCTTGGATAACCCAGATTGAGGCCGAGCATCAGGTGCATTTTCAATCATCACCGCTAAAGGACGCCGTTTGTCCCAGGCCGCTTTTTCAATTTTTGTGTAGTACTTGCCGTTGAGCGGGCAGGCTTGATCTTTTGGTTCACTTGGATCGATTTCTAGCAAAGCGCCTAACAAGGTGCCTTGTTGATCATCCGCTGCTTGGTTGGCTTCCATGCTTTGAGTCAGCTGCTGTTTATTCAAAGCTGAAAAGGCCGTGAACGAACCCACAGCCGAAAGGAGATAGAGAATGAGTGAAATAATCAGGATTTTCTTTGTCATAGAACCATTTCTTTATCTTAAGACCAAGCTTTAATTGTAACGTAAATAGAAATAAATGCCAACAACTATAGCGGTCAGTATGACAGAAATCATCACAGTTTTCATCAGATCATTCAGGACTGTTTGGTGGTGGCTCAACTGAGTTTGGGTAAAAACTGGGGTAGCTGGCTTTTTCAAATCTTGGCCAGAAAAAGAATAACCCCCCGAGTTAGTCTCTTCTGAGGGTGACTGAGCCAGCTGTGCCAGCCGCTGCGTGGCTTTAATCTTCTGTTCTCTGGTTCTGTGAACTGCCATAAGAGCACTTCTTAAAAGAGACGAATCACGTCTCGAATTGTAATTGCCACAATTAGTAGCATCAGACCTACATAGCCACCATAACTGAGCCAGTACTCCATTTTAAATAAGTGTTTCCTAGCCACAAATAACTCAAGCAAAGTGAAAAATGCTTTGCCACCATCTAGGGGTGTGATCGGTAAGACGTTCATAATCGCTAAATTGATTGACAACATCGCGGCAAAAGATAAAATCATTAAAAAACCTTGATTAAGAATGCCTAGCGTATACGCTTGATGGACAATGCCAACAGGCCCGGCTAATTCAGAAGAAAGTTGACCACGTTGAACCAGGTCAGTACCAAGTTTTGATAGGGCCTTCAGAATTTCACCACCCAAAGCCAACGACTCACCAACGCCATACCTAGTGGCTTCCCAGGGTGTTTGCCACCAAGGAAAATGAGTGAAGATAATTTGATCAAAAGCAATGCCCAACGAACCCTCATTTTGTGGAGTCTCCGCCTGGGTTCGCAAGTAAACAGGATAGTAAGCGACCGCATCCTGACACGTGCTGTTAACACAATCGCCAGTGGTAACCAAAACTACCTCTTGACCCTGATGAGCGCCAACGAACTCAATTACCTGATCTGGACTGGCAGTTAGGGTGATCTCGGCTGCCTGGTTAGTTTGAAAGCCAATCACCCTCACCGAACTAGGCACCCCGGCTTGAGCCGCTGGCGAATCAGGCGCAATATAGCCAATTCTGGCGCCATCAACTGGTGTTGGCACGCCCAACCAAGAAAATAGAATGGTAAAGGCAAGAATACCAAACAAAAAATTAACTGTGGCACCGGCCAAAACAACATACAGCCGTTGAAACAGATTGGCGGCATAAAACTCACCTTTTTTGGTTTGGTTATTTCGCTTGGTTGGGTCAGCTTCCTCACCATCCATGCGGACAAAACCGCCAAAGGGAATCCAATTGAGACTGAATTCAGTTCCCTGCCAAACAAACAACTTATAAGCTTTAGGTGGATACCCCAAACCAAATTCTTTGACCGTAATTCCAACTTGTTTGGCGGCAAAAAAGTGCCCTAGCTCATGAATCAGAACCAGAAAAGACAAAACCAAAACAAAAATACCAATACTGAATAGTAGGCTAAGCATAAATTAGATGGTAAGTAGTAACTTTTCTTTTGAAGCTAGCAAGACTTCAAGTTGGTCAACTGCTTTTTTATGGCGTGCTTCTAAATCTTCTAAATCTAGAGTAACATCATCTTCACTGATACCACTTTCACCTTTTTGGGCTTCTATTTCTTGTTTTGCCTTCGATCGAACGTCCCTCAACATCGCTTTGCCATTCTCAATTCTTTTGTGTAGCTCTTTAACCATCTCTTGTCGTTTTTCTGAAGTTAAACTAGGAACAACGATCCGAATTATTTCGCCGTCCACTACTGGGTTTAAGTTAAGGCTGGCAATTTGAATTGCTTTTTCGATTGTTCCGAGCAAACCTTTGTCCCAAGGCGCAATTTTGATTAGGGAAGCATCTGGCACCGAAATTGAAGCCAACTCTACTAGTTTCATTTGTTGACCATACGCTTCAACTACCACCGGATCAAGCATTTCAGCTGAAGCCCGACCTGTTCTTAAGAAGCTAACTTCTCTGCGAACGTGTTCCAAAGCTTTTTGGGTGTTAGTTTCAAAGTCTGAAAATGAATATAGCATAATCTTCTTTCATTAGGCTTGTTGCGAAATAAGAATTACTGTCAATTTTGCATCTATTTGAGCATTTTTGCAGGCTCAGATTGACGATAGTAGCCTATGCTACTTGAGTCAAGATGGAACACACAAAAATGCCAAATAGATGTGGAAGGGCGGTGAGTGTTGTTTCGCAACAAGTCCATTGTACCAAACAGTAGGTCACTTTTCAGGTATAGTATCATAACAGCAGTCTATGTTGATACATTTTTTGGTTGATATTATCGCCAGCATCACTAGTGTGGAGTATTATCAATCCGTCCTGAGTCGTAGCTTTTTCTCCTCACTGCGGTTTTATTTAGCTTTTCTAGTCATCATTACTACGGTCTTAACGGCTGAGTACTGGCTTAAAGCGGCACCAAATTTGCGCCATTCCGTTGATGACATTGCCACTGAAACAGTTAGTGATTATCCAGCTGATCTGCTGATTAATTGGGATGGCGACTCACTTTCTAGTTCAGTGGGAGAAGTAGTTGTGCCCTTTCCCAATGCAATGCCCCAGTATTTTAAGGATTTAGCTAAAAATCTGGCGGTGCTAAACCCAAGTCAAGCTCAAACTTCAGTTGAGGCGCTGTTTGAGTTGACCCCGACCAAGCTCTACATGATTGATCAAGGTCAGCGTAGCACTGGGGTTGGCTTACAAGAACTGCTTGGGTCAAATCAAATTCTGATTGACCAGCAATCACTACCCCAAAATGTCACCAGGGTCAAAGCTTCAATTCTTAACTTCGTCACCTTTGTTGGCTATTTCTATCCAATCTGGGCCTGGTTTGGATTACTCGTGTCTCGGGCCTACTTATTAGTGATTGAGGGTAGTTTAATCTTTATCTTAATCAAGTTGCAGCGTTGGCCGATGAAGTACCTAAAAGTGGTGCAACTCTGTCTGCATATTTTTGTTCCAGCCGAAATCGTTAATCAGACCACCCGCCTAGCCGGCATTAAGACTCCCATTTCGATGCTGATGCTTTCGTTCTGGGTTCTGTTTGTGGTGATCTTTTTTTCTCTGCAACGAGCACCCGCCATCAAAAAAATTTGATGCTAGCGAGTTTTTTTGTCTATGCGAATATCATAATCCAAAGTCGGATAAACTAAATCTTGTTTAGACGGATCTGCCTCTTTTAATTGTTGCTGAGCGATCATCACTCTGAGCAGCAGTGGGTTGAGATTAGCAGAAAGGGAAGCTGTATCGGTTTGGTCAGGCTGAACATTCTTGACTAATTTAGAGTTTTGGATGTAGGCGTTGACTACAAATAGCATCGCCAACACCATCAGAGTCAAACCTGCAATTAAGCCAATAATCACCCGTTTTTGTTTTAATAGTGGTACCTTGACAGTCAATTCGGGATTTTCGTCCTCAGGCAGCTGAACCAGCGGCTCAAACAGCGGTTTTTCGACTGAAAACTTAGTTTGATTTTGGTCGGTATACTCTGGCATCTTAGGTTAACTCCACAAACAATTCTTCTAAAAATGACAAAATTTGCGAAGTACCGCTGTAGGCTTGGCTCAGAGCCTTGCCTAAATTAGATGAAAAACTTGACCTAGTCATCGTTTGCTGATTGGCATATTGAGTTCTAATAGTGAGCAAATCCCGTTGGGTGATTTCGATAGCTTTGTTAACTTCGCGGTAAGCACGATCGCGCTCCGCCTGTCTTAAGAGATTAGTCGGATTATCAACATGATACTGAAGAATATCTTTATAAATAATCAGCGACTTGTCATAGACAGCCTGAATGTCCCCAATCCTGATGAGCGCCATTGACTGATAGGCCGTACTTTCAAACGGAGCGGAGAGTGTTGCAAACTCATCAGCTCTAGCTGTTATGTCTTCTCTGATCTTGGAGTTGAGAACGTCTTGCCGATGCGCTCGAAGTTTAAGAATGTAATTAATCATGTTTCCTGTTAGTCTGTCTTTCTCGGAAAGTTCTACCCCTTCAGTGTCATCAAGCGAAGCTCGCATCAACTCAAAGTAGGTAATCAAAACATCAGTGCGGCTGAGCATTACTTCTCGGCTGCTTTGGATGGCTTCTTCGAGTGATTGTAAAGTGTTGAGTTTTTCGTATTGCGCTTTACTAATCAAGTACTGACGCTCTAGACTAGAGTACTTTTCAACTTGATCCTGGTAAAGCTCGCGCAGTTGGAGAATCTCTTTGGTTTGTCTTGGCTTGGTAAAAACCAAATCTGGATTGGCTTCAGCACTCTCTGTTGCAGTCATTCGTGCCGAGTCAGTTGCTTCTTGCGCCTGAGTTAAGCGAGTTAACAAAAAACCAAAAGCGATGACTAGGGCTAACGTGATGGCAAAGTTAGTTATTTTCATTGGTGGTATTGAGTTCTTTGGCTCGGATAAACTCGATTGCTTCGTGCAGTGATTCAAACGTGCCAGTGTCCAACCACTTGCCATTAACAAAAGCCACGTCAAGGCTTCCTTCTTCTAGATACTTGTTGTTGAGGTCAGTAATCTCTAGTTCACCACGGGGTGAAGGCTGCAAGGCGCGAGCTTTTTGAATCACCGAGTTATCATAAATATAGAGTCCGGTCACCGCGTAGTCTGACTTGGGCTGCTCTGGTTTTTCAACAATCGAAATAGCTTTTTTGTTTTCGTCAAAATCAACTACCCCAAAACGTTCTGGGTCGGGCACCTGTTTGGCAAAAATTCTTCCGCCAGATTGGAAACTAGAAATGGCATCAAAAAAGTTGTCTTCAAAGATATTGTCCCCCAGGATCAAAGTCACCTGATCATCTTGAATGAAGTTGGCACCAATAATGAAAGCCTGAGCCAAACCCTCTGGTTTATCTTGAACCTCGTAGGTAAATTTACAGCCAAACTCGTTGCCGCTTCCCAAAAGTTTTAAGAAATCCCCGGCATGATCTGGCGCTACAATAATCATAATTTCTTTAATTCCCGCCGTTAGCAAGGTTTGAAGCGGAAAATAAATCATTGGCTTGTTATAGATGGGGAGCAGCTGTTTACTGGTCACCTTAGTTAGGGGGCGTAGCCGTGTCCCTGAGCCACCAGCCAAAATAATTCCTTTCATACTTCCTTCCATTATTGATTTAGTTGACAAGCGTTAGTGTAACATCTTGATGTTAAAAGGTCAGCATCAAGAGCAAAGCAGCCCCTAACGTGGCCACTAAACCATACTCTTTAATTAGACCAAGAGTCATTGGTTGTTTGGCGCGATGAGTCAAAATACCCCAGAGATAATAGAAAATGGCGTAGCCAATAATTGCCATCCGCTCTAAGTTGCGATCTGGCCAGACCTCTAAAAAAACCAAAGCAAAAAGTCCAGAGGCCAGCAACAAAACCAAATAACCCAACCAGTGTTTTGAGAATTCTTGTTTCATCGTTAGTAGATAAAGCCTCCCCTAAATACTAATAAAATAAAGCTCATGGTAAGCAGATAAATGATGTGAGCCAAGTTGAGACCGACCAGCCTGACGGTACCTTTGCGATGGCTAATCACCCAATCAAAAATCAGCGTCACCACTAACATAATTAGAACTGATAAACCAAACG
>Ga0210057_1002356_pt1 | contig 27149 bp, 27 predicted proteins | sample CryGeyCG2114_010_2_FD_183968 | JGI IMG/M metagenome (GOLD analysis project Ga0210057, IMG submission 183968) | Groundwater microbial communities from aquifer - Crystal Geyser CG10_big_fil_rev_8/21/14_0.10 (SPAdes) (version 2) | ecosystem: Environmental > Aquatic > Deep subsurface > Groundwater ...
TTAATACCGATTCCGAACTTTGCCTTATTGCCAACCTTATGGCATAATTAGTTTTAGCGTTTTTGTGTAGTTTCTGTAACATTGTTGTCAAGAGATATTACTCTTAACAACGTATCGTAGTCAAACACGTAGTCAATTGCTTTTCTGTTGGCAGGTTTTCCATTTAATAGATGTTTCTTGCCTATCTTTCCTACGCAAAATATCATCGATTTGACTCTCGACTTGCCCCTCGGTCACTTCAAATGCTTTCTTAAAACTCCTTTCGTTTGCTAAAATATTGTGAAGTTGTCTCAAAGCCAATTTATTAATGACATGTAAATTATCGACGCCGATATTGTGCAAGGTAGCAGAAATATCACTATTTCTTTCTGTAAATTCTTTTCTCAAATTATCTCCAACCCTGTATAGAACGGCTCTTTGTTCCTCCAAAATAGGCAAAACTTCCTTTCCCACCATTGGAAATCACCTCCAAAATTCTTATTCAATATTTAAAAGGGATAACTTTTGGTTCCAGGGAATCATTGCACCCGGAGAATATAACTTAGAGATCAAAAAATCAACAATTTGGGAATTATTAAAAACTTCTCCGTACTTCCTGTTGCAAAAATTAATAAACATTTTTTTAGCCTCCCAAGCCAAAACATAATCTTTAATGTCAAAGGGGTGAATAAAAACAAACTCGGAATATACCCCCAAGCGATCATCAACTCCCAATATTTCCAAGGACAGTTTTCTCCAAACCTTTTTAAAATCGCAGTCGGGATCGGAATAGACATTCAATTCGAATTCTGCTTCTAAAATTTGGGTTCTCAACTGGAAAATGTCCCAAATCAATTTTGATTTTACAATCTCTTTTGCTACCTTTCTCTCTTTTACAAATCCATTTAAGGTAAGCCATTCCGGCTGCTCAATAAAACCAACCCACATTTCCGCCATCATCTCCCGAGAGAGGTGAGAATCGGTTAGAAGAAAAGAAGAGGGCGAAAACGCATAATAAATCGCGTGACCGAATTCATGGAAAAGAAACGCATAAGAATTCCAACCCGCCCCGGGGTCTATGGCAATTGTGATTTCCCTCTCCCGGCCTTTCTTGGGCAACCCGAGAGCATATACGCCAGCAGGAGGAGCATTAACTACTTCGGTTATTTTAATCGGTAATTTATCAAAATCAACACTTAACGAACCAAGAGTCAATTTGAGAGAAGGAAGAAAACTCGCCTCCGGTAAAAAATAAGTTTGATTGCTTAACTGGTTAATTCCATAGTACAAATCAAATTGTTCAATATTGCCAGTTCCTATTACTTTTCCGATATTTTTCAAAATCTGTTTCCAAGCTTTGTCCGTTTTCTTCTTGGCCCGATAAAGTATCCTTGCCATGTCTTCCAGGTTAACCTCTTCCGAAAAAGATTTTGCTGAACAAAAGTCTGAAAAATTTTCATTCCTTGCAAGTTTATTTGCCAAGAGAATCATTTCCCTAAAATTATTTTCCTGTTTATCTAGAAATAAACCCATGAGGGAAAAACACTCTTTTCTTCTTTCTCTCTTCTCCGATTCTTTGAGAATTTGAGTCCGTTGGGAAAGAGTTAGATTCTTTCTTGAAAAGAAATCAGTTATTTCTTGTTGAATATAATTCTGATAATATTGAAAACTTGGGGAATCTGATATTTTTGCTTCAATAATTTTTCTTCTTAATACCTCTATCTTTCTCTTCGTTTTGGGAGTCTTTATGCTAAACTTATTAAGTTTATCTAAGAGTTTTGGGTCAGAAAGAATATCGTTTTGCCTTCTATATCCTTGCTTAATATTTTCGAGGTTAACCGGCAAACCCATGTCCCTCTTAAAAAGTAAGTTCTCTATTTCTTCTCGACAGACAAGAAGTTGTTTATCTAAATCGTCAATCCACTCTGAAGACTTATTTTTCATCGGAAAATATTCTTTTCGATATGTTTAATAACTTTTGTAAAGGACTCAATATAAGGATCCTCATTCCCCACCAATCTTTTAAGACAACCCTTTCCTAAAAAGCGACTGTATCTAGAAGCTCCCCCTAGAGAATCACAAAGCCTCTCGTTTTTAATCCCTTTTGTGATTTCCTTTACCTTCGAACTATGCTTCGAAATTAACTTTTTTAGGTTACTTTTCCCAACTCTTCCAATTTTGACTTCATCTCTCGACTGACAAGTGCTGTAAAGCGTGCCTCGAGAGTCGAGAGAAATAAAACTACCACACATACCGTTCAAAAAACAAAAACGAGGAACTTTTCCTTCTAATCCGCTTATAAAGTTCTCAAGAATCGCAATATATGGCTCTCTTGCAGGCCACCAAAGATCAAATAGGCTTTTCAAAAACCGTGAATATTCCTCAGGGGCTAAATAAGAATCGCTGTTAAACCGGGGGATAAAACTGACACCGTTTTGTGGGGAAAGTTTCCTTAAAAAAGAAAAAATTTCTTTTTCTGAGTGAACATTTCCTTCATGAACAACCATAAAAACTGCAAAGGGAACACCACTCTTTGACAAGTTAAAAAAAGTGTTTTTAAACTTAGCACCAGCGCCAAGTCTTTCACTTTTAGCCATCTTGGCACAAGTATATCATCCCAAAAACTATAAGTCAAAGATTCCCCTATCTGGCTTCATATCCAACAATGGATGAACTTTCTCTTAAAAAGCACATCTTCACTAACATGCTATGAAGCATGTTTTATTATTAATTGACGACGAGACGGCGCCGTATTGTAGTCAGCTTGCATTTTCGGAGAATGTCGTGATAAAATACCACTATGGCTAAAGTAAAAAACGCCACCAAAGCAAAAATAAATCCCAATTCGCTAACCCACCTGCCGGCGAGACAGGCTGGCGGGAAAAATCGTCTTTCTAAAATTCGCTTTCCTTTAAATAAGGTGGCCCCTGTTTTAGCAATTATTACTCTTTTAATTCTCCTTTATTTTAAAAAGAGCTGGTTTGTTGTTGCCTGGGTTAATAATCGACCCATCACTCGTTTTGAATTCAACCGTCAGCTAGAGCAACAGTACGGCAAAAATGTGCTGGAATCTTCAATCAATCAAGAGTTAATCAATCAAGAAGCTAAAAAACAAAAAGTAAATATCAGCGATGAAGAAATTCAAGAAAATATTGAAAAAATCGAAAAAAGCTTATCGGGCCAAATTTCACTTGACGACGCCCTAAAAGCTCAGGGCATAACCAGAGAGCAATTAAGCAACGATATGAAATTACAATTAACCATTGAAAAATTAGTCGGTCAAGGAATAGAAATAAGCGACGAGGAAATTACCGAATATTTTAAGGAAAATAAAGAATTTTTAACCGCTACCGAAGAGGGCAAGCAAAAAGAAGAGGCGATTAATAGCCTGCGTCAGCAAAAAATAAGTGAAAAATTCCAAGAATGGTTAGAAAACCTTCGCAACGAGGTTAAAATTCTCCGTTTCATTTAAATTTGGATAGCTCTTCGATCAGTTCTCTTTGCCTCCTGTTCAATTTTTGCGGTATTTTAACTCGAAAACGAACATACAAGTCCCCCCTTCCCCGACCGCGAAGATGGGGAACACCAAACCCACGCAAACGAACCATTGTCCCCGATTCCGTTCCCGGCCGAACCTTTAATTTAATCTCTCTACCTTCAATGGTAAGAATTTTAACTACCGAACCTAAAACCGCTTCCGCAAAAGAAATCTCCTTTTCAGTAATTAAATCATCTCCTTGACGGGCAAAATCAGCATCCGTCAAAACATCAATTAATAAGTAAAAATCGGGGAATCTTATCCGCGAGCCACTATCCACACCGGCGGGAATTTTAATTTTCTTCTTTCTATCATCTATGTTTACTTCTTTCTCGCCACCCAACACCGCCTCTCTTTGTTGAATAACTATCCGGTAGGTGGGCAATTGCTCTTGTTGCCCAAAAGGAGATTGACCACCAAAAAAACTTTCAAAAATATCAAAAGGATCGGAAAAACCTCCCCAAGAAACACCGGCTTGTCTTAAGATATCGCCTAAATTACCATAAGAAGTATAAGCGCCTTGACCGGCGCCGGGCATACCACCCGAAAAAGCAGCATGACCAAACTGATCATAAGCCTGACGCTTTTTAGGATTAGATAAAATCTCGTAGGCTTCGTTAATTTCTTTAAAACGCTTTTCCGCCTCCGCTGATTTATTGCGGTCAGGATGCCACTTTAAAGCCAAGCGACGATAAGCTTTCTTAATTTTACTGCTACTATCATCTCTGGCAACTCCCAAAATTTCATAATAATCTTTATCGGTAACCACAAGTCAATAATTTTTAATTTCTAATTTTAAATTTCTAATAAGTTTTAAATGTTCTAATTCTTTAATTTTTAAACATCAAACGTTTATAATCATCAGACATTGAAAATTAAACATTCTAAAATTTAGTAAGAAAGGAAACATTTCTGACATACGGTACCGTATGTTCTAATTTCACTTTAGTATAAAGAAATAGAAATTAGTAATTAGAAATTTCTATTTCTATCATCTTATTAAAAAAGCCCCGCTACAGCGGAGCTCTAATTTTAGTTTAAGCTGATTTTATCTTGGTAATTTATTCAACCACCTCTCCTTCTTCTGCCTCACCCTTGCCCTTATCGCTATCCTCTTTTGAAGTTCTTCCTTCTGGTTTTTCCCCTTCTCCCTCAGGTTTTTGATAGGCAGTCGTCCCAATTCGCTGCAAAACAGCGGTCAAGTCATCGATTTGCTTTTCTATTTCCTCTTTAGAGGCTGTCGGTTGGGCTCGTAAATCTTTTAGCGCTTTTACTTTTTCCTCCGCTTCCTTCCTATCTTCGGCTTTAACTTTATCACCCAAGTCCTTCAGCGTTTTCTCTACATTAAAAATTAAATTATCGGCTTTGTTTCGGGTCTCAATCAATTCCTTTTTTTCCTGATCTTCAGCGGCGTGAGCCTTTGCTTCTTCGGTCATCTTTTCCACCTCATCTTTAGACAACCCTGTTGAACCTTTAATAACAATGCTCTGTGACTTACCAGTCGCCTTATCCTTAGCAACAACATTTAAAATACCATTGACGTCAATATCAAAAGTAACCTCAATCTGGGGGACACCCCGGGGCGCTGAAGGAATACCATCCAAAATAAATCGTCCCAAAGATTTATTGTCTGCCGCCAGCGGCCGTTCTCCTTGGACAACATTAATTTCCACTTTAGTCTGGTTGTCTTCGGCAGTAGAAAAAATTTGCGATTTACTCGACGGTATCGTTGTATTTCTCTCAATTAAAGGAGTCGCCACCCCTCCCAATGTTTCTAAACCCAATGTCAGCGGTGTTACATCCAATAAAACCACATCCTTGACTTCACCGGATAAAACTCCTCCCTGAACTGCCGCCCCCAAGGCCACCGCCTCATCGGGATTAACCGATTGATTAGGCTCTTTGCCAAAAATTCCCTTAACTATTTCCCGCACCTTAGGCATTCTCGTTTGCCCTCCCACCAAAACTACTTCGTTAATATCTTCAACATTTATCTTGGCATCTTTTAAACATTCCCTCACCGGAGGAGTTAATCGCTTTAACAAATCATTTGATAATTGCTCTAATTTAGCCCGCGTTAATTTTAAAGTCAAATGGAGGGGTCCGCTTTCTCCTTGGGTAATAAAAGGCAAATTAATTTCTGTTTCTTGTGAGGCGGAAAGTTCAATTTTAGCCTTCTCTGAAGCATCTTTTATTCGTTGCATTGCTTGAGCATCTTTAGAAAGATCAATACCGTGTTCTTTCTTAAATTCGGCTACCACATATTCGATTACTTTCCGATCCCAATCGTCACCGCCTAAATGAGTATCGCCATTAGTCGCTTTAACTTCATAAACCCCCTCGCCTAACTCCAAAATAGAAATATCAAAAGTGCCGCCTCCCAGATCAAAAACAGCGATTGTTTGCCCATTTTTCTTATCCAAACCATAGGCAAGAGCAGAGGCAGTTGGCTCATTGACAATCCGCGCCACCTTTAAACCGGCAATTTCCCCCGCCTCTTTTGTCGCCTGACGCTGAGAATCATCAAAATACGCCGGGACAGTAATCACGGCTTGTTCCACTTTCTCGCCCAAATAGCTCTCCGCGTCTGTTTTGGCTTTTTGTAAAATTTTGGCCGAAATTTCTTGAGGAGTAAACTGCTTGCCATCTTCCGTTTCTACTATTGCCAAATCATTTTGCCCCTTAACAATTTTATAAGGAAGCCATTTCCCATCTTCAACTACCGAGGGATCATCAAATCGTCTCCCCATTAATCGCTTGACGGAAAAGAAGGTGTTTTTAGGATTGATAACCATCTGTCTCTTGGCCGGCTCACCCACCAAACTTTTCAAAGGTTCCACTATCGAAGGAATAAGCCGCCCTCCCTCTGACGTTGGGATAACTGTCGGCTTACCCCCTTCCATAACAGAGACACAGGAATTGGTAGTCCCTAAGTCAATACCGATAATTTTGGCAGTTACTTTTTGATTATCAACCATACGCTTTAATTAATTTTCAATTTTAAATTTATTTGGACTTTGAGTTTTTAATTATTTTATCTCGTCATTCTGGCTTGCTTACACCGTCATTCTGGCTTGTCCAGAATCCATCCCGAGATGATTCTGGAGTCTCCGCCCCAGCTGACGGACCCGCCTAGCCGGCGAGACTGGTCAGAATGACGGTTAACAATTCAACAATTTAACAATGTAACAATTCTTCTACTTTTAACTTTTAACTTTTGACTTTTAACCTTTGACTATCTTTCCCTTTCCCCACTTTCACTTTTGCCGGCCGAATACATTTACCTTTATATAAATAACCTGGCAATACTTCTTCGATAATAATCTCTTTTGCCCCTCTCACCATCTCAACCGCATCCATTAATTGGGGGTCAAACTTTTCGCCAACACATTCAATATTCTCCACCCCTTCGCTTTGTAACACTTCCCAAAACTGCTCTCTTACCATTTTCAATCCCTTATTGCGAAAACTTTCATAAGCCCTTTTTAGATTATCAAACACATAAAGCAATTTGTCAATTAATGGTTCATTAGCAAAACGAACAAAATCTTCTCTCTCCTTGCCTATTCTTTTTTCCAAATTCTGATAATCGGCCAAAGCCCGTTTCCATTGCTCCTCAAGCTCTTCAACTCTTTTTTCTAATTTCTTATCAGTTTGTTCTTTTTTTGTCATTCAAAATTACAAATTACAAAAATAAATGAATAATGGCTAATGGACAATGGATAAATGATAAATGAATATAGAAATTAAGAAATTGAAATTAAAAGAGAAATTATTCGCCTTCGGCTCACTGAAATTATCCCGCCAATGGCGGGATAATTTCTTAATTTCCGTGAGCGTAGCGAACAAATTTCCTAATTTCAACTAATGAAACGAGCGAATTTCTTTTAATTTCTAACCAGAACGGTGCAGAACGAGTTGTTTCAATTAATAACTTTTAACTTTTAATTATTAACTTTTAATTATTATGTATAGTTAAACGCCGCTAATTTCTTTAATCAAGCGACTAAAATAATTAACCATCGGAATAATACGGCCATAAGCAAACCGACCCGGGCCGATAACGCCAATAATACCCTCTTTTTCACTACCAATATTTAACCGGCTAAAAATAAAACCACAAGGCTCAAGATAGTCAATACCAAAATCGTCCCCTAAAAGAACGTGAACCGGCGCCTCTTCTGAGACCCGGGAAATCAAATTTTCCCAAAAAGAAGATTCATCTAATAAAGACAAAAGGGAATGGGTTAAATCAATATCCCAAAACTCAGGAAAATCCAAAATGTTGGCCACTCCCGCCCAGTAAAATTGATTATCAGTATCAATAGCTATGGCTAAAGCATCGGTCCTTCGCGCTAATTCGATCGTTGCCTGATGAATTAATTGATTAATCTCTTGACGATAATCCCAAATCTTCTCTTTAACCGCCACTTCATCAGCGACAGAAATCTCTTTAGGTTTTAAAAGATTACGAACATAAAACTTAAGACCCATAGAAGTAGGCGCCCGCCCTGAAGAAGTATGGGCTTTCTTAAGATAACCTTCTTTAGAAAGCTCGACCATCTCGTTCCTAATTGTCGCCGGCGAAACACCTAAATTATATTTTCTCTCCAACGTATCGCTGGAAATTGGTTGAGCAGTCTCAATATACTCATCAATTAAAGCCTTTAAAATCGCAATTCGCCGCTCGGTTAAGTCAGTCATAATTAGCAAGAATATATCACGACTGCCAAAAATTGTCAAGGATTAGTAGTTGGTTTCCCAAAAAGAGGTTAAAGGGCAACAAACCACTTACACTCCCAAAACACCGCTTAACCACCAAAATCCTTAATCGCAATTTAATCATCTTAGATAATGCCTATAGTTCTAACCCACTCTGTTTTAAAAAAGCGCTGGAAACCTTAAAAAATTACCCGAGATATCAAAAAATCGTGGTTACTCCCGGTATAATTGAAGCGGTGAACAAACAATTTAACTTTTTCAACCTTCAAAGTATGCGCTACCACCACCCTAATATATCTCCTTAACCGTTAATCTCCGAATACCGCCAGGAGTTTTTACTTCTATTACCTCTCCTGCAATATGCCCAAAAAGAGCTTGCCCAATAGGTGAATCTAAAGAGACAAAATAAATAGTCGTTTGGAGCTCCGTAATTTCTATTTTCCCTCCTCCTCTGGGGACAAGTAGAAAAAAACATTCCTCTGTCTGATCATCCACTCTGGCTAAAGACCCCAATTTCAAACTCTCCGATAACTCCTCATTAATCACCCTGAAAAGCTCAAGGCTTTTCTGCTCATTAACCAGTTGCTTTTGTAAGGCACCAATAATATCCCCTATTTGTGTTCTACTGGTATCACTCCAAGTTTGTCTTGCATCAGGGGCCTGTTTATAGGCTTCCATTTCTTGCTGGATGTGAAACTTCATAGAGGCTATCCTCAACTCAAGTTCTCTCCTTGCCAGCTTAATCAAGGTTTTTTTATCCACAATCTTAAAGTTTTATTAAAGTTTGGTTCTTTCATTTAAACGATCGGAGTTGAGCGCTTAACACTTATCCTAAAAATAACTTTTTGTGAACGATTATAACGTTCTGGCAGTTTTTCCAAAAATTCTCTCCTTCTGGCCCCATTTTAAAAATCTCCCGGCAGGATTTGTTTAACAGTTATTGTTATTGCCCGTGCCACATCTTCCCTTAAATGTCCTAACCGGAGAGTTTTTACTTCTCCCTTGGTCATTCCTATTAGAGCTCCCCCAACAGGAGATTCATAAGAAATCCACCCTTTCTTAGTGCCACTGTCATCTGACCCAAGAACTGTAAGTACTTCGTCTTCATCTGAGTCACCCATTCTTACAATTACTGCATTGCCCAAAGCTACTTCACCAGTTTCTTTTTGGGGCTTTATGATTTCTACATTTTGGAGCCTTGTTTTTAATTCTTCTTCTCGCACGCCGATTCTCTTGAATTCTTCTACTGCAAAATCTGCCGCGGCGTTATCATGCCAATCACAATTTGGGCCAAACGCATCTCCCCTTCTCCGGCCAGCTTCTTTTAAGTCCGTTTGGACTTGTTTAAACTCCTTTTGGAGTCTTTCCTGCGTGGCTATAGTCATCAAATTCGTTTTACTTACCATTTCTTATTGCTTTTTATGTTCTTTAGTCATAATTAGCAAGAATATATCACGACTGCCAAAAATTGTCAAGGATTAGTAGTTGGTAATTAGAAATTCTTCTCCCGTCATTGATACAAAATTGGTTACCATCAGGGGATATGTTATCATAACTGCCTAAGACACTATGAAAAATAAAATACACACGGGCTCACGCCCGAGGTTTTCGCTATCTTGGAATAAACCAATCAGCTGTATCATTCCCACCTATAATGAGGAAAAAACTATTGTCGGGGTAATCAAAACATGTCTTCGGGTACCCCAAATTAAAGAAATAATCATCGTTAATGATGGCTCACAAGATAAAACCCTAAAAAAACTCCAGCCCTTAAAAAATAAAATCAAAATTATCAATTTTCCCCAAAATCATGGCAAGGGATATGCTGTCGCCCAAGGCATTAAGGCGGCTCATTATAATTATCTTATTTTCTTGGATGCTGATTTGATCAATTTTCAACCCCATTATCTTCTTTCTCTTTTCCAACCGGTTTTAGAAAATCAAGTTGATATGACCATTGCCGCGCCCGTTTCTTTTTATAATCCCTACTGCCACTCTTGGCCTCTTTCCGGCCAGCGTTGTCTTAAAAAAAGTTTCCTTATAAACTCAATCAAAGAAATTGAAAAAACTGGCTACGGCTTAGAAACCTTTCTTAATGAAAAAATGAAAGGAAAAAAGATCGCCGTTATTCCCTGGTTTTCTTCAAAGCCACTTCACTTAACAAAAATCAACAAACAGAAAGATTGGGTAAAGGCTTATGTTAAAGAGACTTTTCAGGTTTTTCGCCAAACCATTATTAATAAACAATCTTCTTATCGAAAAAAAATTGAAATGAAATTTATCCGCAGTTTAGCTTCTTATTTTAAAGTTAATTACCAACGCCTAAAAGATTACCTTTTAGAAGACTTAGAAGAATGACCCAGAATAATTCATCCTTTCAGCCTCGCAAGGTGACTCCTTGCGAGGCTAACTAAGGCTAACTAAAAAGACTGCCCCTTAGAAAACCCCGCCATGGCGGGGAGTCGTCGGCAGAGTCGGCACCACCGCCTATCTTTTCCTAAAATAAGTCATTTTTTCCCGTAGAAAAATCCACCCTCCCCTGTTATACTAAAAATATGATCACCCAGGTTTTAAAAAAGAGCCGAAAATTTTTTTCCCAACAACAAACTAACATCTTTTCCGCTGCCTTCACTATCGCCTTAGCGATGTTAGGATCGGCCATCTTGGGAATTTTGCGTGATCGGTTTTTATATGCCCGTTTCTATGCCCAAAACCCGGGGCAGTTAGATGCCTACAATGCCGCTTTCAAATTGCCGGATGTTCTTTTCCAACTCCTCATTACCGGCTCTCTCTCCGCCGCCTTTATCCCCGTCCTCTCTCAATTATTAGATCACAACCCTAAAAAAGCCAATCAAGTTACTTCCACGGTTTTCAACTGGCTAATAGTAATGTTTCTGTTTCTCGCCGTTATTATCTTTATTTTCGCCCAACCTTTTTCTAAAATAATTACTGCCGATATTGGTGAAGAACAAGTTTCTCTTATCGCCTCGTTGACTCGACTTTTACTCATCGCTCAATTTTTCCTTCTTATTTCTAATCTCTTAACCGGCATTATTCACGCCCATCAACGGTTCATCCTCCCCGCTCTTTCTCCTATTGTCTATAATTTAGGCATCATCGCCGGAATAATTTTTCTTTCCGACCATTTTGGAATCTATGGGCCCACCTTGGGAGTTATTTTAGGATCTTTCCTTCATTTTGCTATTCAGATTCCCCTAATTTACAAACTAAAGTTCTCTTTCAAGCCTTTTCTATTTAATGTTTTCGATCGTGATATTAAAAAAATTATCCGTCTTCTTATCCCCCGCAACCTCTCTTTAATTGTCTCGGAATTAGAAGAAATAATCATTATCTATTGGGCCACTTTTATGGGAAAAGGCATGCTTTCTCTGTTTTACTTGGCGCAACACCTTTCCCAGCTACCGATAAGACTTTTGGGTTCAGCGGTGGGTCAAGCTATTCTTCCCGCATTTGCCCATGAACAAAACAAAAATGGCTCCCGGGCATTGAAAAATCTTATCACTAAAGTCCTGTTACAAACCACCTATTTAGTTCTCCCTATTTGTAGCTTGTTTTTGGTTCTCCGTATTCCCTTGGTGCGCTTAGCCTTTGGCGCTAAGGAATTCCCTTGGGAAGCTACTCTTTTAACCGGAAAAACATTGGCGATACTAACAATGGCTATTTTTTGTCAAACAATTAACGAAATACTAAGAAGGTCTTTTTATGCTTTAAGCGACACCAAAACAGCCCTAAGAGTAGACAGTTCAGCAACATTTTTTAATTTAGCTTTTATGTCAATATTGGTATTAAAAAGTAACTGGGGCATTTTAGTGTTAGCAACCGGTATCTCCCTCTCTAATTTTATCCGCCTTTTCTTGTTTCTCCTGATGTTGAAAAAGAAAATTGGCTTAGATATTAATAGGAAAATAATTTTTAGTATCACCGAAATGGGAATATTCGCCATTGCCGCCTCTTTATCAACTTGGGGAGGAATGCGTGTTTTAGATAAATTTATTTTCAATACCAGCCGGGTCATTCCCCTAATTGGTTTAACGGCAACAGCAACACTTATTGGCATTGGCACTTATGTTTTCCTCTCTTATCTTTTTAAGATTAACGAATTCTATCAATTCCTTAATCTTACCAAGCGCGCCCTCTCCAAATCTGCTAAAATATAAAAACACATTCTAAGACCGTCATTCCCGCCTAGCCGGCGAGGCTGGCTGGGGATCCGCCGGCTGGCGGAGACTCCAGAATAGTAGGTTTAGCCTCGCAAGGAGTCACCTTGCGAGGCTAATAACGGCGATGATTTTAGCAATGTAACAATATAACAATTCAACAATGTTCTTTATTTTTAACTTTTAACTTTATGGCCTGGTACCCGAGTAGTCAGGGAGCGGTCTGCAAAACCGTTCACGGGGGTGCAAATCCCCTCCAGGCCTCAAATGAAAAAGAAATTTCTTCTTATAATCCCTATCGTTATCATTATCGGAATCGTGCTTTATTTTTTTCACTATCCTATTTTAGCGGCTAAAGGAGTCTTAGAAATAAAAACTAATCCCGAAACCGTTATCTTTATCAACAACGAGCAAGCAGGAAATACTCCTTTCAAAAAAGAATTCTACCCCCAAGAATTAAATGTAAAAATTTTCCCTATCCAGCAAAATTCTTCCACCATTCCTATTTGGCAGGGAACGGTAAAAATTAATCCTTTAGTTCTAACTTTAATCAGGCAAGATTTCGCCGAGAATAAAGATCAAACAGGGGGAGAAATTTTAACTCTTAACAAAATTCCCGATAAAACCACGGCTGCTCTAAAAATTACCTCCTACCCCAATAAGGCCACGGTAATTTTAGACGGTAAGGTAAAAGGATATACCCCCTTATTATTAAAAAAAATCGAAGCCGGCCAACATACTTTAGAACTGTCGCTTCCCTATTATCAAACCACTGTCTTAGGACTTAATATCAATGCCGGCTACCGCTTAGACGGTGAAGTTAGATTAGCTAAAGAAAAAGAAGAAAAAAAGGAAGAAGAAGGTTCTTCTGATAATCAAAATCAAGAAGATAAACCTTTTGTACAAATTCTCTCCACTCCCACCGGCTGGCTGCGAGTTCGCCAAGAGGCAGGGACATCCTCCCCTGAAATCGCCAAAATAAAACCAGGAGAAGAATATTTGTTGTTAGAAGAAAAAGATGGTTGGTTTAAGATTCAGCTTAACGACAAACAAGTAGGCTGGATATCAGGAGAATACGCGACGAAACCAAACAGAAAAAGCGACTAAAATAACAAAAACCATCACCATAGCATAAAATTTCTGTTGAGAATTTAAAAAAAGAGCCCCTACTCCCAAAACTACGGAAAAAAGCCAATAAAACACCGCTATTCTCCGCTTGCTAAACCCCAAATCCAAAAGTTTGTGGTGCAAATGGCCTCGATCACCCCAAACCGGTGAATGACCGGTTGCCACCCGTCTAATAATTGTTAAAACCGCATCAGCCATCGGCACACCTAAAACTAAAATCATCGTCGCTACCTTAGCCCCCGATAAAATTGCTAAAACCGCCAAGAAAAAACCGGCTAAACTTTTACCGCTGTATCCGGGCATAATTTTTTGCGGATAAAAATTCCAAGGCAAAAATCCTAAATAAGCACCAGCACAAGCAGCCGCCAAAATAATCACCGGCCATTGGGTAATATCCTGATTAGCCCGTAATCCCAAAATACCGATAATAACGGCGGCGATCGTCACAAATCCAGGCAGTTGACCATCTACCCCACAACTCCAACCAATGATATTCATATTCCAAATAATCCAAAGCAAACCAAACAAACAAGATAAAATCCAAACACTATGCGGCCCACCCCAAAAAACAAAATTAATCTGTGGTTGATCTAAGCGAATAATGCCATTAAACGGATTGGTAATAAAAGCGATACCAATACCCGCCCCCACGACACACAAAGCAACGACAACATTAGTCAAAAGACGAAAGTAAGGATTAAGATCAAATTTATCATCCAATAAACCGACTACCAAAGTTGCTGTCGCTCCTAAAAAAATCCCCAAAAAATGTTTATCTAAAGGTAAAAAAACAAGAGCCACCAAAAGAATAGAAAAATAAATAGGAATCCCTCCTCCTCGAGGGACAGGATAACGGTGAACCACCTTGGGATGGTGATGTTTCTGGGGATTATCAATGCCAATCAAAACGGTGTGCCAAGCCAAAAAAATAGTCAATGGCGTTAAAAAAAAACTAATCGCCAAGGCCAACAAAAACGGCTGCCAGAAAAGAGGGTTAAAGATAAAATACATAGGTCCTATAAGACCTATAGGACTTATAGGCCCTATAGGATGGTGGTGATAATTTTTATCAAATCAATCAGGGCCAAAAACGAAAACAGGGTTCCACTCCAAAAAAGCACATTAACCAAAAAAGAATAGGCCATCAAGAAACGACTGATTAAAACATTGATAACCAATATCACCAATGATAAAGAGGGAAGAAAAAGAAGGGTAGAAGGAGAAACCAATTGTCTTTCTCCCCAGGGGAGACTATAAAAAAGTGGTACCTGGGGGGGAAGTTGACGATAAAAAACAAAGAAAATCCCTCCCATAATCAAAATAAACAAGAAAGAAATAATTACCGCTAAATTATTAAGAGAACCGGTGAGTTTTAAAAGTTTCATTGCTTTCGATACCAAATTTGCGCTTTATTAACAGTTTCCACCCGAAGATAACCTGCCTCTAAAAAAGAATTGAGATCAAGAAAAAAACGATCAAAAGGAGCAAAAATAATAAGTAAAGGCCTATTCTTTTTTATTGCCTCCATTGTTTCTTCATAACCATCAAAGTCAATAATATGGTAGGCAACGGCGTAACGACCTACCGGCAAGTGGCGCGAGAGAGCATAAACACAAGGCTCGTTCCCCCAAATAAAAATTCGCTCATTTTCCGGTACCGTATCTCTAATAAAACGCGCCAATTGATAATTAGCGGCGACACGGCCATCAAACCAACGATAATATTCATCCTGATTTTTTTTGCCCAAAGTAAATTCGGCAAAATTCTGGTAATAATCTAAGACTCTATAGGTATAAAAGTTATAAACCCGAAAGGCAAGAGGAACTAAAAATATTGGCAAAAACAAAACAAATAATCTTTTCTCTTCAATCAAGAAAGAAAGGTTAACTATCATTGCCCCCGATAAAATAAGAAAAGGCGCTAATATTTGAATTAAATAATGAGGGTAGGGACGACCCGAGAGTAAAGCGCCAAAAAGAGCCAATAACAACCAAAGAGATACCAACAAGATAACCGGTTGACGAAGCAATTTCTTCCGCTGCCAAAAGGTCAAAACTAAAAAAACCAACAATATTAATCCCCTTGGAAATAAACCATTAATTAAAATACTTTTCTGGCTACTTCCCCAAGAAGAAAGGTAGGGTAAATTCAAAAGAAATGCCGATTTAATATAATAAATCAGATTACCTTTACTACTATAATATATTATAGTAGTAAAGAGGGGTAACAAAAATCCCCCCGCCATAGGCAAAATTACTTTTTTCAGCGAATTTTTTAAATCCTTTTGATTAAATGCTGTCAACAAACTAAAAATTAGCAAAGCCCCAAAATCAAAAAGAGGTGGTGATTTAAAAAGGAAACTCAAACCCAAAAGAAAACCAGCCCAAAAATGTTTTTTCTTTAAAAAAGCCAAAAAACCGGCGATAATCAAGCCGATAAAAAATATCTCGGCGTTGGCAATATTACCTTCAAGAGTAGGAATAGAAGTCAAAATAACAAAAGCAACAGTCAATAAACTCTGAAGCCATTTCTTTTTAGGAAAAATTTCCTCCGCTAATTTAAAAAATAACCAGACCGTTGCCAACATCCAAAGAAGCAAAATAAAGCGAAACCAAAACACATTCCCGGCCACCGCCGCTAACAAGTAAAGCAAAGGAGGTTTGTTGTCATGAAGATCCCGATAAAGCATCTGCCCTCGGCGCATTCCTTGACCAAGTGTTAAATAAATCCCTTCATCACCATACCAACAGGGTTCAAAAAGAGAGGGAAGGCGCAAAATTAAAACCAAAAAAGCCAAAACAATCACCAATTTAGGGATCTTAACGGTCTTCCTATCAAAATCACGCCAAAGGACTTTAAGTTTTTCCACTGTTTCTTTTAAACCATAAAACTTTTAATCCGTCAAATTCTTGACCGCCGCAATATTGGTAATTGGTAAGATCAACGTCTTCTTTATTATCGCTGGTAATTACCCAAATTAAATCTCTATTTGGTAATTCGGATATTACATCTTCTCTTACCATTAAAGCAGTCCCCACAAAAAATGGTAAATTTCCATCGGGAACATAAATCGGCGCCTGCAAATGATAATACTTAGACTCAAAAAGATGATGGGCATTACCGCAATAATTAATAAGGCCTGTTTCTTCTGTTTTATTTTGTTTAATATAAAAGGCTAAATAAGCAAATGGTTTTTTATTGGGGTGAATAAAATAGGCAAAGGCATTGGTCCCCAAAAGAAAAATAATTACTGTTAAAATAGACAAACCAAAAGGAGTTTTTTTTACTTTTCGCAAATTGGAAGCCAAAAGAAGCGTCAATGACGGAATCACCAATAAAAGATAACGGTCAAAAAAGATTGATTGACCTAAAAAAGAAACAACAAAAGTCAAAATAATTGGAACTAAATACCAAATCAATAAATATTGTGTTGCCCTTTTTTTCTCTTTCCATTGCCTTAAGCCTAAAAAAAGTAAAAGAAGCCCTAAAATTATCTTTAATTTTAAGGTCTTTGCTTCTCCGCCGATAGTAAAAGATAAAAAAAGATCTATCAGCGACTTTAAATTAGGCTTTGCCAACCAAAATCCACTTTCTACTAATGTAGTTTGATAATAAAGCGCCGGCAACCAGGGTAAATAAAAAAGTCCCACTATTAAAAAAGCCCAAAAGGAATTAGAAAAAAACCGTTTTTTCTTTTGAAAAACAGAAATTAAAAACCAAATTCCCTGAACAGCAATTACTAAAAGAGCAAAATGATGGGTGTAAAGAGCCGCCAAAGTAGCCACTATATACCAAAACCAAGATTTTTTAAGGTAAAAATAAATAGAAGCAGTACAAGCTAAGACCAAGAGAGCATACATCCGCCCCTCAAAGGCATAATGGAAAAGAAAGGGATTAACTAATGACAAAGCTGCCGCTAAAATTCCTGTCTTTTGACCAAATAATTTTTTGCCAATTAAATAAATAAAAAAACAGGTCAATAAAAAAAAGCTAAAAGATAGGGCCCTAATGGCTATCTCTGATGTGCCAAAAAGCCGCATCCAAAAATGAAGAAATAAATAATAAAGAGGCGGCGAGGTGTCTTTAGCGACTTTAGCAATAATCTCCAAAGGCAAGTGCTGAGCTAACACCGCGGCAAAAGCTTCATCGCCCCAAAGACTAGCGTTAAATTGATTAACCATTGCACTCAATTATAAATGATACAACAGAAAAAGAACAAGATAAACTAATGCTAAAAATCCAATATTAAATAAATAAAGCTATAGAAATATAGATAAGAAAGATATTAGATATTGTCCCGCCGCAGTAGAATCCCACCGTTTTAAGCAGGAATTCAGGATCATTTAAATTGTCATCCTGAATTTATTTCAGAATTGTCTTAAGATGATTCTGACTTTCGTCAGAATGACGGTTAACGTTAGCGTCATCCTGAATTTAATTCAGGATCGTCTTCAAATGATCCTGTTTTTCATCAGGGCCTGTCCTGAACTTGATCCAGGAATGACGTTGACAAACGTTTCAGGCATTTCAAACATCTCAAACATTTCAAATGTCTATACTTTCTCCGTCACCCGATATTCTAAATATTTTCCTAACATTAATCTCGTATGGGCATCAATTCCCGGCAAAGCGTTGAAGAAAAATCCGGAAATAGGCATTAAAATAAATTCTAAGGGAACCAGAAAGGCTCGAAAACGGGAAACATATTTCGGCCTTTTAGGGCGTTGCTTGGCGCTAACCCAAATAATAATTCCCAAAAACAACATTGAAAAAGTAAGAATAACTGAAGAAAAGCGAGGTAGAGTATGGCCCATAACAGTTTTAGCGAACTGAGGATTTAAGGTGATGGGAATATTAATCCCCAAAGTAATAATAAACCAATTAACTGGCCAAAGAAAATGGTCACGAACAACATGCAAAACGCGCAGGGTTTTATTAACAAAAGAAGTGTGCTTTGAAGAAAGATAGCGAATAATGATATAAGGATCGTCGGAGACGCCCCAAGCCCAACGCTTATACTGCTCGTATTGATTTTTAAAAGTCTGCCAAGTTGAGTTTGATTCAGCGGCATCAGCCCAAAGAGGCAGGGTGATCGGGTCCACTTCTACCGTTCCATTTTTGGCAAAAAAAGCTTTAAAAAAAATCCGATAATCCTCGGGAATAATATCCGGATCCCAATAGCCAATTTCATCAATTAATTTTAAAGAAGCTGAATAATTCTGACAATTAATCAAATGGTCGGTACGAATGGTTAAGGCCATATTCCAAATCGTTCCAAAAGTATTGGTTACCCGTGTCAATGCCGGCAACCGCCAAAAATTATTGTAGAACATCACCGCCGGCTGCCAAAATTTCAAATATCTTTTAGGATCATCCAAAAACCTAAAAGCAAGGTAAGAAAAATGTTTCGGATGATAGATATGATCAGCATCACAGCTGGTAATCGTCAGATAATCAATGTTATACCCCAACTTATCAACTAAATACTTCTTGGCCTCTCGACCGGCATAATTTTCATTGGACGCCTTACCGGCAACTTCACCCGATTTTAGTTGATGAACAGTGACTAAAAAATGGCCAAATTTATAGCCAAACTCTTTTTTAAGTACTCGCACCTTCTCCTCCCTTTGTTTCTCATCTTCTTTTGCCTCCATCGCCAAAACTACGGTGATCTTTCCTAAGGGAAAATCCTGCTCGGCAATAGCTTTCAGAGTTCTCCTTAAAATATGAAGCGGTTCTTTGTAGGTAGCAATAATAATGATGTGATTAACCTTCTTCCAGTCAGGAAACATTTTTACCTCTCCCATCCAATCCATAATTTTGGAAGCTTCAATTCTATAATGGGCTATCAGGCTGGTAATCCCTAAAAAAGCCGACTGATAAACCCAAAAAATATCAAAGGCTAACACATAATAACAAACCCAAAGAGGACAAACAAAAGCTCCCCAAAAAGGGAAAAGAATCATATTCCAAGAAACAAACCCGGGCAAAATTTCTAAAAGCCTTTCCAATCGCCGCCGGTGTTTTTCGAAAAATTTCTTAAACATTTTTTATTTTTTCATTCTAAGAAACAGAGGAGAGCAAGGAATAACTCCTCTACCGGTAAATATTTTTTTAATCTTCTCGCTGGTTTGGGGAAAAAAAGGAGTTAAAAGAACAGCAATTTCTAAAACTCTGGTAACGGCTTTCCGCAAATTATCTCTTAAAAGAGTTTTATCCTTAATCTCCCAGGGTTTCTTTTGATTCAAATATCGATCAACCGCTTTAATTTTCTCCCATATAAAACCAAGAGCCTCATTGAGATGATAATCTTCCATTTTTTGCCGATATTCGCCAACGGCAACTTGAGAAAAATCAGGGACTTTAATAACAAACTTCAACTTAGATAATTGACAAAGTTTAGATAATCGGGCGACTAAATTACCCAACCCATTGGCCAAATCGGCGTTATAAGTATTGGTCATTTTTTGCCAAGAAATATCGCCGTCATCGGCTAAATTCTTACAACCAACCAAAAGATAACGCCCTCCATCGGTGGTAAATTTATCAACTAATTCTTGAGGACGAATAATATTACCTAAAGACTTGCTTATTTTCTGACCATTAAGACTTAAAAAGCCATGAGAATAAACAGTTTTTGGTAAAGTGTAACCTGCCGATTTTAGCATTGCCGGCCAAAGAAGAGCGTGCCAACGAGCGTTATCTTTACCTAAAAGATGCAAATCAGCCGGCCAAAAACCTTGAGGCGCACCGGTTAAATAATTAATCAGGGCATCAAACCAAACATAAATAGTTTGTTGAGAATCGCCGGGTACCGGAATACCCCAAGAAACATTTTGCCGCGAAATGGAAATGTCATTTAAGCCTTGACCTAAAAAGGAAAGCATTTCTGCTCGACAGCTTTCTGGTTGAATAAAATCCCTGTGGGCATTAATATATTTCTTTAAAAAATTCTCATATTTGGACCAACGGAAAAAATAGTTTTTCTCCTGTAATCTTTTAATTTTCATTTCAGGATGGTAAGGGCAACGACCATCGACTAAATCACCTTCCGTTTTGTATTCTTCACAGCCTTCACAATACCAACCCTCAAAATCCGCTAAATAAATATCACCTCTCTCTTTTACTTTTAGCCAAAAATTTTGAACCGTTTTAATGTGATCTTTATCAGTAGTACGAATAAAACGATCAGGAGCAACACCTAAAGCAGTCAATTGTTTTTGATTTTCAGTACTAATTCTATCAACAAAAATTTTGGGATCTAAATTATTATCTTCAGCCGCTCTTTGAACTTTAGCACCATGTTCATCCACCCCGGTTAAAAAGAAAACTTCTCGTCCCAAAAGACGGTGATAACGAACAATAACATCAGCAACTACCTTTTGATAGGCGTGGCCAATGTGAATAACATCGTTCGAATAATCGATAGCCGTAGTAAAGTAAAATTTCTTCCTCATAAAATCTTATCTTTGATTTTATAATACAACAATGGAAAGCCATTAGGAAGTTCTCAAGAAGTTTTTAATCTTTTTTTCCCAATGAGAAGCCCACTTATCCACCTTAATCTTTTCTAATATTAATTTAACTCCAGGCTTCTTAAGATCTCCTTGAAGTTTAGCAATTGTTGCCGGTGAAACCTGAAATTGACGACGAATATTACTATAAGAAGCACCGTTTTCTAAGGCCCAAAGAACGGCTATCCTTTTAGCCAATGCTGTTTTCTCTGCTTCGCTTAAAAGATTCTGGCAAAAAATTTGGGCTTCCTTTTTATTACCAATATCAATAATAACCTGATAAAGTGCAGCCAGAATCTCTGTCTTTATTTTAAGATCTAATTTCCGTTTAGAAAGTCTCATCACCACTCAATTCATTATATAATATTAACTACTATTATATAATGAATTGTCAAGACGACATTTATAATGACCAATGGCAAATAATTAATGAATAATGATTAATGATGCTCCGCCAGCCGGCGGCATCCCGTCCAAAGGCGGGACAAATACGAATAACTAAATAAAAACAAATTCTAAGCAATTAATATTTGGAACTTAGTATTTAGAATTTAGAATTTATTTGGAACTTAGATATTAGAATTTAGAATTTTATCTTTATTCCCCTATTGTAATTTTCACTGTTTATTGATAAAATTCATTAACAATGTAGCAATGTAACAATGTTTCTTTACTTTGGACTTTGGACTTTTAACTTTTAACTTATTTATATGCCTATCACCAAGTCAGCCCAAAAAGCATTAAAACAGCAAGTTCGTCGCGCTCAAGAAAATAAGAGAATCCGCCGTGCCTACAAATTAGCAATTAAAAAATTTAAAAAAGAGCCCATTTCAAAAAACCTTTCTTGGGCTTACTCTAAAATTGATCGAGCCGCCAAAAAAAATGTTATCCATAAAAACAAGGCGGCCCGATTAAAAGCCCAACTATCTAAACTTACCACTAAATCTCCAATTAAAAAAAGTCCCTTAAAATCTTCAGTTAAAACCAAGAAGAAATCTTCGAAAAAATCTTCTTAATAAATCAAACACTATAGACTCTTCCGTCTCCGCCAGTTAGTGGAGCCTTCAGAATGACAAAAATACTTGACTTATTAAACACTTTATTCCCCTTGAATAAGTTAAGATACATTTGCGACATTAGTTGTCATTCTGACGAAAGCCAGAATCATCTGAAGACGATCCTGAATCAAGTTCAGGATGACGTTCTGAATCAAGTTCAGAGCCTGCCCTGAATTGAATTCAGGGATGACGGTAAAGTCATCCGTAGTCGTCATTCTGGCTTGCTCTAGCCCTGTATCGAATGGTACAGGGTCCAGAATCCCCTTCTCATCGTCATCCTGATGCAAATCAGGATCATCTTTCTGACGATTCCGAATCAAGTATTATTTTTTTCTGAAAGGAAAAACCTTGTCAAAGAAAAAGGAGGAATGTCGCCAATGTCCTTGACTTATACACCCCTTTGACAAATTGAAAAAAAGTCCCTATACTAAAATTATTCATGCCTGCCAAAAAAAGAGAAATCTCTTTACTATTAGAAGAAAAAAAAGGCTTCCCCGGAACTATTGAGAGAATTACCGAGTGGCTTATTAATATCGGCCGCTGGATTATTGTCTTTACCGAGCTAATTGTCATCCTCTCTTTTCTTTCCCGTTTTTGGCTTGATCAACGTGTCGCCAATCTTTATGATCAAACAGTGCAAAAAATAGCTATCATTGAAGCGGCGGCTGACTTTGAAAAAGAATTCCGTTCTTTAAACCAACGATTAGATCAAACCAATACCCTCCAAAGTCAAAATCAAGATCAAAGCGAAATCTTAGAAAATATTATCGCCATTCTCCCACCAGAAATTAGCCTCAAATCAATAAAAATTAATGGTGATCAAGGAGGAGTTGAGTTTATCATTCTCTCCCCCAAAGAAAGTACTTTCATTACTCTTTTCCAAAACCTTATCCTCACTCCTCTTTTTAGCGAAGTAGAAATTGCTAACGTTTCTACTCGAACCTTAGGATTAGAAACAGAACTATCTATTAAAGCAAAATTAGCCCTAAAACAAAAATGATTAATTTTTCATCTTCTTACCGAGGATTTTTAACTAAAATACCTCAACCCATAAGAGAAAAGGGTAAAGACTACGCTTCAGTCACAGCAGCAATTTTTCTAACTGCATTCCTAGTCATCTTTGCTATCAAGCCCGCGGTAATCACCATCGCCGGATTATTAGGAGAAATCAAAGCCGAAGAAAAAGCCAACAAAAAACTTCAGCAAAAAATAGATCAAATCATCACCGCTCAAATTGCTTATACCCAAGTGTACGACCAATTAGCTCTAATTGACCAGGCTTTACCGGAAAACCCCCAATTTGCCCCCTTAATCCAACAAATAGAAGCGCAACGAATCCTGACCAATTTAGAATTAACGGATTTAAATTACTCCTCTATTGTCTTAACCGGTAAAAGCGAACAAAAAACAGAAAAAGAATCCAACCCCCAAGAAATCAACTTTTCCGCTAGTATGCAAGGCCATTATCCCGACTTTAAAAACTTCTTAAAAGAAAATTTTAATTATAGACGGATTATCCATATCAACAGTCTTGATATCCAACAACCTCAAAGCCAGCAAGAAGAAATAAATAGCCTAATCATTTCCTTAAAAGGTACGGCTTTTTACTCAGATAATGACTAAAAAAAGAAAATTAAATCAGGATCTTTTAATCATTTCCATTCTTACTCTTATAACTGCTCTTGTTTGGGTGGGTGCTAATGCTTACCATAATTTTGTGGCCAAAAAAACTGCCACTGTTAAAAAAGAACTGTTAATACCATTAAAGCCAGAGATAAACCAAAAACTAATTACCGACTTAGAAAAAAAGAAGCACTTAAGTGAGGAAGAGCTAACTCAAATCCTCTCTCAAACCCAAAAAGCTACTCCTTCAGCTATTCCAACAGAAAATGCCACCCCTACACCAGCAACCGCTTCTTCCTCACCAGCAACAGAAACAGCGGAAGAAGCAACTAATACTCCTGGGCTATGAAAACTAAAACCATTCCCACTATTTTGGGTTTATTAGTAACCGTCGTCACCACCATTTTAGGAGGATACCTGATTGAAAAAACAAAAGGGCCTATCAATGTTAGTGCCCAAGAAAAACCTCTATCGGTCAAAATCACCAATATAACCAATCGTTCTTTCGTTGTTTCCTGGTATACTCAAAGTCCCACCTTAGGATATATAAAAATAGATAACAACAAGCTTTTTTGGGACCAGCGTGACCAGGGCGGAAGTCAACCTGACAATTATTTTACTCATCATATTATCGTCAATGACTTACAACCAAAAACTCAATATTCCTTTACGATCTTTTCCGGCGACAAACCATACCAAGACAATAGTTTTAAAACCCAAACCGCTCCCCTTAATTCTAATCCCTCCCCCGAGGCCGATTTAGCCTTCGGTATTATTTTAGATCAACAAAAAAACCCACTGCCGGGAGTTTTAGTTTTTCTCTCTATTGCCAATGCCACCCCTCTTTCGTCAATAACTAACAAATCCGGCAACTGGTCTATTTCGCTGGGAACCGCCTATAAAAAAGACCTATCCGGGTTTATCACCTACGATAAAAATAATCAAATCATAGAAATCACCGCCGTATCTACTCCCAATCTAAGCGCTACCGCCATCACCAACACGGGCAACGATCACCCCGTCCCACCAATCACTATCGGTCAATCATTTGACTTTTCCACCAAACTATCTCCTTCACCAAAACCTTCGCTTCATCCTTCACCCACCCTTAGCCCAACGCTTCCCGCTCTCCAACCAGTCTCCATATCTACCCCCCGAGAAGGAGAAAATCTAACCGATACTAAACCGGAATTTCGCGGGCTCGGTCCGGCCCAAGAAAAAATTCATCTTAAACTAAAGTCACCAACCACATATGCAGCTGAAGTGATGATTGAACCTGACGGAACTTGGAGCTGGACCCCACCGCAAAATTTAGAACCAGGAAAACACACTCTCACCTTAGAATATACTGACAAAAATAATCAACGACAATCTCTCCTTCATCATTTTACTGTTCAAGCGGCCGAGACTATTTCGCCAACACCAACGCCAATAACACCTCTACCAACAAGAGCACTAACACCCACTCCTACTATAACCCTTGCCCCCACTTCTCTACCCACCACCCCCTTCGCTCAAGAGACAACGGCCACCCCAACCGCTCAAATAGTCACTGGCAACTTGACACCATTATTACTACTTGCTATCTTTAGTATAAGCTTAATTACTATCGCTTTCATAATTTAAAAGAGTTATTATCGTTATTTTATGGACAATAAAAGCTTACCTCCTAAATCAGAAAAATTACTCCCTCCCTATCGGGAAGAAAAAGCTCCTTTACCACCAAAGTCACCGTCTCTCTCACCATCAACACCGCCAACACCACCTCCCCCACCAACCACCTCACCGCCATCTCCACCACCAGTTTCCCCACCACCAGTAACCTCTTCGATTGCTAGTGTTGGCCTGTCTCCTAATCCCTCAAAAAAAACTCCTTTTAATAAAAAAACTTGGTTAATTATTTTATTAGCCTTCTTTATTCTTGCTGGAATTGTGGGAGGAATTTATCTTGTTCAACAAAGACAACAATTAAAAGGAAAAGCTACTGTTTCGGGAAGATTAATTTGTATGCCCCTTGACGATCAGGGTAATATCACCAACGAAAAATATCGTTACCATAGAATTAAAGTTAAAAATGAAACTAATCAAAATATCCAAATTAAAGTCCAGGAAAATTTATGCCCTTATGAACCCGGCCAACCTGTAAGTGGATACCGGTGCGATAATTATTCACAGGCTTATCCGTTAATTGTTGATGCTGGCCAAGAAAAAATTATTGCCATTGATATTCCTTGTGAAAAAATCGGCCAATTAGATGTCTCTAAAGATAAAGATCATTATGAATATGTTGGTATCGATCCAAATACCATCCCCGATTGTTTCAACACTATCGATAATCAGGTTTGGCAAGGGGGAATTGCTTTCACGATTAAGGCAAACACCTGTGCGAATTGCATAATCCAGGGTTACAAAGTAATGATGCCGGGTAATAAAAAAGATATCTCACCAGTATTCGATCAGGAGGTAACTTGCGTGGACACCAATGGAGTAGCACATAGTTCTTATGTCAACCCCTATCAATTTTTAAATATCCCCGCCGGTCAATATACTTGCTCTGCCGAGGTCCCAGATGGATACACAGTTGGCTCAACTTTATGCATAAATAATTATAACTGTCATGAAACAACTCCTGTTATGGGAGCCTCAAAAATATTTGATTGTCCTGCAGGTGGTGAAGCCGATCTTTGGTGGCACTATTACACTCCAACACCAACGTTAACACCAACCACCGAACCTCCCACTTCTACCCCTACCCTCACCCCAATTCTAACCCCAACTTCTAAACCTCCTACCTCTACTCCTATCCCCACCAACACGCCGGCGCCAAGCTATTCCTGTGAATGTTCCGACATTAAACTTTATAACCAAAACTGGGACGAAATTCAGCCAACAAACATTATCGCCGGACAAACTATTTACATTGCTGTCTTTGGCCAAGAAGATTTTCCCACCTATACAATTGATAGAGGAAGGATCAGGATTAATAAAACAACCTGGGATGCTGATGATGAAACCCAAATGACAGTCACCAATCATCCTAATGAATTTTATATCACCTATCACATCCCTACCAGTGGAGGGAGTTTCAAAATAGAAGGAGAAGTCCATTTAACCGGTCCGGAAGAAGAAGGTCATTGGCAATAAAATTATGAAAAACAAAAGGAACATTATTATTCTCATTCTTTCTCTTATCTTAGGCGCGGTGGCTGTTATCACCGGCATCAAGCTTTACCAATTGCGCCAAGAATCAATTGCCCCCACTAAACCCAAAGCAGTAACAGAAAAATGCACCTTAGAATTTACTGTTTCTGCCCCTACCCTCACTCCCACCGCCACCCCTACCGGGACACTAATTCCCACCGCCACTCCCACTGCCACTCCCACCGCCACCCCTATTCCTGAATGCTGG
>Ga0210057_1002359_pt1 | contig 27129 bp, 35 predicted proteins | sample CryGeyCG2114_010_2_FD_183968 | JGI IMG/M metagenome (GOLD analysis project Ga0210057, IMG submission 183968) | Groundwater microbial communities from aquifer - Crystal Geyser CG10_big_fil_rev_8/21/14_0.10 (SPAdes) (version 2) | ecosystem: Environmental > Aquatic > Deep subsurface > Groundwater ...
AATGCGAGTTGCACTGCGACGGAAAGGCGTTTTTCGCGATAGTGCCCAGTGGCGCTTCAACAGGCACTCACGAGGCGCTCGAGCTGCGCGACGGCGGCAAGCGCTACCACGGCAAGGGCGTGCTCAAAGCGGTGGGCAACGTCAACGCAACGATAGCCCCGCTGCTTGTCGGCAAGCAGCCATCGCAATCGCTGGACGCGGCGATGATTGCCGCCGACGGCACCGAAAACAAGACGAAGCTCGGCGCGAACGCGATTCTCTCCGCCAGCATGGCAATATCCCGCGCTTGCGCGGATTCGAAAGGCGAGCCCCTCTACAAATTTGTTTCTTCGCTTTCAAACCGCAAACCAGCGATGCCGTGCCCGGCGTCCAACGTGATAAACGGCGGCGCGCACGCCGGCAACGCGCTGCGCATACAGGAATACATGATACTCCCGCAAGGCGTTTCGCAATTCAGCGAGAAAGTGCGCTTCGTTTCCGAAACCTACCACCAGCTCAAGAAAATCCTGAAGGAAAAATACGGCCCCGCCGCAACGAACGTGGGCGACGAAGGCGGCTTCGCACCCCAGATTTCGGACAACCGCGAGCCGCTCGAACTAATAACGCGCGCAATCGAGGAGCTCGGCTACGCGAAGGAAATGCGGCTGGGCATCGACGCGGCCGCGAGCAACTTTTACGAGAATGGCAAATACGCGCTCGACAAGCCGTATTCCGGAAGCGAGCTCGTAGATTACTACTTAGACCTGGCGAAAACTTACGAGTTCGCCTTGATGGAGGACCCGTTCGCCGAGGACGACTTCGACTCGTTCGCGGAACTGACCAAAAAGGCGAAATTCGCCGTGGTCGGAGACGACCTGGTCGTAACCAACCCCAAGCGCATCCGCATGGCGATTGAGCGCAAGGCGTGCAACTGCCTCCTGGTGAAAGTCAACCAGATCGGCACGGTTACGGAAGCGATTGACGCGGTGAAAACCGCGCGTGCGGCGGGCTGGACAACCATGGTGTCGCACCGTTCGGGCGAAACCGAGGACGCGTTCCTCGCGGACTTCGCGGTCGGCGTCGGCTCCGAGTACATAAAGCTCGGCGCGCCGTGCAGGGGCGAGCGCACCGCCAAGTACAATCAGCTGCTGCGCATTTCCGAAGAGCTAAAAAGCTGAAAATTATTTCGCCAAGTCCAGCGCAGCCTGCACGAAGTCGAATTGCGCGATTTTCTTTCCGCGCGCGCATTCCGCTTCCGAAAACTTGCGCGGCTTGCCCTCGCGCTTGGAAAGCAGGTAGGGAATCAAATCCGTCGAGTGCCTGCCCTCCTCGGAACGCGTGCAGTGGTCCGCGCCGAGCGCGCGCACGCCCTGGAAATCAAGCCCGCGCAAGAAAGCGTCCGTCCGCTCGATTTCCCCGACTTTCGCGAGCGGCTTCGCGTCGTGGCCCGCCACGTCGATGGTCTTGAAGTGCACGAAAACAAAATCATGATTATCAATCGCCTTGAGCACTGGCGCTTTCTTCAACTCCATTTCCTTCGAGTTGTCGCCAACGTCTTCCGCGACGTCGATTACAGGTATGCCGAGCAGCCTGCAAATGCCGACGTTCACTGCAATGCCCGTTACCGCCGCGGGTTTCACGCCGAACTTTTTGGCGAACGGCTCGAGCTTGGGCGTTGCCGCGGAGTAGCCGCGCGCCAAAATCGCGTTCGCTTCGGGCAGCCCCTTCTTCCTGCGTTCCGCGTTCGTTTCCGTTCCCGCGAGCGCGTTTCGCGCTTCTCGCATGAATTCGTTCAGCAATTCGGCGGTTTCCTTCGCTTCCGGCGCCAGCGGCGTTGCCGCCATTATTTTTTTGCCGACTTCGTGCGGGTCGACCGGGCTTACTTTCTCGGAAAAGCGGCCGCCTTTGAACCACAAAAGGCCGCGGTAGCCTGCCGTCGCCTTGAACTCAAAGTTGACGCCCAAGTCGATTCCGTTCAGCGCCGCTTCCAATTCCTTCGTCTCGCGGATTCGACCCGCGCGCATGTCGAGAATTTTGCCGTCGGCGTCAACGGTGGCGAAATTGCAGCGCGCAACGAAGTCGCCGTCCAAGATTTTTAGGCCGGTTCCAACGGCTTCAATCATTCCGCGTCCGTGCGGGAACGCGCGCACGTCGTACCCGAGGAAAGAGAAGGTCATTGCGGACGCGTCGCTTATCGGGACGTCTTTTCCAAGCCCCATCGGTTCCAGAAGCCCGCAGGAGCCGCCGCCCAGCCGCGCGTCCATTCCGGGCGTTTTCGCGGCTTCGAGCGGGGTTTTTCCGCCGAGCGTTTTGCAGGGCACGTCGCCGTAACCGTCCAACAGGCAGTAAAGGATTTTTTTCACTTCACAAGCACCTTATTTATACCTTCCAGCCAAAGTTATTAACATGACTCTAAAATGCGTGTGCCAGACTTGCAGGTACGCATTCCCGAACGAAACGCAATTGTGCGAGTGCCCGCGCTGCCATTCCCCGAACGTCCTGTGCCGCCCGCTGCAACCGGGCGAAAAGGAGGCGTTCTCGTCCGCACAAGTCAAGAAGGAGTCCCTCACCACCGGCAAGGCGTCGTGGCGGGAATTCCACTCGTCGGGCGCAAGCCAAAAATGCCCCAAGTGCAACGGTTCCAACTTCAAGCTCGACTACAAGCACAAGGAAAAAATCTGCCTGACTTGCGGGGACATACTCGCGCTCCCGCGCACGGGTAATTGAAATGTCTTTTGCCTACGACTTGTTTTACGGCGCATTCGTTACCTTCATGTCGATTTTGCACGCGATAACCGAGAACGTTCTCGGCCCCAAGGCGCTCGTCGCAATCCACGAGGACTACCTCTGGGTATTCGTGCTCCTCATGTTCGCGTTTTGGTGGATAGTCTAGACTTTTTCCTTCAAGCCCTTCCACCAGCGGCCCGGTTCGGTTGCCCCCAGCTCCTTGAAGAGTTTTTTCGCCGAAGCGGTCTTCAAGGCCTTGCCCACGCGCGTCCGCCAGTCAGCGGCTTCCTTGAAGCCGATTGCCTCGTACTCCCTGGCCTGGAAGGCGCATTCGAGCAAATCAGCGTCCTTTAGCAGTATTCGTTCGCGTTCGTTCAAAAGCGCGGGCCGCGCCTTTTCGGGCAGCAACTTCAATTGCTCGCGTTCCACGCGTTCCTCGGCTTCGCGCGGCGTCTTGAAGCAAGCTTGGCTTATCTTATGCCTGTCCAGAATCCGCGTTTCATGCAAGTCGTGGAACAGCGCGGCAACCGAAATTTTTTCCGCGTCCAAGCCCGCCATGCGCGCGAGCACGAACGCAATCAGCGCGGTCCGCCAAGAGTGTTCGGCAACGCTCTCCGGGTCCTTAACGCCCGCCAGCCACCAGCCGCTGCGCTTCACCCGCTTCAGCTCTCCAGCCTCGAAAAAGAAGTCCGCCACGTTCTTTCCAGCCAAAACACTCACCGCAAAAAGAAGCGCCGCCGGCTATAAAACTTAGTGCGCGTTCGCGAAGCCCAGCGCCGCGGCGAACAGCAGCAACAGCAGCAGCCAGCGGATTGCCTTGTCCTGGGTGATTGAAGGTTTTTTTGCAGTCGGCATTTTTGACGCGCCCGAACCGCGGAGCCCGAAGCTGCGCAGGTTCATGTTCAATATTTTCACAAAAACTTTTATGCCTTTGCTTTCGGCCGCACAAACCGCAGTGGCCGCGCGTTTCGCGACCGCGCGCAAAGCGGTTACGCGGCGTTCAACACGGTTACCAGCCGCACGGTCGCCGCGGGCGTGAACAGCGCGTACGGGTTGCCTGTTTTCCTGCCCATCTTGAAGTCGCCGCGCCCCAGCTTCGCTTCCGCGAACGCCCTCGTGAAAATGGAGTTCAGCAGCGCGGATTTCGCCGCCTCGCCCTTCTTGGCCGCAATCGCGCTCGACAGGCGTTTTGAAACCGCCTCCGCCATGAAGAAGTCGTTCAGCCGAGCGTTGCGCGCGCCCGTCTGCGCAACCAGGAACACGGGCAGCGGATTGCGCTGCAATGCCTTATTGAGCGAGTACTTCTCCTCGACTTCGCGGCGCACGCGTTGCGCTTCCGTTTCCATGCGTTCGGCTTCCACAAGGCCCACCAGGCTGCCTTTCGCGATTGCGCGCCGGTTCAGCGCCTCGCGCCTCTGGCTGCGCTCGAATTCCTCCTGCCTCGCCAGTTCTTCCGCGCTTACGCCCCGCTTCAGCCGTTCCTCGCGCTCCAACAGCCCTTCATAGGCGCGCTGGCGCAGCATGCGCTCTCCCTTCACCTGTTCTCGCTCCCGCTGTTCGAACAACCCCCGCTCAAACCGCTGTTCGTACTCTTCCATGGCAGGCTCACACAAGTTGCAAATAAAAACCGTTGGCGGCAGCCTCGGATAGGATTTTAATCCGCGCCGCCGAAAGCGCCTCATGGCAAAAAGCTTGTTGTTGACTCCCGCGTTGCGCCGCGAACTCAAGAAGCCGCTCGGCAGAATCGGCGGCATTGGGCGGCGCCCCGCGTTCCTACTAGTCGTCGGCGACGAGTCCTCGCGCCGCCTCGCGCGCCTCAAGCCCGACGTGCGCGTTTTCGACTGCAAAGTGAAGCGCCGCAATGTCGCGCCCCTGACCCTGAAGCCGACTTATTCCTGCAGCAACCCCGCGGGCTCGATTACTTCCGACGCCTTGCGTTCGCTTGCGAAAGCGGTCGCCAACCCGCCCGCAACGGTGCGCGTGAACGGGGAGGAAGACCTCCTCGCGCTTCCAGCGCTGCTTCTCTGCCCGCCAGGCGGCGCGGTCGCGTACGGCCAGCCCGGCAAGGGGCTTGTGCTGGTAAAGGCGGACCAAAAGAACAAGAAAAAAGCGCTGCGATTGCTTGCGAGATTCCGGGAAAACTGATTATTTGGACTCAACGGTTTTTTTCCTTTTGATTCGCCCGGTCTCGACGAGGGAAACCCATTCGCCGCCTATGTGTTTGAGCGCCTCGCCGAAGCGGTTGCTCAGCTTGAGCACCATGCGGTGCCGCTTGTCCTTCAAATCCTGCCCGGTCGGGTTCCTGCGCTCGCGCGCCACCATTCCAACGCGGTAGAGTTTCGGAATCACCAAGTTGCGCAGCGTTGAGTTCGGCACGCCGTTGGCTTGCATCCAAGTTGCCAGCTCGTCACCGTCGATTTCCTCGTGCTCCCCCAGCAGATGCACGAGCTTTACCGCGATGTCGTACTGCGCCCGCTGGTATTGCGGCGGGAAAACCAGCTTCAGAAAATCTTCAGCTTCCCAGCGCGCGGTCACCGCCATGGGCAGCTGGCCGTAGTCGAACCACAGGCTCCGCTTGGAAGGTATCCCTCTAGAGGCGGGGCTCTCGCCGGGTTTGGCGGGCATGAACGCATTCAATCAAGCGCGTTTAATTACCGTTTCGGCGTTATGGTCAGTAACTCGTGAAAATCGCGTTCATGGGCGGGTCGTACGACCCCCCGCATTACGGGCACCTGATTGCCGCGCAGCAAATACTCGGGTCCGGGTACGGCGAAGTCTGGCTCGCGCCCTGCGCAGCCAACGAGTTCAAAAAAATCATCGCCACGCCCGCACAGCGCATGCAAATGACGCGCCTGGCGGTCAAAGGCCTTCCGGGCATTGTCGCTTCCGACTACGATTTGAAGCGCAACCCGTCGGGAGACACGGTCCAGACCGCGCGCCTGCTCAAAGCCGACGGCATCCGCGCGGATTTCGTGGTCGGCTCGGATCTGGTGCCCCAGATGCGCCGCTGGCCCCGTGCTCCTGAGTTGTTCAAAGAGGCGAAATTCCTGGTTTTTCCCCGCCTGCCGCACGAATCCAAACCGCGCCTGCCGAACGCAAACTTCCGCTTCTACCCGCGCGCCGCGACCGTGACAAGCCTGAATAGCACCGAAGTCCGCCAACGCGTGAAAAAAGGCAAAACGATTGCCCACCTCATGCCCAACGCGGTAGCCGAATTCATCCGGAAAAACAAGATTTACCAGTAAGCAGCATTATCGCTTAACCGCCAAAAGCGCGGTCTTGGGCCAAGAGCGCGGTTTTTCGCTTTTTGCACAACCAAGATTATAAACCAAACCAAGTTATTTCATTTACAAAAGAACTAGCAGCGTGCTTTCACAATGATTTTTGCTTTTTCGCGGTTTTTTGCCGTGCCAAAAACGCAGAAAAGCGATAAGTAGCCCGTTTTTCCGAAAACGCACGGTTTTTGCAAAGCTTTTCATGCCGGTTTTCGCGTTTTTGTGCAAAACCGATTAGCGGAACAAGAAAAATTCCATAAAACTACCGTTACGGTATTTTAATTGGGTTTTGTTATTCTTTGTGAGCAGCCTGGCCCGGTGCAGCATGGCAAAACCGGCGCAAAAACCAAAAAACAAAATAATACTATTATGGTGTATTGTTTCGCTTGTTTTGATGGTGCGCAAACACCGTTTTGATAGCGCGCAAGCCCATTTTTGCCTCTGAAGCGTTTCTTTTGCACTTTTCGTGCGTTTGACCCTGCCCAAGTGGCCCGCTTTCCTCAATAACTACTATTAAAGTGTAACGCAGCTGGTGGTCTGCTTTGGTGCAATGGTCTCTCGTGCAGGCTTATTGGTGTGCTTTGTTTTTCGTTGTGCCGTTATGGTGTTCTGTGACTTTGAGATTTTTGATGATTTTTAGGGGCCGAGCTCGAGTAAAGTGGGGGTGCCCGGATCCGGCGCAAAGTACCTGCCGGGTCCGGCCTTTTTGGCGGATTTTTTCATCGATTTTTTGTAAAAACCGGCAAAACTATCGGTTCATTTGTAGACGAACTTACGCCTTGTTTTTGCGCAAATTCTTCTTGAAATCCCGCAATTTTCCGGAATTTTTGGCCAAAAGGAACGAAACCGCGTCGTCCACGCTCACGAAAAAGCCGTGTTCGGCCTGCATGGTGCCGGCCAGGACCGCCAAATTCCTGTACGTCTTTTCCCGAACCCTAATTACCTTATCCATATGCAAATTACCTCTATAACTCTGAATAGTTTGTAACCTTTAAATACTTTGTTATGCGCGCTTTTCGCGCGGTTTTTTGAGTTTTTTTTATGCCGGCCGCCAAATTTTTTGGAGGCGTTTTTAGCGCCGATTTTTTGTGCGGTTCTGTAACCTTTTTTTTTGCAAGATTGTTGGCAAGGCCGTTTTTCGCGCTGTAAATCGCCGGAAAACGCTTAAACGCCCTCTTGGCATGCTTTTTTGGAGGCTGCACTTCCAGAAATTGCGGCCAATTGGCGCGGTTTTAGCTTTTCCTGCCTACGGCGTGCGCTTTGGAGTCGATTTTTTGGTTTGGCTGGCGCGATTGCGGGCCAAAGTCGACAAAATTCGCGTTTCACTTGAATTTTCTTGCTTTTTTCCTGTATTTTTCGAGTTTTTTCTTGCTTTTCGTGAAAAGCCGGTGCTGTCGCACGACGAAGTCCATTTTTTGGGCCGGCGTCGCGCATTTTTCGAGTTCGGGAAGCAGGTTTTCAAAGTTTTTCTGGTAAAATTCGGCGTGCTTGTCGAAAAAGTCGCAAGTGTACCAGGCGCAGCCGCATTCCACACGCGCTTTCTCGTCGGGTTCGAAAGGATTCCCGTAAATTTTGGCGTGCTCCGCGTTTTCCTGCCCATAGCGCGGGTGTCCGCGGCAAAAACCGCGTTCATCCAGCAAAAAACACGGCGACAATTCGTTTTTTTCAAGCGGTTCGTTCAAAATTTTGTGTTTTTTTGCCGCAAAATGCAGTTGCGCGGGCATTTCCCGGTTTTTTTCGATGGGGCGGTAGTATTCGTCGCTCAATTCCCAGTTTTCCACTCGCAAAATCCTGCCGTTCGGAAAATAACAGCACGCGTGACAGCCTATGGCCTGGCAAAAACTCGGGTTTGACATTTTGTTTTCGGGAAATCTGCCCGTCCCCACCGCTTTTGCGTGCGAAAGTTTTTAATGCCGGCGCTTCCGGGTGCAAAAAAATAACAACGCGGGCGCGCATACCGCTTGCGTGAAAGAACTGCGACCAGAGGTTTTGGGTCTCGTAAAGGCCAAAGGATTCTCCGATTTCACGAAGGTGCAGCGCGCCGCTTTTCCCGTAATCCTAGAGGGCGGGGACGCCCTCGTAATCGCGCCCACGGGCTACGGAAAGACGGAGGCCGCCGTCTTGCCTATGCTCTCGCGCCTTTTGGATTTGCGCGACGCGGGCGAACGCGAAGGCGTGCAGGCGTTGTACATCACTCCCCTTCGCAGCCTCAACCGCGACATGCTCGAGCGCCTCACTTTCTGGTGCAAGCTCCTCGGCCTTTCGGTCGGCGTCCGCCACGGCGACACCAAGCAATCCGAGAGGCAAAAGCAGCGCGACTTGCCTCCCGACGTGCTCGTCACAACGCCCGAAACATTGCAGTCCATGCTCGTGGCGCCCAAGCTCAAGGACGCGCTCGCAAACGTTCGCTTCGTGGTAGTTGACGAGGTGCACGAGCTCGCTGATTCAAAGCGCGGCGTGCAGCTGTCCCTCGGGCTGGCGCGCCTGCGCATCAAGTCGCCGTCCTTCCAGACCGTGGGGTTGAGCGCGACGGTTGGCAACAAAGCACAAGTTGCCGCGTTCTTGTCCCCGTCGTGCGGGGTCGTGGAAGAGGAAATCGGGCGCCAGCTCGACATCAAAGTCGAGTCCCCGCAGGTGGCTTCGGAAGAGTACCGCGAACTCGGCCTGCGCGACGAAAGCAAGGCGGCCCTAGGCCGGCTGGTCGAGTTGATCGAAAAAACGGGTCGCGCTCTCATTTTCGCGAACACGCGCTTCACCGCCGAAACGCTGGGGCATTTGCTTTCGCAAACGCGCGTCGCGAACGCAATTGCGGTGCATCACTCGAGCCTGGCAAAAGAGGCGCGTTTGGAGACCGAAGCCGAATTCAAGAAGGATGCGAGCAAGCTGAAGGCCGTAGTCTGCACCTCGTCGCTCGAGCTGGGCATAGACATCGGAGAAGTTGACTTGGTGGTCCAGTTCAATTCGCCGCGGCAGGTTTCGCGCCTTCTCCAGCGGGTGGGCAGGAGCGGCCATCGCAGGCACCTGGTGCCTCGCGGCGTAGTACTCGCTGGCAGCGAGATGGATGCGTTGGAGGCACTCGTAGTCAAGGAGCGCGCGCTTGCAGGGCTACTGGAGCCGGCGGAGATACCGTCTAACTGCCTGGACGTAGCCGGCCACCAGCTTGCCGGCCTTGCCATGGACTTGGGCGGCGTAACGCTCGAGGGCGCGCTTAAAGTTTTTCACAAGGCATACCCCTTTCGCACCTTGAAAATCGAGGACTTGCATTCGGCGGCGCACCAGATGGCCGACGCGAACTGCTTCTTCTTCGCGGACGGGAAAGTGACGCCGAACAGGCGTACGCTGATGTACTACTACGAGGGGTTGAGCACGATTCGCGACGTCAAGAAAAAGTGGGTGCGCAACGCGCTGGACGGCAAGAACGTGGGACTGCTCGACGACGACTTCGTCGCGGAATACCTCCAGTGCGGTGTGACCTTCATCACGCGCGGCAAGGCGTGGCGCGTAATCGCGTTAAGCGACGGGGAAGTCAGCGTGGAGCCGTCGCAGGACTTGACCGCTGCGGTGCCCGAATGGATTGGCGAAGAGATTCCGGTCGCGTTGGAAGTCGCCCGCGGAGTAGAGGCGGCGTTCAAAAAGCCGCCCCGTGAAAGCAAGGCGCTTGACAGCCGCGTGGACGCGTTCATCGCGAGCCAGGCAAAGTTTTTCAAACCCGAAAAGGGCCGCGTTTTCGTCGAAGAGGGCGAACGCTTCGTCGCGATACACTCGTTTTACGGCTTGAAGGCTAACGCGGCGCTGTGCCGCGCGTTGGGCTTCCTGCTCGCGTCAAGCCAAGGCGAGCCCGTGCGCGCCAAGGCGAGCGCGTACGGCGTGATACTCGAGTTCCACAAGCGCGTTTCGGCCTCGAAAGTCGTTCAGTTGTTGCAGTCCCTGGATGCGGCGCGCCTGCGCTCCGTGCTTTCAACGAACCTGCCGAACACTCAGCTTTACCTGCGCCGCCTGCTGGGCGTTGCGCGCGCCATGGGCATCGTTTCCCGCGACGCGGATTTCCGCGAGTTCGGCTTGAAGAGGCTGGGCCACGCGTTGGCCGGAACCGCAGCCGCTGCCGAGGCGATGCGCGAGGTGGAAACGCACGAGATGGATGCGCCCCTCTTGGGCAAACTGTTGGGCGAGTCGCGTTTTGAGGAGGCACAAGTGCGGGAGGGGGCGTCGCCCCTAGCCGCGCAGTTCTTCGACTTCGGGACTTTCGGGGAGCTGGTGGTTCCGGGCGCGCCGGCGGACAAGCTCGTCCAGATTTTCAGCGAGAATTTGCTGGACAAGCACGCGGGCCTGTACTGCCTTTACTGCGGCAAGACGCATTCGCACGTCCTCCGCGAATTCGAGGAAAAGCCGCGCTGCCCGTACTGCAATTCAACGCAACTGACTTTCAAGGAGAACAAGCGCATCGTCGAGAAAAGAAAGGAAGGAAAGCGGCTGACTGACGACGAGCTGAAGGAGTTGAACGAGGCGTACCGCGTGGCGAGCATCGTGGGCGCTTCCGGCAGGAGGGCTCTGCTGGCGTTGAAGACTTTCGGCGTGGGGCCGGAAACGGCGGCGCGCCTCCTCCAGCGCGCGCCCAAGGACGACAAGGAATTTTATTCTTCGCTGCTCGAAGCCCAAAAAACCTTCATCCGCACGCGGCAATTCTGGAGGATTTGATTATTCAGAGCCGCTTTGTTCGACGAACTCGTATTCCTCGTCCGTGGGCGGCTCGCGCTCCTCTATCGCGGCTTCCTTCTCCTTCACCACGCGCGGCTTCTTTTTCACTTGAAAACAATCCTCGGCTTGCCCGGTTCCGCGGGTTTTGCAACTTGTCCAGCCAACGCGGCTTGCACGCCGTCGGGGTTGTCCGCGTAATAGTCCGCGGCTTCCTTATTCAGCGCGTCGTACGGGTTAGGGTATTCCAACAAGTGTTTAAGGCTCCGCACGACTGACAGGACCGTCTGGTTTTCCGCCCAGTCGTTCAGCAAATGGATGCATACTTTCCCGTCTTTCTCGCGCACGTTCGGGTGGAACAGAGGCGTGAGCCAGACCACGTCGATGCCGCCCGGGTACGGGTATGCGCGCAAGAGCAGGATTTTCACGGAGTGGCTGTCGCGGCGGGCGATTCGGCCGCCTTCCCTGCACAACCCCGGCTCGCGCAGGCTGATCGTGTATTCGGTTAATGCCGCGTTGGCTTCGAAGCGCTCGCCGCTTTCGCGCATTTCCGCGTACTCGCTTTCGAGCCGCCTCCGCCAGATTTCCTCGGGTAACGCGGGCATTATCATCCAAGCCTCTTGTTTTGGCGGTTAAGCGCGAATCTCATCCGCCTGTCGGGTCGGGGATGAGCATTATCTGGTCGCCTTCCTTCAGCCCGGCGTCAGCGATGGTGGCGTCGGGGTCGAGTATCTTGTTCTCCTTGGTGGAGAGCACGAAGCGGTCCTTTAGCTTGAGGTTTTCCGTGAGAACTTCGAGGACCGACGAGACGGTGAACTCGGGTTCGACTGCCATCACGATTTCCTTTCCGGACGTGGTTTGAACCACCGTGATGTTGAATTCAGCCACCATGACCACCTGCGGCTTTTTTAACGGGTCGCGGATTATATACGTTTTGTTGGATATGCCGGAAAACGAAGAGACGAAGGAAGGCGAAGCGGGCAAGGGAGATGCCAAAGCGGCCAGCGAACAAGGCGAGGAAGGCAAGCAGTCGAATCTTCCCGCTGCGCCGAAGCCGTCAATCGTTTCCATGGCGCGCCCGGCAAAGCCGCGCGTGATGCTCGTGAGGGAAACCGGAGGCGACTTGGAGAAGGAGGCGCGCGAGCGGGCGGCGAGGGATATTCTTCCAGTGGCGCGGGAAACCGGAGAGCGAATAGCCGTCGAGGGCGGCGTGCTCGTGCGCGACAATGAGGACCTGGTCGACGACGCGATCCGCAAGCACAAGGCGAGGCAGGCGACGGCGGAGCCCAAGGGTGCGGTTGGAAAATTCAGGAAATTCCTGTTCGGTTGATGGAGCGATGTTCGAGGTTTACTTTGATTCCGCGGCGATGGCGAAGGCGGAAGGCCACTTCAGGCAGGCCGCGGCCAAGCGCATGGAGGCAATCGGCTTCTTTCTGGGCAGCGTGCACTCGTGGAAGGGCGAGAAGTTCGTGCGCGCGACCGATTACGTGACCGCCGAGAACGATTCGACGAGCGTTTCCGTTCGCTTCGCAACGGGCGCGTTCCCAAGGCTCGCGGAACGCATAACGGGCAAGGGGCTCATAGTCGCGTGGGCGCATTCGCATCCGGGCTTCGGCGCGTTCATGTCCGAAACGGACGTGCGCACGCACGAGTCTTGTTTTGACGGCGAGTACAATTACGCGCTCGTGATTGACCCTGTGCGCGGCGAGAAAAAGGTTTTCAAGGTCGACGGCGGCGAAGTGAGGGAAGCGTCGTTCGCGGTCGTGGAGAAGCGGAAGTAGGGGGAATTTTTCGTGGCAAAACTAAGGCTCTCAAAATTTGACAAGGCGGTCCTGGAGCTAATCCGCGGCGGGGTTTACCAGACCGAGCATTTGGTGTTGAAGCTGCACGTTGACGCGGCGCAGTTCAATTCGCGGATGGCCGAGTTGGCCGCCGCCGGGCTAGTTGTAATCGACGACAACGGCGCGACCGTTCGCCTGGGAATCGAGGGGTTCAACTCGCTGCCCGACAAGAAGGCGCGCCGCAAGACGGCGGCGAAGAAAAAAGAAACGAAACTCCAGGCGGAGGCAATAACCGCGGAGGCCGCGCCGGAACCAAAGTTAAAGCGCGAAGCCCTTCCCGCGCCAACCGCGCAAAAAACGATTGTCGAGCCACTTGTTACGCGGCCGCCCCTGAAACTCGTTGTTTCGTCAGAGGAGGGAATGCCCGTTGCGGATGACACCAACGATTTGGCGGAACTGTTGCGCAAGGGCGCGCCTTCGGGCAGGCAGCCGCGGAAGCAGGAGCCGCCCATCGTGCGCACCGAAGCGAAGCCGCTGACCAAGGGCGGGGACGAGGTTTGCGAGTTGTGCAAGGCGAAGTTTTCGCTTGCGGTGAGCGGGAAAGGCCCCGCCAAGTTCGGGCACTGCTTCTGCGGCGCGGCTTACCACAAGGACTGTTACGAGTCCCTGATTTCGTCGACGAAGAAGTGCGTGCGCTGCGGAAAGAAACTGGAATTGTACCTGAACAAGCAGAGCGAGGAAGCGGTGAAAACGCTTCGCGACGCTTTCGACTAGCGGTGCACCGGGCACGCCTTGCGTTTTTGAAGCGTGTAGACGCGGGTTTCGCCTTTCAAGCCGTCGTAAAAAAGGTATTTTCCCGCGAGCGACTCGCAGCCGTGCACGAGTTTCGCGAACTCCGCCGTCTGCAAGCCCGCGATTATGCTGGTCGTGGTGGGCAGCGCGGGCATCTTCGGGTCGAGGAAGTCGAGCGCGTCGCCCGTGCACGAGTACTTCATCCACAAGAGCTTGTAGTCGCGCCTGCTCAGGCCGCATTCCACGCACGCGCTTTTTCCGGCGACGACCTGCACTTTCCCGTTGAAGCCGGTGGTTCCGCCGTCTATCAGCGGCAGCTTTCCGTAGCATTGCGCGTTCAAGTGCAGGCGCGCGCCGAGATTGTCCAGGCAGCCGAACGCGTAGTCGAAGTTTTTGTAAAATTCTTCGGGCAAGTCCTCGATGTGTGCGTCTTTTACGGAGATTTCGAGCAGCGGGCTGATTTTTTTGGCTTCGCGCGCGACGACTTCCGCCTTCTTTTCGCCCACGTCGGCGGCGGTGAAGAACGCGCAGCGGTTTAGGTTCGCCGCCACGATTTCGTCGAAGTCCACGAGGGTTATTTTCGCGACGCCGAACTGCGCCAAATTCTTGACGCCCTCGTTGCCCAGCGCGCCCGCGCCGACCACGAGACAGCGCGCCGTTGAAACCGCATTCTGGTTCCAGCCGTCCACGCGCTTTTGCCTGTCGTACGCGTCGTCGTCCACGCCCATGAACGGTTTTAAACCGTTCTGGCTTTTATTCCCTTATGCCCCTCGCGGTTTATTCCGCCGTTGACTTGGCTGGCGCCAACATCGGCCGCTTCCTGAAGTGCCAAAAGCGCGAGGTTGCCTGCGGGCTGTTGGCGTTGAACGAGGACTTCGGTTCGGACTTGGTCGTGTTCGCTTCCAAGCACGCGAGCGTTTCCGGCAAGCCGTGCCTGACAGTGCACGCGACCGGGAACTGGGGTCCCGCGCAAAAGGGCGGAGAGGTGCGCACGTTGAGCAGGACGAGTGCGTTCGCGATGAAAACCGCGTTCGATTTCTTCAAGTCGCACCCGCTTGAGGGGTTTGAAGTCTTTTTAGAGGCGACGCACCACGGGCCCACGCACTTGAAGGAGCCGTCGATTTTCGTGGAAGTCGGCAGCACGGCTGAGGAATGGCTGAACGAGAACGCGTCGCGGCGCGTTGCGGAGTGCGTCGACTTCGTTTCCGCGGAATGGAAGAAAACCAAGGGCAAGGTTGCGATAGGCTTCGGCGGCGGGCATTACTGCCCCGCATTCAACGAGTTGGAAGCCGACGGGTTCTGTTTTTCGCACATCGCCGCGAAGTACGCGCTCGATTTCGTGGACGAAAGCACGGTCAAGCAGGCGGTGGAGAAGACCGCGGAGCGAGTGGAGTGCGCGGTGATAGACTGGAAAGGCTCGAAGTCCGAGCAGCGCGCGAAAATAATGAAGATTTGCGACTCGCTGGGGCTGCCGGTTGAGCGTTGTTAGCCCGCACTGCGCGAAGCGCGCCGCCTAGAAGTCCGCGAGGCGGCGCTGCTTGAGGAGCACGGTGCGCGCCAAATATTGCGAGAGGGGGCGCTTGAGGCGCGTTGCGATGCGCGCAAGCGCTTCGCTGCGCGTCGCGAATTTTTCCGGTTGGTTTTCGAACGCCTTGCGCACGCTCTCGCGAACCTGCCACACGCCCACGGGCAGGCGGTAGCCGTCGTAAATCTCCCTGAAGACGACGCAGCGCGCCTGGCGGTTTAACTTTACAAGTGCTTCAGCAGTTGCCATTCTTCCGGCGTAATAGCCCCCGCCCTCCTCTTCCGCGTAATCGCTCCTGCCCTCGAACGGCTCGTACTCGTGCGCCACGCTCGCCTCTCCCGCGGCCCAGAGCGAGCCCGCCCACCACGCCTCGAATTGCTCGAACTCCCACATTCCCGGCAGCAGCAGGATTTCATAGTGGTTGTGCAAGTATTCGTTCGAGTAGACGCGGAATTCGTTCACGGCGGGCATCAGCTTGATTTTTTCGATGTGCTCGTCGGCAACGATGCGGTCCATCGCCGTGATTCCCCAGCGCGTGGGCACCAGCTTCTTTTTCTCCCCCAGCAGGCCCGCGGTGAAGATTTTCTGGAGGTAGTAATACTCGAAGCCCGACTGCATCAGCTCCGAGACGGCGTCGCGCGCCTTCACGCGCTCTTCCGCGAATTCGTCAACTTTCGCGGGAATCGAGGGGTTGCTCGTCAAACGGAATTTTTTCAGGCTTCCCGTGGGGCCCATTGGCTGCGTCATGTCTGAAAAACTCAGGTGAAAAGAGGGCTCGCGCTCGAATTTCGCCTCCACGCCAACGCTTTTCACCGAGAGCACGGCGTCGCGCGCCTCGCCCATCGAAGACGGGTCGTTCACGGCCGCGGTTTTCATTCCGCGCACGAGTGACGAACGGGCTTCAATTATCTCGTCAAAACCCATTCCGTACATTTGCGATGGGTCGTCAACCGTTGCATCGCTGACGGAAATCAGCGGCCCGGCGTAAACCGAGGGGTAACCCTTCCACCCGACGAAAAGGTTCGGCGGGCTGTCCCCCGCGACTTCGCGGCCAACGCGCACGCCGCTCTGAAAACGCGTTTTTTCCAGAAGCGGGCACGAGCTGAGCCCGCACAACAATCTGCCCTTGCATTGCACGCACGAAACCATTCGTGCAACCCCTACGCGGCCCGAAATTTTAATGGTTCCGCAAAACCGAGTCTTTTACGTAAAACACGCGAGGCTCTTATAACTCCTTTAAATGTCTTTTAGCCGGAGCATTCACACTATTTTATAAGAGACTTAACATCTTTTATAGTAACTTACCCCCAACAAAAGTCTTTTATAAGTATCTGGTGTAGGTTTTGTCGGTTGCAATGGAAGTTTTTGAAGCGCGTGACAAGATTCTGAGCGAGTTGGGCTGGAGTGAGAACCCGTTCGTGAAGGATTTGCGTGCTGGGGACGAGGAGACCTTCCTTAAGTATTATTGCCCGTTCGAGAGCGAGGCGATTTTGGAACGGCTGGCTTTTGACACCAAGGCGTGCCTGTTGTTGGGGCCCAAGGGCGTCGGCAAGACGTCGGCGCTTTACTTCGTGCACCATTCACTTCCCGAAAAGGATTTCGAGACGCACTTTTTGAAGGAGCCGCCCGCGGGCGTGCCCGAACTGGCCGAATTCTTCGGTTACCGCCGCGGTTTTCTTTCGCGTATTTTCGGGAACAAGGCGCCGGCGAGCCGCAAGGAGCTGGCCGACTTTTTGAAGTCCAAGAGGAAGACGGTCGTGCTTTTCGTTGACGAGGCGCACCTGGCGCAGGACAAGGGCGTTTACATGGAGTTCAAGTACCTGCTGGACGATGTGCCCAATCTTCGCATGGTCTTCTCGGCGTTGAGCAAGCAGGATTTTCCCGACTCGCTCGTGCAGCTCATCGGCGAGGCGAACGTTTTCCAGCGCCGCGATTTTTCCGCGGGCGAGATGCGCCGCATCATCGAGCACCGCATCAACGCGGTAGGGGGCAAGGGAATGAAGCCTTTTCCCGAGGCGTTCCTGTCGGAAACGCTCGTTGGGCAGAACTTGCTGTCGCCGCGTTACGTTTTCGACGAGCTGAACGAGTTTTTGGCGAAGCTGGCGATGGGCAAGAGCGAGTGGAAGGGCGCGGCGGAGTACGCGAACAACCCCATCGTGCAAAGCGCGGTGAAGAACAGCCGCATAACGCACGCGAACGCGGACTGGTGGCCCCAGTTGAGCCCGTCGCAGCGCCAGATATTGGAGTTGCTCGTGAAGCACGACGATGGCGTGCTGTTGGCGGACATCCGCAAGGAGACCGGGTTGAGCCAGAATACGGCGTTCAACGCGCTGTACCAGCTGCGGGGCGACGACGCCGCGGAGAGGAAGCGCAAGCCGGCAGTGCCGTTCCCGCTCATAGCCGTTACGGGCCAGGGAGTCGGCGGGCGCAAGCGCAACGTTTACTCTGCGAGCCCGAAAGTCAAGAATTTGTTCACGCTGCATTGAGGTGGGTAATATGGCTGAAAGGACGATTGGAGAGGTTTTCGCGCAGCTCGCAAGGGCGGGCGCGGCTTACAAGTTCGCGAGCGTGGACGGCGAGACCGTGATAGCCGTTGACGGGTTCGCCCGCTCGCTGAAGAGGTCCTGTTGAATGGCGCCGAAAACATTCTCGTTGTTCGACATGGATGCGCTCATACGCAACGCCGGCGCGGACCGCGTGGGCGAGGATGCGAGCGTAAAGCTCTCGCAGGTGCTGGAGGAATCCGGCCGCAAAATCGCGGAAAAGGCGATGGTTTGCGCGCGCCACGCCGGGCGTTCGCAAATACAAAAGGAAGACATTCTCCTTGCGATGAAGCTTTGAAACTGGTTTCAAAAAGATAAGCCGCGTTTATTTTTGATTTGCTTTTTTTTATTTTTGTTTGTTTCGGTTTTCGCTTAACGCATTTCCAGCTGTATTTCTATTACTTCTTTGGCTTTTTTCAGGAACGCGTGCTCGCCAGCCTCCCCGAAGGTCGCCCCCGCGGCTACTTCGTGGCCTCCGCCGACTCCGCCCGCGGCCTGCGCGGCCTTCCGGAACGTTTCGCCCAAGTCCAGCCCCTTTTTCACGAGCCACGCGGTGCCGCGGCCCGACGCCTTCACTTCGCCGCCGGATGCGCTCAACGCGATTACCGGCTTGTCGCGCTTCACGATTCCGGAAGTAAGGTAAGCGCTCGCGACCACGCCGACTACCGTGTCGCTGATTTTGCCCTTGCCGTCCACGAGGTAATACGGCCCGGCGTCGAAACCGTTCTCCTTAGCGTAATTAATCGACTCGCGCACCTGCGTGGCGTAATCCTTCAACAGCCTTTGCGCTTCCTTCAGCGCCTCCGCGTCGCCGAGGCACACGCGCAACCCTGTTTCCGGCGCGCCGAGCCGGCCGCACGAATTCAGCAGTTCCGCGAACTCATGCGCGTCCCTTAGCTCCGTTCCTTCAGCCTCGTTCGGGAACAGGAACACCTGCCCGGCCATTTGCTGGATTGCCCCCTTGTTGACCGCGTTCTCGATGCAATACATGGTCAGCGTGCTCGCGAAGCGCCTGCGTTCCTTCGGAGGCAATCCGTAGTAGCGCGTGCGCCTGCCGTCGCGGGAAACCCGGAAACCGTTGCGTTCCAGGAAAAGCGCGCACGCCTTCTCGTCGCCGGTCAAGTCAGGCAGGAAGGGTTCGGTGCAGTATTCCAGCATTTCCACGAGTGACCGCGAAGAGCGGCCGAACATTTTCAGGTCTTCAATCCTTTCGGTTTCGCCCTTCTCCGCGGCAAAAGAAGCCATTTCCTCGTTCAACCCGCGGAAGCCGTGCAAGTCCTGCATGTCGCCCACCGCGCCGACTATGCCCAACTCGGCAACGCGGGGCAGCTCAAGATACTTGAAGCAGTAAAACGCGGTTGTCGCGGCAGACGCCTCGCTGCCGCCGTCGAACCCGTAATCGCGCGGGTTCGCCTGCACGGTGCGCAGGGCGCGCCCCGAAGGCGGGTGGTGGTCGATTATTACGCATTCCGCGGCTAACGCCTCGATTGCGGGAAGCATTCCCGAGCCGCAGTCGACGAATACCAGTTCGCGTTCGCCTTCCAAGCCGTCAAGCGCGCGGCCGTTGATTTTCACCGAACGCGTTCGCGTGCTTTTTCCGGCGCTTTTGCGTGCGAGGCACACGATTCCGGCGGCTGCGATGCCGTCCGCGTCGTAGTGGTGCAAGAGCAGCGGGTCGTTCATGGCCATCGCTTTTTCCCCCGCAAGGCGCGCGGCCTCGTAAAACTCCATAAAAGACAAGGCACGCGGGCGAATAAAACGGTTTTGCGCCTTAACGCCAAAGCTTTAAATGGGCGCCGCACGTTTGGGGGATAGTCATGTCGCGCATTTCGGCCGAGAATTTCCAGCGCATCGCGGAAGCCGCGCTGGGGGTGCTCGTTGAAAAGTATCCCCTGCCGCTCACTACGCGCGCGATTGCGCGCGAGCTTGCGCGCGACAACGAGTTTGCCGGAAAAATACTCCGCTTTTTGGAGGAGAAGAAGCTGGTGGAACGCGCGGGAAAAGGATATGCCCGCTGGGTCAAGTGGCGCCTGACTCCCGCCGCGGCCAAGCAGTACAAGGCAATGGGCTGATTTTGTAGGCGCGGTAGCCGCCGCAAACGCAAAAGGCGCGCGGGCGGCTCAGATGCTGAATTCTTCGCCCAGTTTCGGGATGTCCACGCGCAAGTGCCTGTGGTTGCGGTGTATCGCTTCCGCGAGCTGTTCGCTCTTCTCCTTTTCGCCGTGCACGATGAACACGCGCTTCAAGCCTTTCACGCACGCGACGAACTCCAGGAGTTCGCGCTGATCCGAGTGCGCGCTGAACTTGGTTTCGTCGACTTCCAGGTTGACGGGTATGCGCTGGCGGTCGATTTGCAGCTCGTCAGCACCTTCAAGCAGGTCGCGGCCGCGCGTGCCTTTCGCCTGGTAGCCCACGAGTATTATCTTGTTTTGCTTGTGCGGCGCGAGCTTTTTCAGGTAAGTAAGCACGGGCCCGCCGTTGAGCATGCCGCTCGTGGTGACGATTATGGCCTTTTCCTGCTCGAACACGTCGCTGCGGTCCTTGCGTTCGGGTATGCGGTAGTTCTCGCTCTTGAACGGATCGTCGTCGCTCGTGAGGATGCGGCGCTGTATTTCCTTCCTGAGGTAAATCGCGTTGTGCCTGTAGATGCGCAGCGCCTTGTTGATCATGCCGTCCACGTAAATGGGCGACTGCTCCAGCGTGCCCGAGCGCATGTGGCTGTCAATCGTGAAGAGTATTTCCTGCCCGCGGCCGATTGCGAAAGTCGGGACGATTACCTTGCCTTTCTTCTTGAACGTTTCGCGGATAGAATTCGCCAAATACTGGCTGGCCTGCTTTAGGGGCATGCGCTTGTCGTCGTGCCCGCCGTAAGTGCTCTCGATTATGAGCGCGTCCGCCTTGTAGCCGTCCGTGGGCGCGCCGTCCAGCAGGCGGGACTCGCGCAGGTTGATGTCGCCCGTGTAAAGCACGGTCTTGCCGCCAGCGCCCTTGAGGGTGACGGTTGCGCTGCCTAGAATGTGGCCCGCGTCGCGGAACGCGGCGCCGTTCTTTTCCTCGCCGTACTCGAGCATTTCCATGTGCTTGAGGCACTTGATGACGTCATCCTGCTTGTAAGGCACGCCCTTGTCCAGCCGCAGGTAGTCCGCCAGGAGCACCTGGGTCAAATCCCGCGTTGGCTTGGTTGAGAAAACCTTTCCCTTGTAGCCCGCCGAGTAGAGCGCTGGCAAATAGCCCGAATGGTCCATGTGCGCGTGCGTCAAATAAACGGCGTCAAGCTTGCGCGCTTCCGCGTCCTCGAGCACGGGAAACGCGTCTTCCTTCTCGAATTTCACGCCGCAGTCTAACAGGGTTTTACGCCGGCCGTTCTCGACCATTATGCAGGAGCGGCCGACTTCGCCGGCCGCGCCCCTGAATGAAAGTTTCATCGCAAAGCCTTTCTCGGGCGCGGTTTTAAACCGCTCGCTTTTTATTGCGCCTTTTCGTGTCCCCTACGGATATGGCGCCAAAGGATCTGCTCGCCCGCCTCCGCGGCACGGATGACGGCGAGCGCAAGTGCAAGGTGTGCTCGCTCGCCTCGGGGAAGCTGCCGGGCGAAGCGCTGCGTTCCGAGTACTACAAGCGCGTAATCGAGCGCTACGCCGAAGTCATCTCGTTCGGCGAGGAAAAGAGCATTCCCGAACTCAAGCGGCTGGTCGCGCCCGGCGAGTGCGTGCGCCGCAAGGCCGCGGAATTCAAGGGGTACCGCGACGCCCTCTCTTTCGTGCAGAAGCTGCCGCTTTTGCACTCGCAGCTGAGCGTGCCGTTCTGGCTGTCGCCGGCGGAAACGCTGGAGTTGGGTGCGGGCGACGCCATCGACAAGGCGGTCCTGCTGTGCTCCCTGTTGATTGCGACGGGCGCGAAGGCGCGCGTGCGGGTGCTGGAATTGGCCGAAGGCTACAAGCATGCGGTCGTAGTGTTCGAACGCGACGCGGGGGTTTTCGAGCTGCTGGACGCGTGCGAGGGACAGCCTCTGGAAGGCGGCTCGCCGGACGATGCGTTGCAGCGCTACGCGTTCCAGGGCAAGCAGTACGCTCGAAGCCTGTACGAGTTCGACGCGGAAGGCTACGACTCGTTCCAGTAACCATTTTATATTTTGCCCGACAAGGCATTAACGTTGGCTCATGGTAGTAAAAATCGACGATTCCAAATGCATCGGCTGCGCTGGCTGCGTCAGCGTGTGCCCGGTGATGGCGCTGACGCTCGTGGAAAACAAGATTTCGTGCGACGCCAAGTGCATCAGTTGCGGGACTTGCGTTAAAGTGTGCCCCGCCCGCGCGTTGAGGCTGTGAAAAATGGATTTTGACGCCATCGTAATCGGCGCCGGTCCCGCGGGTTCGGCGTTCGCCGGGCGCGCGGCCAAGGGCGGCATGCGCGTTGCGGTAATCGAAAAGAAGAAGGATTTGGGTACGCCCGTGCGCTGCGGGGAAGGCATCGGAGGGCACTGGTTCGAGTCGTTGGGGCTCAAAATCGAGTCGGGCGTAGGCTACGCAATCGAGGGTGCGGCGGTTTACGCCCCTGACGGGCGCGAGCTGGTGGTGAAGAACGACGAGACCACGGGTTTCGTGGTCGAACGCAAGATTTTCGACAAGCAGTTGGCAATCGCCGCGGCGCGCAAGGGCGCCCACTTTTACCCAAAGACGATGGCGACGGGCCTGGTCAAGGAGGCGGGCAGGATTGCGGGCGTGAGCGTGCAGCGCGACGGCGAAGCGTTCGAGATGCGGGCGCCCCTCGTGGTTTCCGCCGAGGGAATGGAAGCAAAAATCGCGCGCGAGGCGGGCTTCAACTGCCAAGCTAACCTTTACGACGTGGATTCCTGTTACGAGTACGAAATGGCGGGCATAGCGGGCTGCCACAGGCTCATCGAGCTGTACTTCGGGAACAAGATTGCGCCCCGCGGCTACGTTTGGGTTTTCCCGAAGGGCGATGACGTTGCCAACGTGGGCATCGGCGTAGGCGGCTCGATGGGCGCGGACCCCAAGCGCCTGCTGGACGACTTCATCGCGAAGAATCCGCGCTTCAAGAAGGCAGAGCCAATCGAAGTGAAGGGCGGAGTCATCAGCGTTGGCGCGCCAATCGACTCGTTCGTTAAGGACGGCTTCATGGTCGTGGGCACTGCCGCGCACCAGGTGGACCCGATTCACGGCGGCGGCATCGCGCTGGCGATAGAGGCGGGCGAGATGGCCGGGGACGCGGCGCTCGCGGCGTTTGAAAAGCAGGATTATTCGGCGCGCACGCTCAAGAAGTACGAGGACGACTGGCGTGCCGCGGAGGGGCAGAAGCTGTCCAAGCGCCTCAAGCTGCGCAAGGTCATCGAACAGCTTAACGACGACGACTTCAACCACATCTTCAAGGAAATCGGGGATTCGGACATGCTCAAAGTGCTTGATTCCGACTTCAAGCCCGTGGTCGCGAAAATCTTATTAAAGCGCCCGTCCCTATTGAAAGTCCTGATGTCCCTAGTCTAAGTGGTGTTCCAGTTTATGTCGAAAATGAAGAACCTGACGATTTACGAAACCGCCCGCGTTGTCGGCGCGCGCGCCCTGCAGCTCTCGATGGGCGCCCCGCCCCTGCTGGAAGTGGGCGGCGAGTTCTTGAGCCCGGTCATACTGGCAAAGCGCGAGTTCGACAAGGGCGTAGTGCCCCTCAAGATAGTCCGCTGACACGCTAGCCGCGGTCATGCCGCCGGATTATGCTTTTGTTCAGTTCGCGCGCCTTCTTGATTATTTCCAGCCTTTCCTTTTCTTCGTAGCCCTTGCCGGCCAGCATGCCGTCTATTTCGGCGGGTTTCGTGCCCGCGTTCAGGAGCACCGCCGCCGCCTCGTGCACCGTGCCTAGACCGTAGTGTTTTTCGAACAATTCCAGGAGCCGGTGCTCTTCGCCCAGCTTCATGTGGTCCAGCAGCGCGAGCGCGATGCCCGGGCGCACGAAACCCTCCGCGTTGAGCCGGTACAAGGCGCCAGAACGCACGGCGAAGGTGTTAAGCCACGCGTTCTCCTTCTTGATGGTAAGCCCGCCTTCGACGACTTCGCGCGCGAACAGCCTCGCGATTTCGGCGGCGTCCCGCCCGCTTTCGGCGCGTTCCGTCCACAAGCGCCGGGCCAAGGCGTAATGGTCGCGATCGAGCGACCCTCCGGGAAGGGTGCGAACCTTCCTGGCTGGCGGCGTCATGAACGTTTTTTTGTTTCCTCGCGCTTTTATTGTTTTACTCGTAGCGCAGCGCGTCCACTGGCTTGAGCGATGCGGCTTGGCGCGCGGGAAGCGTTCCGGAAAGGGCGCCGATTACGAACGAGAACAAGAGCGCGCCGATGAGCAGTTCGGGCGTGAACGAGGCTTTCAGCAGTTGGCTGCCAAGGGCGGCTTCCGCGATTATTTCGGTCAGTTTTCCGAGCCCCATGCCCGCGAGTATGCCGACTATGCCGCCCACCGCGCCGAGCATTCCGGATTCTATCAGGAATATCGCCAAAATGTCGCCGTTGCGCGCGCCTATCGCCTTCATTATCCCGATTTCGCGCGTGCGCTCCATTACCGACGTGTACATGGTGTTCATGATACCTATGCCGCCCACGAGGAGCGAGATTGCGGCTATGCCTATTATCATCGCTTCCACCACGCCGAGTATGACGCTGAAGCTTTCCAGCAACTGCTCGGACGTCGAGACCGTGAACGTCTCCTTGCCTTCCTCCTCGTGCCGCGTCTTGCGCAGCTTGTCCTCTATGCGTTCTGCCACGCGCGCGGGTTCGGCGCCGACCTGGGTTTGCGCGTAAATCATGGATACCGCTTCAGGGTCGTCGAACAGCTTCCTGCAGTCGTCGAGCGACATGATAACGCTCGAGTCGTCCATGCGGTTGCCCATGCTCTTGAGCACGCCGACGACCTCGAATTCGACGTCGTTGACCTTTATTTTAGAGCCGAGCCCGATTTTTTTCTTGTACATGCCGTCCGCGAAATAGCTGCCTATGAGGATTTTGTGCGAATCGGAGGTTTTGAGGCACCTGCCCTGCGCGAGTTTCACCTGCTGCATATCCTCGAAAATCTTCTGCATGGTGTCCGTGGGCATGCCTATAACCATCGTCGTCTTCTTTTCGCCCTTGTAATCGGCCGTGCCGCCCTTGAGGAGTGCGCCGCCGGCCAGCTTTACCCCCCGCACTTTTTCGATGTTGGCAACGTCCGTCTTGGTGAGCTGGCTGCCGATGAGGCTCGTCATCGCCCCCTGAATACCGCCGCCCCCGCCCATTATGGTTATCTTGTCGCTGCCCATCTTCTCGAATTCGCCGGCAACCGCGCTCTGGAGGCCCTGCCCTATGCTGATCAGCCCCACGACCGCGGCTATGCCTATGAATATGCCTATGATGGTGAGCAGGCTGCGCGTGCGCCTGTGCACTAGGCTGTTCAAGGCCAGCGTGAAGTAGTCCGCGTATTTCATTGCGGGATTAGCCTCCAGGCGCCATAGGCGGCACAAGTTGCGAGCACGGCCGCAAACGCGAGCGAGTAATAGTCAAGGCCCGCGGCTTGGGGTTGCGCGCTTGCCGAAGCGTTGGCGAACATCCAGTCCACGACCCTGCTTTTCACCAAATAGCCCGCCTCGCCCGGCTGCAAGAGCCACCAACCCGCCATGAACGCGGCTGCGCCTATCGCCAGCGCGATGGCGGGGCGCCTCCACTCGGCTGGTCGTGCATCCTGCGCGCGTTTCACTTCTTATTGAACCTCTTGTACAGCCTGTAAACTATGAACGCGCCGACCGCCAAGCTGACCAGCAGGATGAGTATGTTGGTTTCGGCTATAGGCTCGAGGCCCATTGCCGCGATTTGGTCGTTGTCGTACATCGGGATGGCGACGTTCCTGTCCTCGCTCCTGCGCTGGTTGAACGCGTTGACATAGGAAACGCGAACAAGCAACTGTACGTTGCCGGTGCTCGCGTTGGTCGCGTAAATGGTGTAGTCCACGGTGTTGGAGTCGTCGGAGCTTAGCGCGCCGATGTACACTTCTTCGGCCGAGAGCGGCGTGTAGTCTGCGGACGGGAGGAGCGTGACGGTCAGCGCCTTCACGTCGCTCAAGCCGCTGTTCACCACGCTGAGGGTGATGCTTCCCTTTGCGGGGCGCTTGTAGAGCTCGGTGGAGTCGAGGTTCAGCTGTATTTCCGCGGGCGAGTCCACGACGACCGTGGCGTAATCCGTTTTCGTGTAAGTGGTTCCCAGCCTGTCGCTGTAAGTCAGGGTGAGGGGTATCTTGTAAACGCCGGGGTTGGCGTTCGGGTAGGCCATGAGCTCGTATTGGAACGATTCCTCCGCGCCCGCGTCAACGGTTGCGAGGCGTTTTTCCGTCGGGCTGCCTATTGCCGCGAACGGCGTGGTCGTGGAGGACAGGTCTATCTTGAGGTATACGTCCTTGAGTTGGGCGTCGGCCATGTTCTTGACTTTTATCACGAGCGGCGTCTTGGCGCCCGGCGCCACGTCGGGCGCGGTAATCTCGTTCAACGCGAGAACCGAGTCGTGGGCCTGCACGTAAACCGTGGCGGAGAGTTGGGTCGCGGGATAGCCCGCCGAAGAGCAGGAAACCTTGATGTTGTTGTTGCCTAGCACGGCTTTGTCGTCCACGCGAACCCGGTATCTGACTATCGCGTCGTAACCGGCTTGGAGTTGGCCGAGGCTTAGCGTGCGCTGTTCCGTGGAGTCCAGCGCGAACGGGTAGTTGTCCACGAAAGTGCAGCTGACGCCCTCCGCCAGGTCGCTTGCGCGCGCGTTCGCGATGCTGAACCACGCGTCTATGTACTGGCCCGGCTCCGCGGGGTACGGTTCGTACTTGAGCAGGTTCACCTGGAGCAGTCCGCTGATGGCCGAATCCGCCGCCATCACGGGGACGGCGACCATCGCCGCGAACAACAACGCCAAAATAGCTTTCCTCATTCAAACCACCCTTTCAACCGTGCTTTCACCGCTTCTCTATTTTTCCATCCCTGATGTGCACGATGCGCTCCGCCGCCTTGGCGTTGTTCGCGTCGTGCGTGACCATGACTATCGTTTTGCCTTCCGCGTGCAGCTTCTTCAGCAGGTTCAGGACCTCCTGCCCGCGCTTGGAGTCCAGGTTCCCGGTCGGCTCGTCCGCGAGAATCACATCCGGCTCCAGCACGAGGGCGCGGGCGATTGCGACGCGCTGCTGTTCGCCGCCGCTCAGCTGCGATGGCAGGTGGTTCATGCGCTTGCCCATGTCCATGCTTTCCAGCACCTTGGTCGCCATCTTGTGCCGCTCATCGTGGTCGTACCCCTGGAAGATTGCCGCGAGCTCCACGTTCTCGTGCGCGCTCATGGAAGGTATCAAGTTGAATTTTTGGAACACGAACCCGATTTTGCGGCCGCGGACCTGCGCGAGCTCGCTTTCGCCCATCTTCGCGATGTTCTCGCCGCCCAGGTACACTTCGCCGGAGGTGGGCGTGTCCAGGCAGCCGACCATGTTCATCAGCGTCGATTTCCCGCTGCCAGACGGGCCCATGATGGCGACGAACTCGTGCGGCCGGACCTCCATGCTCACGCCGTCCAGCGCGGGGACTTCCACCTCGCCCATCCGGTAAATCTTCTTTACGTTCGCCAATTTTATGATGGGTGTCTCTGGGTGTTTCATCCCGCTTCGACCTTCGTATAGATTATCCAATCTCTTAATACGTTAGGCTGAGAAATCCCACGAGTTTAGTCGTGGGATGAATCAGCCCTAATTACTTCGCTTCAGTCACCTGTTTAGCGGCCGCGCGGGCCCGCTGCCGCGGGCCCTTCGATTTGCGCGGA
>Ga0210057_1002363_pt1 | contig 27097 bp, 23 predicted proteins | sample CryGeyCG2114_010_2_FD_183968 | JGI IMG/M metagenome (GOLD analysis project Ga0210057, IMG submission 183968) | Groundwater microbial communities from aquifer - Crystal Geyser CG10_big_fil_rev_8/21/14_0.10 (SPAdes) (version 2) | ecosystem: Environmental > Aquatic > Deep subsurface > Groundwater ...
GCACTATATGATTTTATCGACAAAATCAAGAATTTTAAAGAAAGTTAATTCAGATTTCTTTAAAAATTGGACTCCTGAAATGAGTTATATTTTAGGATATATCGTTGCCGATGGTTGTATTTATAAGAGGAAAGACCGAAAAAATAGTTATACTCTAAATATAACCTCTAAAGATAAAGATAATTTATTGAAGATGGGAAAAAATTTAAGCCCAAATTGTTCCATAAGTACAAAATATAATTCCCAAAAAATGCCTTATTCTCAAATTCAAATTTCAAACAGGGAGATTTGCGGAGACTTAATAAGTTTAGGAGTATCTTCTAAGAAAAATTATAATTCAGATTTCTTAAAGATTCCCAAGAAGTTTTTCTCTGATTTTACTCGAGGATTTTTTGATGGGGATGGAACAGTTTATATTTACAAAGTCAACGGAACGCCACAGATTAAAGCAGGGTTTGTAAGCCCTAATTTATTTTTCATTACAGAATTTAATAAACAGCTTTGCGAGGTCATAGGTATCCAATGTAAAGCTGTCCATAAAGTCCACTCCAAAAATAAAAAAGTTCCTTTATATAATATTTGTTTTTATATTGACGACTGCGAAAAACTCATCAACTTTATGTACAGAAATAATCCTGTTTTATATCTTTCTCGCAAGCGCAAAATTTTTAAGAAATGGAGATTAATTAAAAGGCGTGGTTATACAAAACAAAATTATCCCTCAAAAATCGGCTGGCATTTAAATCAAAAAGTTTCGACATAAAAAATCAACTTAAATTATATTTTGGGGAAAAGAAAATTTTTAGTCATAATTTATGGAAAATTTAGAAAAGTATCTAAAATACTATTTTTTAGAAGATTATCTTTTTGATGATGTACATAAGAATTTTCAAAAGCGCGGTTCTCTATCCCCCGAAGAATTTTTTGCAATCGTAATTTGGAAAAGAAACGCTTCAAAGACAAAAATTCTAAGTAGTATTAAAAAAAGCGGAAGGACTATTCGTGAAATTACATCTAAAGTATCGAGGGCTAAAACACAAGAACAAAGATTGAACGCCTTGCTTTTCCCTAAAATTCCCGGCATTGGTATAGCTTTTGCTTCGGCAATTTTGACCGTGTGTTATCCTAAAGATTTTACCGTCGCTGACTATCGAGCTTGTGCGTCTCTCAAAGATTTCGGCGAAGAAGTAAGTAGTAATCCAACAATCAATACTTCTGCTTACTTTGAATATTTGGACAAATGTAAAAAATTGGCTCATAGGTACAATCTTTCATTACGAGATTTTGACCGGATACTCTGGGCTAAAGATTTTTATGAAGGAAAGAATGGTTTACGACATCTTGTTGATGGGTTATAATAGTAAATGATTTTCGCCGCAAAAGAAAAACTTAAAGCCGCCCTTAGGGGCGGCTTTTTACTTTAATTTAAGATAATTTTAACTTTCCAGCACTTCGATGTACGTTCTTTTGGCGCCGAAATTTTTGGCTTCAATACGGGAAGGAAACCAGATATCGATCTGGTAGTTCCCTTTCTTCCAGTTCATTCTGTCTTCAACAACAAAAACTTTATCTCCGTATATCTCCGGCATTCTGACCTTTGTTCCAAAGGGCAGATAATTATTTGCTATAATTCCGTCTCTAACCCAGGCTCCGGACGCCGTGATAAAGGGGCTGTCGTCGGTCTCCCAGACGGTAGAAGAATAGGCGGTTATAATTACCGGAAGTTTTTGGACCACTTTTAGCTCCGGACCCGAAGGATCAGACGTTGAAATTAAAGCATTTCCTCCTAAAAGCGCTATTTGGCTCTGGATCAGAACATCCGGGGGATTAGCCGGGATCGAGCCAGCTTCGGTTTTGGGAAGGCCAAACTCAAAAATCAGCATCCCGGAAAGGGAAATGCCCAAAAACATAAAGAGAATCGGAAATTTAGAGTAGGTATTCATCTTTAAACCCCCTTTTATGGGGGTTTAATCATAATACCTTATTCCGGGAGAATTGTCAATCCTTCCTTTGAGCGGGCGATGAAGTTTTCCCCTTCGGGCTTGCCTCCATCTTCCGCTTTCATTACGGTTCAAGCGGGTGACGGGAATCGAACCCGTGTGATTTGATTGGCAACCAAACGCACTACCACTGTGCTACACCCGCACTTCGCCCTTTGGGCTCAGTGTGAACTGCCTTTCGTAGTTCACCCTGAGGAGTTAAGGCGACGAAGGGTGCCGGGGGAGGTAATCGAAACCTCGACCTCTTCTTTTTCAGAGAAGCGCTACTACCACTGAGCTACCCCGGCTTAAAAATCACCCCGACCCCCGGCTCAAAAAACCTTTGGTTTTTTGGCTCGCTTCGCTCTCATTTTTTCCACCACGGGGTGATTTTAAATTTTTAATTTTCAATTAAAAATTTTTGTGGACGGCACAGGATTCGAACCTGTAACCTCCGCGACTTGCCCCGTTAGATATTTATCTTTGTGGACGATGCAGGGCTCGGACCTGCGACCTCGTCGATGTAAGCGACGCGCTCTAACCAACTGAGCTAATCGTCCAGATATCTAACGGGGTGAATAAACGAGACGCTCTAGCCTCTGAGCTAACCGCCCTTAATCCTGTGCGCGGGAGAGGACTCGAACCTCCAAGAGCTTGCGCTCACCACCCCCTCAAAGTGGCGTGTTTTCCGATTTCACCACCCGCGCGTAGTGCCGTCACAATTTTTAAGAATTTTTTTTTAAGAATGGGTAGATTTTTACGATAGTATAATTTTGGAATAAGGATTATCGATTCTTTTTTAGCATATTTAAGTTGATATGCGATGTTATTGCCGTCTTGTGTTATGTGTCCATTAATACCAATGTACTTTTTCAAATTTTTGCGAAGCCAGTTAATAAATTCTTTACTTGCAGAAACGAATGTTGTATAGAACATAAAACTTTTTGGCCAACGGGGATCATAATAAGAGAAAAAAGATCCGTCTCCATCAAAACACCCTCTCAAAAAATCGAAGAAGAATTTTTTAGGTATACGGATGGACCCAATTGTTTTTGATTTGCGGGGAGTTATCCCGAGACCGAGAAGAAAATCGTAGAATCTGACATCACTGAATTGTACATAAAAATACTTCTTTATTTTTTCGGTGCTTCGCGTTTTCTTTTTAATTCCAATTTCCCTTCTTAAACAATCTTCGAATAATTTCACCAATTGTAAATCTTTTGAAGTAAAGATAATATGTCTTCCGTCAATGGAAAGATTTCCATCAGTAGCTATAAGACCGATTGCATAAGCGAATTTCGGCGACCATTTAATCTTTACTTTTAATTTAAGATCCACCTATTTATTATGCTTTGAATTTTAATCTCGCTCTTTTTCCCTTAGCTCCTCTCAAATAATAAAGTTTTTTCCTTCTGGCTTTTCCTCTTTTTATCACTTCTATTTTTTTAATAGCGGGTGAATGAAGCGGAAAAGTTATCTCCACTCCGATTCCGGAAATCACTTTTCTTAACTTAAAAGTGGCCGGAATCCCTTTGCCGTGTTTTTTAGAGATAACCTGTCCTTCAAAGCTCTGGATTCTTTCTTTATCCTTTTCTTGGATTGTTTGGCCAACCCGAACAGTATCGCCGGGACGGATGTCCGGCAGGTCTTTTTTAAGAGATTTCTGGTTAAAATTGTCTAATTTAGTGCTCATCGTAGATTGTTTAATGTTTCCTTTAAATCTTGAGGCAGTTCTGATTTGAACTCCCGTTCTCGACCGTTTGGCATTTCGATTTTCAGATAGCTTGCGTGTAAAAATTGTCTTTTTAAATTGTCAGGGTGAATTTGCCCCTTGAATCCGTATAATTTATCCCCTGCGACAGGGTGGCCAAGGTGGGCGAAATGAGCCCTGATCTGGTGTTTCCTGCCCGTTAGAAGCTCAGCTTCAACTAAATCATAATTTTCGAATCTTTGCAAGACGCGATAAAGGGTAATGGCCCTTCTCTTATCCGTAGCGCCCGGTTCCCCTTCCAAATAAACTTTCTGCTTGCGGCGGTCGCCAGGCGCGCGGCCGATTAAGGTTTTAATCTCACCTTCTTTATTTGGCAGATGACCGACTGCCAGGGCAAGATATTTTTTCTCCACTTTTCTTTCCTGGAACTGCTTTTGGAAAAATTCCAGCGCTTTTTGGTTTTTGGCTACCAAAAATATGCCCGAAGTGTCTTTATCTAGCCGATGGATTCTTAAAGGAAAATCATCGCAATTTACTCCCGCCGGCTTGTCGAAAACCTGGACATTTTCATCTTCGTAAATAATTTTCATATTGTGGGCGCGGCGGGATTTGAACCCGAAACCTTCTCTACGTCAAAGAGACGCTCTGCCATTGAGCTACGCGCCCATGTGGTGCGCGTGGGTGGGATCGAACCACCGACCTTTCGCTTATAAGGCGAATGCTGCTACCACTGAGCTACACGCGCAGAATTAAATGTGTCTGATTTTTAATTTTGTCGGCTTTTCTATCTTCGTCGGGGAAGCGGGCGTTTCAATCTTTCTTTGTTTAATCAGACTTTCAAATTCTTCTCTTTCAATGGTTTCTTTCTTAATCAAGGTTTCAGCAATTTTATTAAGCAAATGCCGTCTTTTGGCCAAAATTCTGTCAGCCTTTTCTTCGGCATTTTTAATGAATTTTTCCACTTCTTTGTCAATTAAAGCAGCCACTTTTTCAGAATAATTTCTTTGTTCGCCAAACTCTTTTCCCAAAAATACCATTTCCTCTTTTTCTCCGAAAGAAACGGGGCCCAAAGAAGACATCCCGTATTCTTTTACCAGTTTTCTGGCCAATTCGGAAGCTCTTTCCAGGTCGTTGCTGGCGCCGGTGGTAATTTCCCTGAACTTTAACTTTTCCGCGCAGAAACCCGCAAGCAGAGTTGCCATTTCGGATAAAAATTCCGATTTCGTTTTGATCCTTCTTTCTTCTGCGGGCATTTTTAAGGTATATCCCGCCGCCAGGCCCCTGGCAACAATGGAAATTTTTCTGACAGGTTCAGCATCAGGCAGGGAGGAAGAAACCAAGGCATGGCCTGCTTCGTGAAAAGCCGCGACCTCCTTTTCTTTCTTTGATAAAATATGGCTTTTTCTTTCCGGTCCCAATAAAACCTTCTCGATCGAATCTAAAAGCTCTTCCTGAAAAACCTGATGTTTATTTTTTCTGGCGGCCAACAACGCCGCTTCATTAACCACGCTGGCCAAATCGGCGCCGGAAAATCCCGGAGTTCTTTCTGCAATTTCTCTGAGATTGATATTCAATGCCAGGGGCTTTCCTTGGCAGTGAATTTTTAAAACTTCTTCCCGGTCATTAACGTCCGGCAAATCCAGAACTACTCTCCGGTCAAATCTGCCGGGACGCAACAAGGCCGGGTCTAAAACGTCGGGTCTGTTGGTTGCCGCTACTACGATTACGTTGGTATCTCTTTCAAAACCGTCCATTTCCACCAAAATTTGGTTTAAAGTTTGTTCCCTTTCATCATGGCCGCCGCCAAGCCCGGCGCCCCTGTGGCGGCCGATGGCATCAAGTTCATCGATAAAAATTATGGACGGCGCCGCTTTTTTTGCGGTTGAAAACAAATCTCTGACTCTTCCCGCACCCACTCCCACAAACATTTCAACGAATTCAGAGCCAGAAATATGGAAAAAAGGAACATGGGCCTCGCCGGCCACTGCCCTTGCCAACAAAGTGTTGTGTGATACTAAACCGTTAGCAATAAATGAATGGTATTTAGGAACTGTAAAATCATATACACGATTTCTGCAATTGTCAATTTTGGCTATTGGCGAAAAGAATAATTTAGCGTCGTAAAGATTTTTTAAGTAACTAATCTGATTATCTTTTAAACCGCATTTTTTGAATAAATCCAAGAATAAACCGAGGGAATTACGGGAAATTATTTTACGGTCTCTCACTTTATCTATTAAGTTAGCAAATCGAGAATTGCTTTTCCCGGATTTGCTTATTTTTTTCCACGTATTTTCAATTGTATTTACAACAAAAGGAAACAAGTCTATGTTTGTATTTTCTTTTGGGTGAGATTCTAAGTAGTCTTCAAGCAATTTTTGTTTGCGGGTTAAACGGAAGCCAACTTCTTTTTTAAACGCTTTTAGAGCCGAACCCGAAACAGTAATTTCGTAAACTGGTCGCGGATGGTATACATCAACATGAGATTTAATTCTGCGATGAGCAATGACGCCGAGATTAAGCAGCAACATCAATATCTGATCGGATAATTTTTTACTTACCGTTGCGTAGCCAAAATTATATCTTTCAAAATAACCATCGGTATCAAATAATCCTTGCAAGAAAGCAACAATTATTTCTTTTGGAGCCTGCATAACTGTATAAGGAACGGTTTTGTCGTAAGAGAGAAGATAAGACATTCCTGCGTTATACAGATCTTTTTTCACCTTCCAAGAAGTCACAGTTTTAGTTATTCCATCGGAACTATTGCCAATTTTAATTTCTTCTCCATAATTTTTATTCATATACGTATTAAAACTGTTGGCAATTTCCGGGTCAATTGTGGTTAATCCTATGCGATTGCTATGGCTTAAGTTTCCGTCTCCTGTCAGAAGTCCCAATAAGTATGCCCGATCTGGTTTAATTTCCTTTAAAGAGCCGAAATGCTGACCATTGAATTTTATTGCCACAAAATCATCATTTTTCAACTGACTTAGGGGTTTAAACTCAAGTCTTCCATTTTCGTTAAGAATGACGATCGGGTGTTCTAATGTTCCCTCCAGCTCAAAACCCTGTTTTAACGTAATCTTAATTGTTGGCTGCTCCCCCAGATCATACCAATGACTTGCCAACCCAATTTCGTTTTTCGATTCTTTTATATCAATTGTTGGTAATTTAGCTCCATAAACTTGGTGAGATTTTTCGTCAAAACTGAAATACCTTGGGATATCTTTTATTTCAATAAGTCCTTTATTGGTTAAGACCAAAGAATCACCGGTAATACATTTTCCTGTGCCCGGAGCTCCCATCAATAAAACTCCCCGGGGGATTCTTGCCCCCATCTGCAAAAACTTTTCCGAATTTTTCAGGAAATCGACGATTTCTTTTAATTCTTCTTTTGCTTCTTTCAAACCGGCTACGTCTTTGAAAGTAATTCTTTCGCTGGGATGGCCTTCGGCGCCGAATAACCTGGCTCTGGCTTTGGTAAAATCAAAAGCCTGCATCGTTCCGGTTTTTGCCTGTCTGAAAATCATCCAAAAAAACAGGCCGAATAACAGAAGAGGGAGTACCGCAAATAAAATCGGTCCCATCCAAGACCAGGTTCCTCCGCTTTCTTTCATTTCAACTCCGACCGCTTTTAATTTTTCTTCATCTACTCCGTAGTTTATCAAAGATTGAGAGAGCGCGGTTCCGGTTTCTTTCATTGATTTGGCCTTTGTGTCGTCCTGATAAATTATGTCGAGATTATCGCCGGAAACCGTAATGTTTTTTATTTTTCCCTGATTAATTTCTCCGACCAGCTGAGTCAGAGGCAATTGTTTTTCTTTTCCGGAGGGTTGCGAAAATAAAGTAAAAACGCCTGAAATTACCAGAAAAATCAGTAAAATAAATATAAAATTTTTTAACAAGTTCTTCATTTATCGAGTCGCAATGAGATGAAGAAGAGACGATTCTCTTCGACTTATTACTCTTTTAAGATATCAAAAAAAAACCGAAAAATCAAGAATGAAAAAAGAAGACAGCCTTGTCGCGTTTGCGACAAGGCTGTAGAAACCCTATTTTGTATTCCATCGCGAGACTATCTCACGTGGAATAGTCGATAGGGTCCGAAGAACTAGACCGACGATCTCTCTGGGAACCAGAGAGGTGTATTCCTCCGTAGTTGGATTCCATGTCCGGCTGCCATTGAGAATCAACCGCTTGCTGTCGTGGAGATACCAACAGGGCTCGGCTTCTCCACGGCCGACGTACCGGAGATCTCTCTGTTGAATATTGATTCCCCGGCGTTGTGTCTCCCTATTCCGGAGGGCTGCGGCCGTAAAATCTAAGTATACCGGGTAATTTCGGTTGACCTGGATCCCGGTGTAAAAATGATTTTTACCCCGAGATATGGTCCAAATTACCACGTGGGCTCCCGCTTCAAAAGCAGCGTCACGGCATTCGGGATGCCAGAGAAGGGAAGCTACTTTGATGCTGTTTGGCAACGTGGTCCATTCGGCATGCTTACTTAGATTTTCCCGGCTTCGGTTTCGAGCTGTTTCTTGACCGTAGATAATGTCAAAAAGCTCGAAGACACGTCCCTGAACCGTTTGCCAGTCGATTGTGCCATTGGTTTGAAATATTCGTGGATATCCCTCGATGACAAAATGGAGACTGGTTTCCGGCAGTTTTTCAACATTATCTACTGCCATGGCCATTTCCATAAGTGGTTTGAGTCCGGGGTCGGCGGAAAAGCCAAGCTTTTCTGCGATCAGATTTGCGCTGCTGCTTTTTCGGAAACCCTTTCCGTGCTGGTCGTATTGTCCGCCGCCGGTGTCGAAATAAAGGACGGCAGGATCGTTTTCTTTACCCAAAAGATACTGGCCCGCGTTCACAAAGGTAATCTCGGCATCTTTTGCTTTCGGGATGAACTTTTTAGCCATCCAGAGACAAAGCCAAGTATCGTCGTCTGGGAAACGATGTCCAACCAGTGTTTTGATTTCTGGAGAGCCATCTTCAAACATGGCCTTCAGAAGAAGATCAACCAGATTTTCCACCTTTCTTTGTTTTTCTTGAGCAGTCCTTTCTTTCAATCCTGTTTGGTTCATTTTCTCCTCCTTATGAAATTTTATTCAGGAACTGCAATGTTCCTGTGCTACTTAATTTATACCACTTTATTTTGAATTTGTCAAGCAACAAAAAAAACGGCAAAAATTCGCCGTTTTCAATTTTATTTATTTTTCTATTTTTCTTCCTTTAATTTCAGACTCATGCGGTGGACGGCTGGGTCAATGGATAAAATCTGAAATTTGTATTTTTCGCCTATTTTTAAAGCCGTTTCCATTTTAGATTTTGTTCCGAATTCTGAAATATGAATCAGTCCCTGAATCTTCGGCGAAATTGCGATAAAGGCTCCGTAGGGATTGAATTTGGTGACCTTGCCCGAAACCTCGTCTCCTTTCTTGTATTTTTCTTCGATATCAATCCAAGGATCTTTCTTCAATGACTTTAAAGACAGAGAAACCTTATCGTCTGATATCGAAATAATTTTTGCCTTAACTTTATCTCCTACCTTGACTATATCCGCCGGGTCCTCAATCAGCTGCCAATCCAGCTCCGAAATATGGATTAATCCTTCTAAATTATACGCTTCGCCTTCTGTAGTTTTAGCGGAGGAGGGAAATTTTATAAAAACTCCAAAATTGGTGATGCCCGTAATTTCTCCCTCGACCACGTCTCCCACTTTATAATTTTTTAAAATCTCTTTTACCTTTTCCGATCTTTTCGCCTTTTCAGATAAAATCAATTTTCCTTCTCTCGGATCGAGGTCGAAGACTTTTATTTCCATTTCCTTGCCGATAAATTTTTGAAGTTCCGTTAAAATTTTGCTGCTTTCGGCTCCTTCCACTCTGGGATAGTGTTCTGACAACAGTTGGGAAACCGGCAAAAAGGCGGGTATGCTTAAAACTTCTGCCAAAAGGCCGCCCTTGTTTGCTCCCAAAATTTTGACCATCATCGTTTCCCCTTTTTCTTTTTTTCGCCGAAGTTCTTCCCAGGTTATTTCGTCGGAAGCCTGGCTCAAAGAAAGCTCAACATAACCTTCTTCATTTTCAAGATCGATTACCTTGGTGAAAACGGTATCCCCGACTTTAAACTTTTTCAGTTCATTTTTAACCCCCAGAAATTCTTTCCCGTAGATTATTCCCGTACCCAAAGCTCCCAAATCCAAAAAGACGGCCGAACGGGCCTTGCCGATAAGTTTTCCCTCCACAATTTTGCCGATCTGAGGCGGTTTTATAGAATCCTCTTTTTCAAGCAAATCTTTCATCAAGCTTTATTCATTTTATATTAATAATAAATATAATCGTATTTTATAACTTACCACATCTCAAAAAGTTTTTCAACAGTTGAAGCTAGATATAATTTATGATAAAATTAAAATACTCAATGAAGCTAACGCTTCATTTCGAGCTTCGCTTCCACATGTAATATAAATTTTATGTATGGAAGCTTACTGTATGCAAATTATTTGGAAAGGACAATCTTGTTTTCAGATAACATCAAGCGAGGGGAAGAATAATCACGTGAATATAGTGATCGACCCCTTCGACGAAACCATCGGATTAAGGCTTCCTTCGCTCGAGGCGGATATTTTATGCGTTTCGCATCAACATCACGATCACAATAACGCGAAGGCAGTTTCGGGTAATCCCTTTTTAATTGAGGGGCCCGGGGAATATGAAATAAAAGAAGTTTATATTGAAGGAATTCCCTCCTTTCACGATTCCTCGTTAGGCAAAGAAAGGGGGCTGAATACTATTTATACGATAGAGGCTGAAGAAATAAGGATTTGTCATCTTGGAGATTTGGGGCAAAAAGAATTAACCGAAGAGCAACTTGAAAAAATCGGCGAGATCGACATTCTGATGATTCCCATCGGGGGAGTTTATACGATCGGAGTAAAAGAAGCCGTAAGAATAATGTCCCAGATTGAGCCGAATATCATCATCCCGATGCACTATCAGATACCGAAGTTAAAATTGAAACTCGACGGGGTGGACAAGTTTTTAAAAACCATGGGAATAGAATCGATCAGTCCCTTGCCTAAACTTTCAATAAAAAAGAAAGATATTTTATCTGAAGAAGCGAAGATAATAATTCTACAACCATAAAGTGGATATTCTAAAAAAACTTCAAAATCAACCTGAATCTGCAAGAAAAATTATTCTTTGGTCAACAGTTACGGTAATAGGTGTTTGTTTATTATTTTTTTGTATTAAAAATTTCCAGCAGAGATTAAAAAGTTTAAAAATGGAAGAATTTAAAGCAGAATTAAAACTCCCTTCTTTAGAAAAAGAATTCAAAACTCTTCCTAACTTGGAATTACCCACTGTTTCCACGCAGCCACGATGAAAAAGAATAACGAAATAAAAACTCAGAATACGGGATTCGGCCTTGTAAAGCCCCGAATAATTACAGAAGAAATGCAGGAATCATATATTGACTATGCCATGTCTGTTATTGTCTCTCGGGCTTTGCCTGATGTGAGAGACGGATTAAAACCGGTTCACCGGAGAATTTTATATACGATGCTGGAAGAAGGACTGAGGCATAATGCTAAATTCAGGAAGTCGGCGACCGTGGTGGGCTCCTGTCTCGGCCGATACCATCCTCATGGAGACATGGCCGTTTACGATTCTTTGGTCAGAATGGCCCAGGATTTTTCGTTAAGATACCCCCTGATTGACGGCCAGGGAAATTTCGGTTGTTTTACAAAAGATACTGAAGTTAAACTTTGTGATGGGAGGAATTTAAGTTTTGGAGGGTTGATCAAAGAACAGAAAGAAGGAAAAAAACATTGGACATTTGCTTTTAATCCGGAAAGTAAAAAGATTGAGATTGTCGAGGTAGAAAGACCGAGATTAACGAGGAAAAATGAAAAAATAATAGAGTTGACTTTAGATAACGGCAAAAAGATTAAATGTACTTTAGAGCATCAGTTTATGATGAGAGACGGAAACTACAGCGAAGCTAAGAATTTGAAACCTGGCGAATCTTTAATGCCAGCTTATTTTAATACAAGACAGATTAAAGATGGTAATCATTATTTAGCGATACTTCAACCTTTTACTGGTCGTTATGAATTTATTCATAAACTTTCTGATGAATATAATTACCGTTTTAATCGGATAAAAAAAAGTCTTAGTCCATTTATTTTACATCACAAAGATTTTAATCGTTGGAATAATTCACCAGATAATATAGAAAGACTATCTTGGAGACAACATTATAGAGTACATCTTAAACAAGTTAAAAACTTATGGAAAGAAAAAGGTGATGAATTTCGGGAAAAACAACGTGAAAGTTTAAGAAAGATATTTTCTGATCCGATTGTCCGAAAAGAAATCTCAGAGAGATCAAAAAAACTCTGGAAAGATCCAAAGTATAGAACAAAATATCCGGAAGGCCATTTTAGTAAAATGGCAAAGATGTTATGGAAAAATCCCGAAGTAAAAGAATTTCATAAAGAAAAAGCTATAAAACAATGGCAAGACCCTAAGTTTAGAAAAAAAGCATTGGCTAATCTTGCAAAAATAAGAAAACAGAGAGTTCTAGAAAAACCTTATTATATGAAGCAACTAGCTCGAAAAGCCAGTGTTTCCCTTAAAAAAAAATGGAAAGATCCTTATTATAAAGAAAAAGTTATTAGAAGTAAAATTTTAGGATATGTTTATTTCCTTTTTAAAAAATATTCAAAAATAACTCCTGAAATATATGAAAAAGAAAGATATAACAATTGTTTTCCTAGTGTTAAAAATGCTCTAAAATACTTCCATAATTTTTCAGAGATTATTACTGCATCCAAAGAATACAATCATAAAGTAATAAAAACCAGAATTCTTCAAAAAAGAGAAGATGTCTATGATTTAACCATTGAACCTTGGCACAATTTCCTCCTTGGCGCCGGTGTATTTGTTCATAATTCAATAGATGGGGATAGAAGTGCTGCTATGAGATACACGGAATGCAGATTATCCAAAATTGGCGAGGAAGCGCTTAAGGATATTGAAAAGAATACGGTTGATTTTGTAGATAATTATGACGGTACGAGAAAGGAACCCGTTGTTTTGCCGTCTCCCGTCCCCCAGCTGTTATTAAACGGTTCCTTGGGAATAGCGGTAGGGATGGCGACGAATATTCCCACCCATAATCTTTCTGAAGTTTGCGATGCTTTGATTTATTTGATTGAAAATCAAAAAGCCGAGACGAAGGATCTTTTTAAATTTATCCAGGGACCGGACTTTCCGACGGGCGGCATAATTTATAACCAGAAAGAAATACTTCAGGCTTATTCCCAGGGCAAGGGCCCGATAGTAATCAGAGGGAAGACCGAAATAGAAGAGCAGGAAAAGACGGGAAAAGCCCGTATTATTATTTCTGAAATTCCCTTTCAGGTTCAGAAATCGACGCTGATCGAACATTTCGCCAATTTGGTTCAGGAAAAAAAGATTGAAGGAATAAAAGACATCAGGGACGAATCCGATAAAGACGGAATGAGAATCGTCATCGAGCTTTCCAGAGAAGCTTATCCCCAAAAGATTTTAAATCGGCTTTATAAATTTACCGATTTGCAGAAAACTTTCCATTTGAACATGCTGGCCTTGGTTGACGGCATTCAGCCGAGAGTTTTAAATTTGGTTGAAATCCTCAATTATTTTATCGAACACCGGAAAACGGTCGTTTTCAGAAGAACCAAATTTGACCTGGAAACAGCTGCGGCTCGTGCCCATATTTTAGAAGGCTTGCACAAGTGTTTGGCTAATATCGACGCCGTGATCAGAATAATAAAAAATTCGCAAAGCAGAGAAGACGCCGAAAAGAATTTAATCAAAAGATTCCGCCTGACTAAAATCCAGGCCAATGCCATTTTGGAAACCAAGCTTGCGACCTTGGCTAAGCTTGAGAGAAAGAAAATCGAAGATGAGTTAAAGGAGCTCAAAACGAAAATCAAGGAATTGACAACCATTCTTAAAAGCCCCCAGAAGATAAAAGAAGTTATCAAAAAAGAAATAAAGGAGGTTAGAGAAAGTTTCGGAGACGCAAGAAAGACAAAGGTGCACCTGCAGCAATTGGGGGAGATTGCCGAGGAGGATTTGATACCGAAAGAAGAAACGATTATCACTTTGACCCAGGGAGGATATATAAAACGGATCAATCCCAGGACTTACAAAATTCAAAAAAGGGGAGGAAAGGGCATTCTGGGGATGAAAACTCTCCAGGACGATACGGTTTCCCATTTCCTTTCGGCGAACACCCACGATTCCCTGCTCTTTTTCACCGATTACGGAAAAGTTTTCAGAACGCAGGTTTATGAAATTCCCGAAGGGCAAAGAGTCGCCCGCGGCAGGGGGCTTTTGAATTTCCTCGAAATTGCTCCCGAAGAAAAAGTTTTGTCTTTATTCCCTCTGGGAAAAGAAGATATGGATTCTAACATAAAATATTTAGTAATGATCACCCAAAATGGTATAATTAAAAAAACCGCCCTTGGGGAATTCGAAAACGTCAGAAGATCGGGGCTTATCGCCATTACCCTGAAGAAAAACGATTTATTGAAAAAAATCTGCAAAAGCACGGGAGGCGATGAAATAATTCTGGCGACGAAAAAGGGGACGGCGGTGCGTTTCAAAGAAAAAGACATAAGAGAAATGGGAAGACAGGCCTCCGGGGTCAAAGGTATCAGATTGAAGGGAAAAGATAATGTGGTGGGGATGGACATTATCCGAAATCCGAAATCCGAAATCCGAAATCCGAAACTTACGGAATATTTATTGGTGGTTACGGAACAAGGTTACGGCAAAAGAACGGACCTGAAAGAATACAGATTGCAGGGCAGAGGGGGTTCGGGAATCAAAACGGCCAACATTACTCCGAAAACGGGAGACCTGGTTGCTTCATTTCTTTTGTCTGGTTCGGAAGAGGATTTGATCGTTATCTCTCAAAAGGGGCAGGTAATCAGAACGAATATTTCTCAAATTCCGAAACTTTCCCGTTCCACTCAGGGAGTAAAACTGATGAAATTGGAAGAAGGAGACCGCGTCGCCTCCGCAACATGTATTTAGAAAAATTTTCAATCTTCAATCAATGTTCAATGTTTAAATTTTCAAACATTAAACATTCAATAATTTATTTAAACAAAGCCCGAGGTTGTTTAAAAAGAAATTTATTTCTTTGAGTATTATGCAAGGGTTTCTCAATCCGGAAGAAGTCTTAAAACAGCTGAAATTAAGAAGCAGCATGACGGCTGCGGATTTCGGTTCGGGCTCGGGCGGCTGGGTAATTCCTTTGGCGAAGAAATTGGAAGGAGGAAAAATTTATGCCATAGACATATTGGAAGAGCCTCTTTCCGCCCTGCGGGCCAAAACCAAATTAGAAAAAATTTTCAACGTTGAAACTGTTTCGGCCGACATAGAAAAAGGAGTGGATATTTTTGAGGACAGCTGCGATTTGGTTTTAATGACTAATCTTTTATTCCAGGTTGCCGATCAAAAAAGAGTTTTTGAAACAGCCAAAAAGATATTAAAAAAGGGAGGCAAAATTTTAGTGGTCGATTGGAAAAAAGACGCGACAATCGGTCCGAAAGAAGGGAGGGTTCTGCCCGAAGAGGTTAAAAAAATAGCCGAGGGCGCCGGATTAAAATTGGATAAAGAATTTGAAGCCAGTACTTATCATTACGGTTTGATATTTACCAAACAATGAGGTAATAATGAACTAAGATGAAACAAATTATATTGATTTCCATTTTTACGTGTTTGATTATGCCAGTTGCGGTTGCGGCCGAAGGGGAAATAATTCAAATTCAAAATCCCCTTACCGCCACCAGTTTTGAAGCGATTGTCGGCAACGGGATTGATTTTATTTTTAAAATAGCTGTTGTTTTAGCTCCTTTAATGGTGATTTTTGGCGGATTCTTATTTTTGACCGCCGGCGGAAATGCGGAGCAGATTAATCGGGCTAAAAATCTGCTTATTTGGACGGCGATAGGATTTTTGGTCGTCTTGCTTTCCAAGGGCATCCTTGCTATTATAAATCAAATATTGGAAGTCAGGGGAGGGTAGGACTTAAAGGTCAAATTTTTAATAATTAAATTGTGGTCGATGAAGATTGCTTCATCTCCACCTTCGCCCGCTTGAGGCGGGCTCGGTATATGAAGAAAATATTTTCAACTTTGACTTTATTGGCCTTGGTTGCCGGAGGAATGCTGGTTTTTGTTTCTCCCGTTCGGGCTCTAACCTCCACAGAGGGAGTTATCGAGGGGTGCACTATTACCGTAAATGCGGCATTGCTTGAAGGTTGTACTGCCGATTGCAATTTTGACGCAAACGCAAAATGCGGCATTTGCTGCCTTCTGCAGACTCTTTATAAGATTACCGACTGGATATTCGTTATTCTAATAAGTTTAGCCGGGCTTTTCGTGGTTATCGGAGCAATGACTCTTTTGATGTCTGCCGGCGATTCTTCAAAAGTTTCCTCGGGAAGAAATTACGTAATGTATGCTGTAATCGGATTAATCGTCGGCCTTCTGGCCAGAGCCATCCCGGCTATTGTCAGATTGGTAGTCGGAGCTTAAAAATTTTCAAAAGGTCGAATAAATTTTGTATTTTCTATCAATTAATTGACTCATGAAAAAAATTTTCTCAGCTTTAGTCGTAATTGGTTTTTTAGCTGTTGTTTTGGCAGCGCCTTTAACAACTTTTGCCCAAGAGCCGCCCTCGGAATGCTGCACCCTTAAAAGAGCGATTACTCTTGATTCTTCTTCCTGTGGCGCAGGTTCAATAGCAGCTCCCAATTCCACAGCAGCCGCAGAGTGTGGCACGGAAATTTATTGTACGGATTCGGCGGCAAAATGGGGAATGTTCTGTATAATGAATACGATATATAGCATTACCGACTGGATTTTTGTCATTTTAGTTGCGCTAGCGGGAATATTCATCGTTATCGGAGCAATGACCCTTTTGATGTCTGCAGGCAGTCCTGAAAAAGTTTCTTCGGGAAGACAGTATATAATGTATGCCGCGATAGGCCTGATAGTTGGTCTATTAGCTAAAGCTATTCCCAGTTTGGTCAGAATGATAGCCGGAATGTAATCAGAGAGCAAGCGTTAGCGCAGCTGAAGAAGAAATTTATTTCTTCGACTTTAATCATTTTTTAAGAAATTGCCCCGCCAGACAGTGTCTGGCGGGGTTGAATTTTTCAATAAAAGAGATAAACTTATTATGCGGACGTGGTGAAACTGGTACACACGTAGGACTTAGGATCCTATGCCGTAAGGCTTGTGGGTTCGAGTCCCACCGTCCGCACCAAACCTCAACAAAAAACCGCCATCGGGCGGTTTTAATTTTATCCCCTGACTACTATTCTTCTTTTCTTTTCTCTTAAAATTTTCGGTATTCTTATGGTTAAAATGCCGTCTTTCATCGTAGCTTCAGCTCTGTTCGGGTCGACGTCGGCGGGTAAAATTATTTCCCTTGAAAAAGGCCCCCAAAAGCATTCTTGGGAGAAATAATCCCCGTTTTCTTCAAATGGTCTTTGCCGGCTTCCTTTGATATTGATTACGTCTTTTTCCATAGATATATCCAGAATCTCCGGCTTGACTCCGGCTATTGCCGATTGGATAACCAGATCATTTTCCGTTTGATAAACGTCGATTGCCAGCTGTCCTTCTGATACCTGAGCATTGGCGAAGGTGGAAAAAGAGGATTTATCCTCTTTGCCCTCTCCGCCGAGACCCAACCATTTTTCTTTGTCCTTCGCCGCTACACCTACGGTAAAACTAAGTTTTTCTTCGGTTTCTTCGGGAGGAATTTGCGTTTCAATCGGGATCTTGGCGGAAGAAGGTTTTTCTTTCCTTTCAACTTCCTTTCCAATTTCTTCGGTCTCCATCTCAGGTTCCCCCGCACCAGAAACTTTGTTTCGGTACGGGACTGGTCCAGCACCGAGCTCTGCTCTGGTGCTGGGTTTCTCTATTTTAAGCGCCTTAACTTCAAATTTCCTCGTCTGCATTACGGGAGATTTTTCTTCTTTCACGGTTTTTTTAACCCGAGTTTTCCTCTCTGGTTTTTTCGTTATTTTTTCTTCTGCGGGTTCTTCCGTCGTTTCTTCGATTTCTTTCCCAACCTCTCCTTCTTCGATTCCCATCCCCTTTTTTAGTTTTTCAAAAAATGATGCCATATATTATATTATTATATTTTATCCAGTATGACAACTTCGACTCGCTCCGCGATATTAAGGTTTTTTAGAAAAACCTTGTCGAAGTTGCTCTACTGGATTTTACACACACTTTTTAGTTTTTTCAACTTCTTGAATCCGAGAACGGTAAAAATTGCCAAACTGATTAGAATAAGGATTGGAATAAAAAAAGCCAGATCCCCTTCAATTTCTATGATAGAAAAATTATAAAGGCCGTGCAAGAGGGTGGCTATCCCCAGTCCCGCGATCAGCAGCTTTATCCTGTTTTTTGTTTCGAAAAAAGACAAAGCAAGAAAATATCCCAAGAGCCCCGAACACAGTGCGTGCAGGAAAGTTGCCCCTAAAAATCGAAAAACGCTGATTGAAAAGGTTTTTTCCAACAGAAAAGTGGGACCTAAAGAGAATAAAATCAAAATATTTTCCGAAGCGGCAAAACCAAGAGCCGAGATTATCATATAGAGCATGATATCCAGGGGTTCGTCGAATTCCGAGCTATTGGAAATCTTCCCTTTCACGACTAAATATTTTAAGAATTCCTCCACCAGAGCGACGGCGACAAAGATATTCAGCATCGACAATAAAAACGGAGAAAAATTCGGGTTCTGCACAAGAGCGGCGGGCAAGCTTTTAAATTCTTCCAAAATTCCTATTTCCAGCAGTACGGCGGGAACGGCAGCCAGCATTCCGTAGAAGAATATTTTTAAAACCATACGCTTCGGTTCGGGATGAGAGTCTCTTCTCAAATAGAACATAAGCCAGATTACGCTGGGTAAAATGCCGAAAAATGTATAAAGGGAATAAGACATGCTACTGGGGCCAGGATTCCACCATTAAACATTGTTTTTTATCTTTTATCGGCAATGTCTGATAGATTTCTTCGGTGATGAAGGGGATGAAAGGGTGTAAAATTTTAAGGGAATTTGATAAAACGAAAAGCAAAATTTTTTTGGTTTTTTCATCGTTTTGCTCTTTGGATTTTTCTATATAGATATCGCAAAAGTCATGCCAGAAGAAATCATATAAATTATGGGCCGCTTGTCCGAATTGAAAATCCTGCAATGATTTATTAACCGACTTTATTGTTTTATCTAATGCCTTAACGATTTTTTTATCAGCTTCAGTAAATTCGGATTTTGGAATTTGCAATTTACTTGTGATTTGTTGTTCAGATTTCGGAATTTGCATTAATACATATCTGCTCGCATTCCATATTTTATTGCAAAATTTTCTGCCCATAACAATGTTGTCTTCGGTAAATTTGATATCCTGCCCTCCCATTAATTGCCAGGCTATTCCGAAGCGGGTGGCATCGGCGCCGTATTTTTCGCAAAGATTCAAGGGGTCTATTCCCGTGCCCAAAGATTTTGACATCCTTTCTCCTTCTTTAGTTAAAACTGTGGGATGGATAAAAACAGAGTGAAAAGGAGTTTTTCCCATAAATTCCATTCCCGAAAAAATCATTCTTGCGACCCATAAATTTATAATATCTCTTGCAGTTGACAGAACGTCGGTCGGATAAAAATTTTTCAAGTCTTCTTTTTTTTCTGGCCAGCCGAGAGTGGCGAAAGGCCATAAAGCAGAGGAGAACCAAGTATCCAGGACGTCGTTTTCCCCCTCGATGGGGATTTTATGGCCCCACCAAATCTGCCGGGAAATGCACCAGTCCTTGATATTTTTCAGCCAGTCAAAATAAACTTTTTCGAAGTTTTTGGGGATGAATTTCACTTTCCCGCTTTTTACGGCTTTGAGCGCCATCTTAGCCAATTTATCCATCTTTAGAAACCATTGTTTTGAAGGAATGGGCTCGATTAAAGAATGGCAGCGATAACAATAAGGAACGGAATGGATAAAATCTTCCGTTTTTTCAATTAAGTTTTTCTTTTCAAGCTCCTCTATTACGATTTCCCGGCATTGAAGAGGATTCGATCCTTCGCAAATTTTCGATTCTTTCGTCATTTTTCCTCCTTCATCGATCACCTTCAAAGATTCTAATTTATGGCGCTGACCGATTTCCCAATCGGTTAAATCATGAGCAGGGGTGACTTTTACGGCTCCAGTACCGAATTTCACATCAACGGCGGAATCCTCGATTATCGGAATTTCCCTGTTTTGGATGGGGAGAATGACGGTTCCGCCGACGAAATTTTTATATCTTTTATCTTTCGGGCTTACCGCCACCGCCGTATCCCCCAGCATCGTTTCCGGTCTGGTTGTTGCTACCGTAATATAGTTTAAGATTTGGGATTTGAGACTTGAGATTTTTTTTATTGGATATTTTATGTACCACAGTTTCCCTTTTTCTTCTTTATACTCCAATTCCAGGTCCGAGAGGGATGTTCTGCATCTCGGGCACCAATTTACTACTCTTTCGCCCCGATAAATCCAACCTTTTTCGTAGTAGTGCAGAAAAGCATTCTCTACCGCCTTGACGTATTCTTCGTCCAAAGTAAACCTGGTTCTCGACCAGTCGCAGCTTGCCCCCAGTCTTTTAAGCTGATCCAGAATAATGTCACCGTACTTATTTTTCCATTCCCAAATTTTTTCAATGAATTTTTCTCTGCCCAAATCATGCCTGCTTATTCCTTCCTGTTTTCTTAATTCTTTTTCAACCTTCACCTGCGTCGCGATTCCGGCATGGTCGGTTCCGGGAAGCCAGAGAGTTCTGAATCCCTCCATTCTTTTTTTCCGGATTAAGATATCCTGGCACGTTGCATTCAAAGCATGGCCCATGTGAAGTTCGCCCGTAACGTTTGGCGGGGGGATTACGATTGCGTAGGATTTTTTTCTCGTTCCCGGGAGTTTATCCGGATTAAAAAAACCGGCCCTTAGCCAGAGTTGATAGATTTTATCTTCCGTTTTTTTGTGTTCGTAAGCCTTGGGAAGTTCTCCGTTCATACATTTTTATCTATTCTTAGATTAGCATTAGCAATCATTTTTTTCCAACCTGCCCCGTACCGAGCTTTGCTCTGGTGCGGGGTTTTAGTTTTTTCTTTTAACCATTGGAAATAAGCGGTTATTGCCGTCATTACCGCATTGTCAGTGCAATATCCGATACTCGGCACAAGGTATTTGGTGCGCGGTATCTCTTTTTCAATTTTCTGTTTTAATTGCCCTTTTAATTCTTCGTTGGCTGCCACTCCTCCGCCTAAAATTACGGTTTTGGCCTTGAAATCTTTAGCCGCTTTCATTGTTTTTTTGATTAAAACGTCAATTATCGATTGCTGCGATTCAAAACAAATTTCTTGAACCTTTTTTTTAGTTAATTTTTTTTCCGATTTCAGGTTTTTCACCAAATAAAGTACGGCCGTCTTTAATCCGGAAAAAGAAAAATCATAATCTTTTGTGTTCAGCATGGGTCGCGGTAATTTTATTTTGAATTTTACCTGCCCCGTAGCATCCCGAAGGGATTGCTTCGAGGATTTTTGATAGGCGAAGAGGACTTCGTCCTCTTCTTCACCTACCCGAGTCGCAACGAAGGGTAGAGAAGAACGAATATTCTTCGATTTGCTATTATAGGGCGAAGAAGGTTCTGCCTTCTTCTTCCACCTCGTTCCCATAAACGAGAACTCGGTAATGGAAGCTCGGTTTCTGAATTCCGCGGCTTTTACCGCGATTATCGGCCCGCCGGGATACCCAAGTCCCAAAATCCTCGCCACTTTATCAAAACATTCTCCGGCGGCGTCATCTCTCGTTTCGCCTAAAATCCGGTATTTCCCGATTCCTTTCATTAAAATAAGTTGCGTATGTCCGCCCGAAACTACCAAGCAAATAGCCGGAAAAATTCTAGGATTTCCGCCAATGAAATTGGCGAGTATATGCGCTTCGATATGGTTTACCGGGATAATCGGCAAATTCATTTTTTCTGCTAATTCTTTGGCAAAATTTATCCCCGTCCACAAACAGGGCTCCAACCCCGGTCCCACGGTCACGGCTATTACGTCGATTTTGGGATTTTCCGCCACTTTCAGAGCCTTTCTTAAAGCTACGGGCAAATTTTTTTGATGCTCTCTTTTGGCCAGAGAAGGAAAAACTCCCCCATATTTTGCATGGATTTTTACCTGCGAGGAAACAATATTTGAAAGAATTTCAAAATTCTCCCTATTTATTTTGGATTTTAATATCGCTATGCAGGTATCGTCGCAAGAAGTTTCAATGGCAAGAATAATCATATCTTTACAATTATCATAGTCTAAGATAAGATTAAAGCGAAATTATGGGCCCCATCGTCTAGCCTGGCCTAGGACGGGAGATTTTCATTCTTCTAACACCGGTTCAAATCCGGTTGGGGCCGCACCATTATGGAAAAAACTTATATTGAAATTACCAAAGCAAGCGATTTGGAGAGCTCGAGAGATCGGGCGCTTTTTAGATTTTTTGAGACCGTCCCGGCCCTTTTTTCCTGGGGAACTTTGGTTTTAGCCTTTGTTTTATCTTGGCTGGCCCCCGTCGTGGCGGCCCTTTTTATTATTGTTTTTGATCTTTTTTGGCTGTTGCGGATTTCCTTTTTGTCTTTTCATCAGATGGCGAGCTTCAGCCAGATGAAAAAAAATCTCAAAACCAATTGGATTGAAAAACTCGAACAACTGCAATCCCGCGACTGGAGAGACGTTTACCACCTGATCATTTTGCCGATGTACAAAGAAGGAACTGAAATCGTGGAACCTTCTCTTGCATCTTTGGCAAAGGCGGATTATCCGAAAGACAAAATGATTGTAGTTTTGGCCGTTGAAGAAAGGGCGGGAGACGTCGCCCTGAAAGTCGCCAAAGCCATTGAAAAAGAATTCGGCAATATTTTTTTACGGATTTTAATTTCGGTTCATCCGAAAAATATTCCGGGCGAAATCGCCGGAAAGGGCTCCAATACGGCTTGGGCGGCAAAACAGGCGAAAGAATTGATAATCGATAAATTATCAATTCCTTATGAAAACATCATTGTTTCCGGCTTTGATATCGACACCCGGCCTTATCCTCAGTATTTTTCCTGCCTGACTTGGCATTATTTAACCTGCAAAAATCCCCTGAGGTCCAGTTATCAGCCCATTCCGATTTATAACAATAATATCTGGGAGGCGCCGGCCTTTTCCAGGGTGATTTCCAGCTCCGGAACCTTCTGGCAGATGATGCAGCAGGAAAGGAAGGAGCAATTGGTGACTTATTCTTCCCACTCCATGCCCTTTAAAATTTTTGAAGAAGTGGGCTACCCTGCCAACATTGTTTCCGATGACTCCCGTATTTTTTGGAAAAGCTATCTTTATTACGACGGTGACTACCGAGTCGTCCCTTTGCACTATCCCATTTCAATGGATGCGGTGATGGCTAAAACTTTTTTCAAGACCGCGGTTAACCAATATAAACAGCAAAGAAGATGGGCCTGGGGATGCGTTGAAATCCCTTATTTGTTTTTCGGTTTTATCAGAAACAAAAAAATTCCTCTGAGAGAGAAATTCCGCCATTCTTACGTCATGTTGGATGGTTTTTGGTCCTGGGCCACTTCGGCTTTGCTTATTTTCTTTTTGGGATGGCTTCCTTTGATGCTGGGTTCGCAGTCTTTCCAGGTCACTCTGCTTTCTTACAATTTGCCAAGATTAACCAGCAACATTATGACCGTGGCCATGATCGGAATGCTGGTTTCGGCAATTACTTCTTTTCTGCTTTTGCCTCCGAAGCCCAAGGGAACGAGTTTCTGGACGAGTTTTTCGATGCTCCTCCAGTGGTTTTTATTGCCCGTAACTTTAATCGTTTTCGGAACTTTCCCGGCCCTGGACGCTCAGATGCGCTTATTTTTGGGAAAACATTTGGGATTTTGGGTTACGGAAAAAGTGAGAAAATAACTCATTCCAAATGCAGTTTTTGCCGGAATCCCGCCAATCTTTCCCGTAAAAACGGGAATTTTTTTAATTCGGGGTCTTTTTGCAGGATTTCTTTGGCTTCGTTTCTGGCCTTGGAAACTAAAATTGTATCTGTTAAAGAAGCCATTGCCAAATCGGGAATTCCCCACTGCCTTTGCCCCGTAAAATCGCCCGGCCCTCTGATTGCCAAATCTTTTTCGGCAAGCTCAAAGCCGTTATCACAGGTAATGAGCGCCCGCAATCTTCTGTTGTAAACAATGCCCGGCGTATCCACAAACAAGAAACAATAAGATTGGAAATCCGAGCGTCCGACTCTGCCTCGAAATTGGTGAAGCTGAGCTAAGCCAAATTTTTCCGAACCTTCGATCATCATTACTGTTGCGTTAGGGATATCAACTCCCACTTCGACAACGGAAGTGGAAACCAAAATATCTATTATTTTTTCCTTGAATTCAGTCATTATATTTTCTTTCTCTTGAGATTTCATTTTTCCGTGGAGCATCCCTATTTTCAGGTCGGGGAAAATTTCTTCAGCCAGTTTTTTGTATTCCTGTTTTACGGCTTTTACATCCATCCAGGACAAAGTTCTTTCGTCAAACAAGTTTTCCGCAGAAACTTTGGGCGGTTCAATTCTCGGACAGATTACAAATGCCTGTCTTTCTTTTTTTACTTGTTCTCTTATAAAATTATAAGTTGCTTTTTTTTCTTTTGGCTGGATTATTTTTGTAATTATTTTTTTTCTGCCCTTTGGTAATTCGTCAATAACCGACAAATCCAGGTCGCCGTAAATGGTCAAAGACAAAGTACGGGGGATAGGGGTGGCGGTCATTGAAAGCAAATGCGGGATAAATTCCTTTTGCCGGCAGAGTTTCGCTCTTTGTTTCACTCCAAACCTGTGCTGTTCATCAATAATAACGAGAGCCAAATTATTGAATTGAAGCGGGGTTTTTTCTTTTGTCGCGGGTGTTATGTCCTGGATCAAGGCGTGAGTGCCTATAAGAATATTAATTTTGTTTTTTTTGACTTTCTCAATGAGTTCTCTTCGTGTAATTTTTTCGTTTTTGCAATAGCTTTCTTTTCCGGTAATAAGGCCCACCTTCAAATCGAATTTTTTCAAAACTTCATTTATTGTTTTGAAATGCTGTTTTGCCAGAATTTCGGTTGGAGCCATGAAGGCGACTTGATATCCTTTTTTCACGACATTCAAAGCCGCCATTGCCGCAACAACGGTTTTACCGGAGCCGACATCGCCTTCTAATAATCTGTTCATCGGCCGCGGTTTTTCCAAATCTTTCAATATCTGCCAAGAGGATCTTTTTTGGGCATTGGTCAATCTGTAGGGCAGGCTTGCGGTAAATTCTTGCATTAATCCGACGTTTATCGGAATTGCCAGCGCTTTTTCTTTTGCCAGTTTCATTCTTTCCCTTAAAACAAAAAGTGACAACTCGAATAATTCTTCAAATGCAAATCTTTTTTTTGCTTTTTCGGCGAGCTCTAAAGAATCGGGAAAATGAATTTGCCAGATTGCTTTTTGGAAAGGAAGGAAATCGTATTTCTTGCTTATTTTTTCCGGTAGGTAATCGGGGATTTTATTTTTTAGTTGCGTAAGCAAGGGTTTTACAATAAACCTCAGCCATTTTGAAGATAATCCTTCGGTTTCGGGATATATCGGGATTAATCCTCCGGTATGATTCAAATCAAAATCAATTTCCTTGTAGTTTTCTGGGATTTTTTCGTAAGCGGGATTTGATAAATATTTCGAACTTTTTTTCCCCTTAACTTTCCCCGCCAAGCAGACAAAGGTTCCCTTCCTGAGCGTATTTATAAGGTAGGGCTGGTTGAACCAAAGCGCTTTTATCTTTCCGGTTTCGTCTTCAATGGTTGCCTGCGTAAGCATCATTTTCCTTCTGAAGGCTCTGAATGTTCTTATATCTGTAATTCTTCCCTGGAAGCAAAATGGGCCGCCCTCTTCGGCTTGAGATATCGGAATTAAATTTGAAAAATCCTCATAGCGATGAGGGAAGTGGAAAATGAGTTCGCCGATAGTTTCGATCCCGAGGCGTTTTAGCTGTTTTTGAGTCTGCGGGCCGACCCGAGGAATTTCCCAGATAGGAGAGGAGAGATTCACCCCGTTAGAAGTCTGTTATTATATAGCATATTGCTAATTTCAGACAGACTTTGTTTTTTAATTCTACCCCGTTATTAGAGAGCAGAAAAAATTTCTATAATTTTTTCTGCCCAAGACTTCTAACGGGGTTCATGTGTCCCTGGACTGAGTCGAACAGTCACTCTTCTCCTTCGCAGGGAGACGCTTTTTCCATTAAGCTACAGGGACATTTTTACTACGCTTAAATTAGCATAAAATTTCCCCAAAATCAATTGACTTTGTAAGCCAATAAATAGAAAATAGAATAATGCCAGACTTATTTTATTCGACGGCTGTCTTTATTTTCGGGTTAATCGCGGGTTCTTTTTTGAATTGCGTAATCTACCGTTTGGAACAGGGTCAAAGCTTTTTGAAAGGCAGGTCTTATTGCCCCCTTTGCAAGCATACATTGTCGTGGCAGGATCTGGTTCCGGTTTTAAGTTTTCTGTTTTTGCGGGGAAAATGCCGCTACTGCCGGCAAAAAATATCTTTACAATACCCTTTGGTAGAATTAGCAACGGGGATTTTATTTGTTTTGATTTTTCTTTTTGCCTTCAATTTTCTTTATTATTTAATAATGGGTTGCTTTTTAATAATTATTTTTGTCTACGATCTGAAACACTATATTATCCCCGACAGCGTTATTTATCCCGCTATATTAATATCCGTTATTTGGTATTTAATATCTGGTATTTTTTTAAACATTTATACAAAATACGAAATACTAAATACAATATACTCGGCTCTAGGAGCAGCGGCTTTTTTTCTACTAATTGTTTTAATTTCTCGCGGCAAGTGGATGGGCGTTGGAGACATAAAACTTGCTTTTTTGATGGGGCTTTTGCTCGGCTGGCCGAATATTTTAGTCGCTTTATTCTCGGCTTTTTTCATCGGCGCCATAATTGGAACGGGGCTGATAGCTGCCGGAAGAAAAAAACTGTCTTCGGAAGTCCCTTTCGGACCATTTTTGGTTACGGGAACATTTTTGGCAATGCTTTGGGGTGGGGAAATTGTTGATTGGTACTTGACATTCTTTTTGCCCCGTTAGAAGCTTAACATTTAAAGTGGTAATACCGCCTTTCAGAGACGCAAGTCGGCTTCGCCTTTGGAAAAGCTTATTACCTCGCGCGACCTTGAGCTTCTAACGGGGTTTGCTACAATAAACCCAGTAAGACATCTTCGGCAA
>Ga0210057_1002365_pt1 | contig 27090 bp, 25 predicted proteins | sample CryGeyCG2114_010_2_FD_183968 | JGI IMG/M metagenome (GOLD analysis project Ga0210057, IMG submission 183968) | Groundwater microbial communities from aquifer - Crystal Geyser CG10_big_fil_rev_8/21/14_0.10 (SPAdes) (version 2) | ecosystem: Environmental > Aquatic > Deep subsurface > Groundwater ...
CGAAGGAAGTAATTGTCGCATCTTCTTTTCAATTTTTGGAAAATCTTTTTCAGAAATAGGAACGCTGAATTCAAAATCAAAATAGAACCCATTGTCGATGGCAGGACCAATGGTACGCTTTGTGTCAGGATAAAGTTCCATGATTGCCGCAGCCAGAAGGTGGGCGAGCGTGTGGCGTTTATGTTCAAGAGATTCGTCCATATGTTTTTAAGAATAGCGTGAAATAAAAAAACGGGCGAAGAGGGAAGTGTGTGACTTCCTTCTTCGCCCGGACGACCCATTCAGGCCGCGGTTCCACCGAGCTTCCAGTGTTTAGCAACACTGACGCTTACATGTAGCTTATCCCAATTTTTTCACCTTGTCGATAAGTATTGAGGGTTCGTCGTTTCTGTGAGAAACTTTTCCTTTAATCAGAAGACATGTTCCTTCTTCTAGCGCATCTTTTGCTTCTTGATAGATTTTAGGAAATGCTACAGCCTCAATCGAGTGCGTCCTATCAGTAATAGTGAAGAAGCCCATCCGGTCGCCTTTTTTCGTGAGAATAGTTTTTGCAGTATCGATAACTCCTCCAATAACTACAGGGTACCCTTTGCGCTCCTCTGCAAGAGCATCGCGGATTGAATGTTCGTACTGCGCAAGATCTTTTTCATATTGATCAACAGGGTGCCCTGAAACATAAATACCCAAAAGTTCTTTTTCCCATGAAAGTTTATCTCCCAAGGGGGTAGTGTCTTCTTTCTGTACGTGAATGATTGGTGCACTTGCAGAAAGTGTAAATAATGCACCTTGGTTTTCTGGCACAGCACTTTTCTTTCCTTGTGCAGCTAGTAATTCATCAATGTGTTCAAGCATTGAGGTGCGGTCACCAAATGTATCGAGGGCCCCTGCTTTTATGAGTGCTTCAAAGCCACGACGATTGAGGACTGAACTCGGAATACGCGAAGCGAAATCACCGAGAGATTTGTACGCACCATTATCTCCTCGTTCATTCATGATTGCTTGAGCTCCCGCGTCGCCAAAGTTTTTGACCGTAGTAAGTCCAAACCGAATAGCCTGATCACCTGCATGCCGCGCCGCTTCGCTTTGCGGCGCAGGCAGGTCAACAACGGTAAACGTAGCAAACGATTCATTAACGTCTGGAGGAAGCACCTCAATCCCCATACGAATACATTCACCAACGTGCACTGCAATTCTGTCGGTGTTGCCAGAGTCTGCAGTCATAAGCGCCGCCATGTAGTCAGCGGTGTGGTTGGCTTTCATGTACGCTGTTTGGTATGCAACGCGCCCGTAACTTGCGGCGTGGGCCTTACCGAAGCCATACGCAGCGAATGGTTCAATAAGTTTCCAAATAGCGTCTGCTTTTGCTACAGAAATTTTTCCGTGCTCTACACACCCATCGATAAATTTTTCTTTCTGCGCTTCCATTTCTGCAGGGATTTTTTTCCCCATCGCTTTGCGCAAGTTGTCTGCTTCGAGCCAACTGTATCCTGCAATTTCAATAGCAACCATCAACACATCATCTTGGTAGGTGATGATTCCGTAGGAGTGTTCAAGGATTTTTTCCATTCGTGGGTCAATATATGTGATGAGCTCAGGGTTATTTTTTCGTGCAATATATGCAGGAATTGACTCCATCGGACCGGGGCGATACAAAGCAACCATGGCGTTAATATCATGAATTGAAGTTGGAACGAGTTCTTTGAGATAGCGTGTCATGCCGCCTCCTGAAAGCTGGAAGACGCCTTCAGTTTCCCCTCGTCCCAACATGGCAAAAACTTCTTTATTATCTAGCGGTATTTTCTCTACATCGATATCAATGTTTTTACGTTCCTTCACCCGCTTCACCGCATCTCCAAGGATAGAGAGGTTCTTGAGACCAAGGAAATCAAATTTTAAAAGTCCAACCCCGCCATATTCGTCGGTAATTGAATACATGTCGTACTGGGTGATTATTGATTCGCCGTGAGGGTCCCACTGAACAGGAGAAAAATTAGTTACTGGCTCAGGAGCAATAACAACGCCAGCGGCATGTACTGAAATGTGGCGTGCGTTCCCTTCTATTTTTTGTGCAGTGTCAATTATTGTTTCTACATCTTCATCAGATTCATAGAGCCGTTTTAAATCTTCCTCAATTTCCAATGCTTTTTCGATGGTCATGGGAAACCCTTGGCTTCCAAAAGGAATAAGTTTCGCGATGCGATCACCAATGCCATATGAATATCCAAGGCTTCGTGCGACATCACGAACTGCAGCGCGCGCCATTAAGGTTCCAAATGTACCGATTTGCGCCACGTGGTCGTTACCGTATTTTTCTTTTGCGTAGCGAATCATGGCATCGCGGTGTGCGTCTGCAATATCCATATCGATATCAGGAGCTTTTGGTCGTTCAGGATTAAGAAATCGTTCAAACGGCAAATTATATTCAAGTGGGTTGATGTTAGTAATGCCCGTTAAATATGAAGCAAACGAACCAGCGGCACTTCCTCGAGTGGTGGTAAGGATGTCATTGTCTCGTGCAAACCTCAAAAGGTCGGCAACGGCGATAAAATACGAAGAGTATCCTTTTCCTGCAATAATATCGAGTTCGTATCGTAAACGTTTTTCTGCTTCTGGTGTTGATTCAATATCGCGAAGTGCAAAGCCCGCTCGTGCTAATTTTTCAAGTTCACTATCATACGTGGTTCCTTCAGGAATAGGGAAGCTGGGAAGAATCCATGAGCCAAGATTGAGCGCACTGTGCACTTTATTTGCTAGAGCCTCAGTGTTTTTTAATGCATCAGGATGTTCTCGATACCGCTCCTGTAGCACTTCTTGTGTTACAAACGTACCATCGTGAGTATCGGGCGCTGCCGTCGGGTCAGCGATTTTACGCACAATGTCACGTGCACTTTTGTCTTCAGGATGTAAATAAAACACATCGTCGGCTGCAATTAATTGAAGACCTGATGCTCGTGCAATTTCTTTATTACGCTCCCACGTTGCTATGTTGTCAGACCATTCGAGTCGCGCGAATACTTGTTCATTGTTAAAAATTTCTGTAAGTTTTTTAACCAGTGTGTTACCACCACTTGCAAGTGTTGACGCTGGGACCAATACGACAAGGCCTGCGCGATACTTCTTTAAACCTTCTTCCGTGGCGTGCGGGTCTCCCTTATGAGAGACATGTGCATCAGAGACTAGTTTTATAAGATTATGATAGCCCTCGTTGTTTTCTGCAATTAACACAAGACGCGTTCGAACATCAATCTCGATATCCAAATCAACACCAACAATGGGCTTGATGTTTTTTTTCGTACACGTTTTGTAGAAATCAATAGCGCCGTACAAGTTGTTACGATCAGTAAGAGCGAGTGCTGGCATCTTATACTCGACGGCTCGGTCGACGAGTGCATCAATCTGAGCGAGCCCATTCAGTAGGCTATAGTGAGAGTGAACGGAAAGATGAGAAACGGACATACGCACCAGTATATCGTAGGCGTCGATGAAGCGGGTAGAGGACCAATTGCTGGCCCTGTTACCGTTGCAGCCGTGGCTTTTACGCAACCTTTTGACGAAAGTTTTTTTGAAGGTGCGAATGACTCCAAAAAACTTTCACCAAAAAAGCGAGAAGCATTGCGAGTTCGTATTGAGGAAGGAGCAGTACAAGGTTTTGTACGGTTCGGAGTATATTCCACTCCCTCTACGATGATTGATGAGGAGGGAATTGTTCCCGCGTTGAAATACTCACTCGCTCAATCACTCAGTGCACTTCACCTTTCTCCTGAAGAATGTAATGTGAAACTTGATGGTTCGCTTAAAGCGCCAGAAATGTATTGCAAACAAGAAACCATAATAAGAGGGGACGCGACCGAGCTTTCTATTATGCTTGCTAGTATCGTCGCAAAAACAACAAGAGATAGGGAAATGGAACTCTATGGGAAGCAATACCCCGAGTATAGTTTTGAGGTTCATAAGGGGTATGGCACCAAAAAACACTACGAAGCTCTTAAAAAACACGGTCTGTGTGCTATTCACAGGAGCACTTTTATAACTTGACAAATCACAAAATAAGTGTACTATGTCTCCGTATGAAAGACATCAAAGACTCTGCTTTTCTCGTTGTCTCGCTGTTTATAGCAGGCGCGATTGCATATGCCCTTTTTTCAGGGAGCTTTGAGGAGGCGGTTCAGGAGTTTAACGAATGGCGTTTTAAGCTTCGATAATTTTTATCTCTTATTACCCATACGCGACGTAAATAGTGTAGGATAGATTTATATGTCAGATATAAATAATTCAGATTCACAAAACACACCAGCGCCAGCTGGAGACCAACAAGCCCTCGCTGGGCGTGTCATGGCTTTGTACGGCCGCATCGATGAAACTTTGAATGAACTTCGCGTTCCTGCTCGTGACCGTAAAGAGGTGGAACAAAACCTCATGGAAGCTATTGGGGCTGACCTTTTGGTGCGTCTTGGCAGTAAAATGAATGAAGAGCAACGTGAGGAATTGATGGGAACGGTGCAGAATGTGGATGATGGTGGTATGCCAGATTTGCCCGCAGTTGCTTCATTTTTTAATGCAAATTTTGACCAACAAGAACTTTTGGAAGTGCTTGCTGATTCCACCGAAAGTGTTTTGAACGATTTCGTGAAAGAAATGGGAGGAGGGGCTTCATAAATTGCTTTTTAATGTCACGAGAAATCAGTGCCGTAATCGTTGAACCTACTCCAACGCCACAATCGTTTATCATCGGAGTAGTACTCATTGCAGTGGCACTCACTGTATCTGGTGCTACTTTGGTAGCACTATACGAACTCAACCACCATCTCTCTGCTTCTCGGGGATGGTAGGAGTGCTTGATTTCTAAGTCTAATTACGGTATTGTCTATTCCTATATGGTAGTACGAATGCGACATACGCGATCTCACACGAGAAATCGTCGAAGTCACCACGCGCTAAAAGGCGAGCGTCTTTCTGTTGATAAAGAAACTGGGGTAAAACACCCACGTCACCGCGCTCTTTTAGACGGAAGCACGTATCGTGGTCGTTCAGTAATGGATAAGACCAAGAAGGCTCCTGTAGTTAAAAAAGCAGTTTCTGCAACTTCTTCAAAAAAGAAGGCTCCCACTAAAAAAACAGAAAAGAAAATAGAGAAAAAGTAACCCCCTGTTCCTACAGGGGTTTTTTGATACACTGGCATTAGTTCTTTATGGCTTCACGACATCTTTCTCGCATTAGTGTTCTGCAGGCACTTTTTACCAGCGATATGCATGGTGATCTTTCGCTCAGCGCAGCACTGGGCGCGTTAGAAAAAAATACTACGTCACTCCCGCATGAAGATGAGGACAAATCATTTTCAGACAAACTTTTGAAAGGGATTATCGCAAAACGTGACGAAATAGATGAAGTTATAAAAAAATCTGCTCCTCAATGGCCGCTTGAAAAAATTGCAGCTGTAGATAGAAACATACTCCGTATCGGGCTTTTCGAACTTTTGTTTGGCGAATCAACCTCAGTACCACCAAAAGTTGCACTAAATGAGGCAATTGAATTAGCTAAAACATTTGGCGGTGATTCAAGTAGCCGCTTTGTAAATGGGGTACTTGGTGCAGTGTATAGAGAAATGGGAAGTCCCAAAAAGGAAGAAGCGCCACGAACAAAAACTGTTTCAGATAAGGAATACCTCGCGGGTGTTGTAGTGTGTGCCACCGAAGAAGGAGAGTTGTATGTTGCACTAGTGCTTGATCCCTTTCAAAAATGGACGTTACCAAAAACTCGTTACGAGGAAGGGGAATTGTCTGACGCAGCGGCACTACGCGCAGCACACGATGAGTTGGGTGTGAAACTCTCCTCATTACTTGCTCCAATTGGAGAGCATGAGTATGAAGCGCGTGATCCAAAACAAGGTGTAGTACAGAGGCGCGTCGGGTACTTTGTAGCATGTAGCAAAAAACAACCACTTCATGTGGCTCGTGGTGAAAATGTATTAGAAGCACAGTGGTTTCCTGAGTCTCAATTAGAAGAACTTCCTTTGTATGATGACTTGCGCGCTATTATAGCTTCAGGTATGGTAGTTGCTCGAGAAAAATGTCTATGAGTGAAGAACAACAAAAAGCCCTTCAAGCATTTCAAAAGCGTGTACACGTTGAATTTTCTGATACTGAATTATTGAGTACTGCCTTTACACACCGCTCATACGTGAATGAATCGAATCAAGGAGGTGAACATAATGAACGGTTGGAATTTTTGGGAGACGCGGTACTTGAGCTTGTGGTAACTGACCATATTTTTAAACAATACCCAGATACACCAGAGGGTGTATTAACTGCATATCGTGCTGCGCTCGTAAACACCGTCATGCTTGGCTCTGTTGCTGAAGAGTTAAAAATGAATGAATGTTTACTGCTTTCAAAGGGTGAATCGAAAGATACGGGACGCGCACGAAGTACTATCCTTGCTAATACGTTTGAAGCTGTTGTTGGTGCTATGTACCTTGATCGTGGGTATGACACGGTGAAATCATTTATTCAAACGTATGTGCTGTCACGAATTGATGAGGTAGTAGAAACTGGCGCATGGAAAGACGCTAAAAGTGCATTTCAAGAATTAGCTCAGGCAAAGTATGGTTCAACACCACGATACGAGGTAATTCGCTCTGATGGCCCTGACCACGATAAACACTTCGTGGTTGCAGTATTTGTTGGTGACGTTTCTGTTGCTGAAGGAGAAGGAAGTTCAAAACAGGAAGCTGAGCAACGCGCAGCAGCACACGCACTTTCAGAAGAATCGTAAAATACTCTGGTACACTTTGTGTAATGGATACCTCTGATGGAGGAGTTGAGTTCCACGAAAATGAGGGATTTGATGAAATTCCAATTCCTCGACCTGAACCACATGGTTTAGTGTATCGTCTCATGCATGCAGGAATTGCGACCAGCCCAGCGGAAGCGGCCATTGTCCTTGCGTTATTTGCAGCGGTGTTGATTTCTGCGAATATTTATCTGTTTGCAAAAGCAGTTCCTGAGCAACCTCGTCTTGGTCCTGATGTGATTCGACCTGGTGAATTGGTGCCTGCGTATAGTAATCAACGATAAGTGTGGATATGACATCTATTAGAAGAAAAACGCAAGGATTTACCATTATTGAGTTACTGGTGGTGGTCGCTCTTCTTGGGATTCTTTCTTCCATTGTGCTTATTCTTTTGACTGATGCGCGTCTTGATGCTCGAGACAAACGACGCATTGCTGATTTGGAACAAATTCAAAAAGCGTTAGAGCTTTATGTTACTGAACACCAGGTGTATCCAAAAGAGTCTGAAGGGGCAAGTGGAAATACTGCAACAAACACAGTGTTCCGTAGTTTAATTGACCCGTATATTAGTGGTGAACTGAACGACCCCGCTGGTATAGGGAACGATACGTTCTATTACGTGTACGACGGTGCACACGTGTGTGGGAACCGTACCTACGCAGTGCTCTTTGCTCGACAAATGGATAAACCAGAAAATTCAAACTATGATCAATTTTTCACTGCTACGTGTGGTGGTGTTTTGGATGGAGAATGGCGAGGTGGGGGTGAGGAATCGTATAACATTATCATTGGCTTGAGTGGAGGGTAGAGTAGAATAGAGGGGTATGCATCTAGCGCGACTTGAGTTATCAGGCTTTAAATCATTTGCGAAAAAAACATCGTTTGATTTTTCTGTTCCTATTGTCTCGATTGTGGGGCCGAACGGTTCAGGAAAATCGAACGTTGCAGAAGCAATCCGTTTTGTGTTGGGTGAGCAATCAATGAAATCAATGCGTGGTAAGCGTGGAGAAGATCTTATTTGGAATGGTTCAAATGCAAGTCCTCGAGCAAATCGTGCCAGTGTTGCGTTGACATTTAATAATACGAGCAGGTTTTTAGATATCGATTTTGACGAAGTCATTGTTGAGCGTGTAGTGAATCGTGATGGTACCAATGAATATCGTTTAAACGGGAGCACCGTGCGGCTCAAAGATATTCTCGGGTTACTAGCGAACGCGAATATTGGTCAATCAAGTCACCACATTATTTCACAGGGAGAAGCCGACAAAATCCTTTCGGCAAGTCCAAAAGAGAGACGAGAAATGCTTGAAGATGCGCTTGGGTTGAAAGTGTATCAATATAAAAAAGAAGAAAGTATCCGCAAACTTGATAAAACCGAAGAAAATATGCGTCAAGTCGAGGCACTTCGGCGGGAAGTACAACCCCATTTACGTTTTCTTAAGCGACAGGTAGAAAAAATAAAAAAATCAGAAGATTTAAGAAAAGAAGCCGTGGTACGTTTCCAGACGTACTTTGCTCATGAAGCATCGTATATCTCATCCACTACCGCTTCTTTTGAAAAAGAGAAAAAAGAGCTTGATTCAAAACTTGGCGGAGTGCGAGAAAAAATTAAACAAGCGCGCACTGCACTAGCCTCCGATGCTGATAGTGTGCATTCCAAAAAAATCATTGAACTCTCGGAATCTATTGACGATATTCGGGAGAAACGCACCGTTGCTTCAAAAGAAGCAGCTCGCCTTGCGGGGCAAGTAGAGGCTCTCACTGTCGCAACCCGTGATGCGACTGTTTCAAGTACAGCACTTTCTGAGTTCATTCAAAAAAATGAACGCGCACTTGAACAACACGAAGGTTCGTTTGAAACTATCCGTTCTTTTGTTCAAACACTTTTTAGTGAGCTGAAACAACTTATTACCCAACATAACTCCGATTCGCACTCAATTGATGCTCTAAAAAAAGAAAAAGAAACCGCAGAAAAAAACGAAAAGGAATACCTTGATAAGGAAACCTCGTTGGTACGAGAGCTTGATGAATTACGTCGCGAACTTGATTCAGCACGCACCGAAGAACGTGAACGTGAACGTGCTCTGTTTACCCTTACTTCAGAAGAGCGTGAATTGGCTCATAGTGTTCAAACGCTTGACGAACGTATTGCTCGTCTCCGTTTAGAGGATGAAGAATTTAAACGAGAATGTGGTGAAGCGGCCGTTTTGATTGGTAGAGATGCAGTCGCATACACACCAGTGCCAGTTGATACACTTCCACCACGCGAAGTTCAAACTCAAGAGAAAAAAGAACTCCAAAAAATAAAAATTCGTATTGAAGAAATGGGTGCAGGAGGAAGCGACGAGGTAATGAAGGAATATGAAGAGGCGTCTGAGCGTGAAGCGTTTTTAGAAAAAGAACTCAGTGATTTACATGAATCGGCTGGGTCGTTGAAACAACTGATTGCAGGCTTAGATGCAGAACTTCATGGGAGATTTGAAAAAGGTATCAAAGCAATTAATGATGAGTTTTCTCGATTCTTTGGTCTTATGTTTGATGGTGGTACTGCAAAGCTCGTTTTTGTGAAAGAAGTAGCACGACGTATCCGTTCTCTTGAGGATGAAGATGATAACGGCATTCCTGATGAACTTGAGAAACCAGTTGAAGGTGTCGATTTGTCACTTTCAATCCCACGAAAGCGAGTAAAAAGTTTGGTGATGCTTTCAGGCGGTGAACGAGCACTAACATCAATCGCGCTTATTTTTGCAATGAGTTCGGTAAACCCACCTCCGTTTTTGGTCCTCGATGAAACTGATGCAGCGCTTGATGAGGCAAACAGTCGCAGGTATGGCGATATGGTGAGCGCCCTTTCTGAAAAATCGCAACTACTCCTCATCACTCATAACCGAGAAACTATGAGTCGCGCAGGCATTCTGTACGGTGTCACTATGGGAAATGATGGTGTTTCAAAAGTACTTTCAGTAAAGCTTGAGGAAGCTATGCAAGTTGCTAAGTAGGAACGAAGGGTCGTACAATGGACGTTATGAATGAAGAACAAAAGCACCCATGGGAGGAATTTAAAACATATGTGGCACAAGCTGGAGCGCTACTCAATTTACAAGAAAAAGATTTAGCACATTTGTTGGAACCAAACGCAGTGCTTCACAAAGATTTACACGTTTCTTTGGGCGGAAAGCGTACGACCATTCCCGCATATCGAATTCAGTTTTCAAACGCGCGTGGACCATACAAGGGTGGTATCCGATTTCACGTGCAAGTAGATGAAGAGGAGGTCAAAGCTCTTGCTGGTGCCATGGCAATAAAATGTGCTGTCGTTGATATTCCGTTTGGTGGCGGGAAGGGCGGTGTCCAATTTAATCCCGATGCGTATTCCAAAGAAGAAGTACACGCTGTTTCAAGAGAATTTGTAAAAGAATTTTATGACCATCTTGGCCAAGATAGAGATATTCCTGCTCCTGATGTTTCAACAAACGCAGAAATTATGGGAATTATGCTCGACACGTTTGAGGACATTGCACAAAAAAGTGCCCCAGCCACGTTTACTGGTAAACCTCTGTCGCTTGGTGGAATACAAGGGAGAGACACTGCAACAGCGCTTGGTGGCGTGATGGTACTCGATGAATATGTTGCAGAAAAAGGGCTTAACCCTCGTGATTTAAAAGTAGCAATTCATGGTTTTGGAAATGCAGGAATGAACGCAGCACTTTTGTTGCATGAGCGAGGTTATATAATCGTTGGCCTCTCTGATTCAAAAGGTTCGGCGATGTCACAAACATCACTTAATCCACACGAATTTGTTCGTACTAAAATGGAAGGGGGAACTGTGCGTCAGGTGTATTGCACAGATGAGTCATGTGATGAATCAAAGCTTCACGATGATGAAGTCACTATTGGCTCTCCAGATGCGGTGCTTACTATGGATGCAGATATTGTCATTCCTGCAGCGCTTGGGGGAGTTATTACCGCAGATGTCGCCAAAAAAATGAAGGCGCATATTGTACTCGAGTTAGCAAATGGACCAACCACAGCAGCGGCGGATAGTATTTTACACAGTAAAAATGTTTCCGTTCTTCCCGATATCCTCGCTAATGCTGGAGGCGTCACGGTGTCATATTTTGAGTGGCTTGCGGGGAAAACAGGTGAACGACCTACGAGGGCTCAGGTGCATGACAAACTTAAAGACATTATGACGAATGCATGGAAATCTGTTTCAAATTTTGCTCTGCAACACGGCATTTCGTATCGTGTTGCTGCTTTTGCCCTTGGCGCTGAGAGAATTCTTACTGCTGAGCGAGATAGAGGGCACTAGACAAGTATTTGTTGAGTCCGCTATACCGTCTGTATGATACGGGTAGCAATTCTTCCAAAAACGAATAGTGCTACACCTTTCTTTTTCAACTATTGGAGTGCTTAACACGCACTCCTCATTTTTTTACAGTACGAATAGTTCATTATTTCTTTAACGAATTTTCTGTATGGTTGCATTAGAACGGGTGTTTTTTGGTGGAGGACCAGAAGGTGACGATGTTATTCCTCCTACTGATCCAAAAGATCAATATGAAAAACCAACAAAGCCATCTCAATAAAAAAATCCCGCCATGTGGCGGGATTTTCTGCTACGGGAGTTTGAAATCGATTGTGCGTTCTTCTATATCGACACGTTCAACAATATACGTAATTTCGTCGCCAAGTCGTATAGTTTTTCCAGTGCGCGCACCAACTACTGAAAACTTTTTTGAGTCATATGCATAGCTATCATCAGTAAGAGAAGCAAGACGTACCATGCCATCTGCAGCAGTTTCTTTATCTGCAATATAAATACCCCAATCAGTAACACCAGACACTACTCCTTCACGAGTCTGGCCAATAAGTTTTGCAAAATATTCAACCTGTTTTAGTTTTACACTCGCACGTTCTGCTTCAGCGGCAAGCGCTTCTCGAGCAGATGCATGCAACGCGCGCTTTGCTTCTTCGTCGGGGTCTAGGTTAATTTTTTTCCCTGCAATTAAATCACCAAGAACACGATGAACCATAAGATCAGGGTAACGGCGAATAGGAGAGGTGAAGTGTGTATAGTAATCAAATGAAAGTCCAAAGTGGCCGATATTTTTTGTAGCATACATTGCTTTTGCCATGGTGCGGATGGTAGCGGTTTTAATGAGCGCCTCTTCCGGCGTGCCTTTAATTTCATCCAGCAATTTATTTAAATCTTTCACCAAAATTCCTTGTTTCCCTTGTGATAAGGAGTAGCCGATGGCACGTAAAAACACCATAAGCTCATCAAGGCGGTCGCTGTCTGGTTTGTCATGGATACGGTACACAAACAAACGTCCCTTTTTCCCTAAGCGATTTGTAACGTACGTGGCTACTTCTCGATTTGCAAGAAGCATCAACTCCTCAATTAATTGGTGACTTTCCGTATACACGGATTTTTTAAATCCAATAACTTCTTTCTCTTCATTTAAAACTGGTCGAATCTCATCAGTATCAAACATAATCGCACCATCTTTTTTACGATCAGCGCGGAGCTTTGATGCTAATAACCACAAACGTGATAGCTCGCCATGCAATTCCCCAGTACTGTTTTTGAGTGATTCATCGGCGTCGTCGTATGTAAAGCGTTTTTGAGAGCGGATAATACCGCGCACAAATCGACGATCTACTACATTGTTTTGCGAGTCGATAGTAAATATTGCAGAAAAGGTAAGCCTGTCTTCATTCGGTTTAAGACTACATAAATCTTCCGAAAGCTGTGGTGGAAGCATTGGAATAGTGCGATCTACTAAATAGACCGATGTCGCGCGACGGTATGCTTCCTGCTCGATTATTGATTGCGGGCGTACAAAATGTGAGACATCAGCAATATGGATGCCAACTTCAATGGTGTCCTGTTCGAGCTGTTTAAGGGAAATAGCATCGTCAAAATCTTTCGCGTCATCCGGGTCGATAGTGAAGGTGAGTGTGGTTCTAAAATCTTCACGTTGTGCAATTTCTTCTTCGTCCCATGCATGCTCGTATAGTTTTTGCGCCTCATCAAGTACTGCTTTTGGAAAGTCGCTATCAAAGCCTCGCGCAGCAATAATGGCCTTCATTTCAGTTTCGTGATCACCCGCAACTCCCAATGCTTCTTGAACCGAAACAGTAGGAGGTGTCCACGACACTACTTTTGCAATAACTTTGTTTCCTACAAATGCACCTTGACTCCCTTCAACAAGAAAATCAAAATATACTCGACCCGTGTCAGGTTTGAGGTATATTCCATCAGCTTTCTTTACCAACTCACCTACAAATGTATTGTTCTTTCGTTCAATAATTTGAACGACACGGGCCATCGTTTTTCCGTATTTTTTACCAAGCTCAACCTCAGCAATATCGCCAGCAAGCGCACCACCAAGCCACTCTTGAGGTATCTCAATATCGTCAGCTTCATCTTGAATGAGAAAGCCCTTTTTCCCACTTCTCACGACGTCGATTACTCCCGAGAGGCGCTTCTTCTTTTGTTCTGTATCACTTTTCACTTTGTGTACTATAACCCGTTCCAATGCTTTCCGCATCACCGCGTTCTTTGTGTTATTTGTAGAGTGTTTATCCCCTCTGTTAATTTTGTACTCATTACATAATTCGGTACTATGCGCTTGTATGTTTCGGTTCCTGCGTTATCTCTCAATAAATTCCCATGGAGATGGAAAGTCTTTCAAAACGCCAGCGACACTTACACTGGCGTTTTTTATTTTATTTAGCTTTTCTCCCACTTTTGTCTATGCTTTTGAGTCTGATGATTTTAGAGGGGATCAACGTCATAAAGTTATTTCCGGACAGTTACCACCAGGTCCCGAACCTATTGCCGGCTCGTTACAGCATGATTATGAATTAAGTTTACCTCCTGGCCGGACTGAGTTTACGACACCAACATTGGATTTACATTACAGTAGCCAACCAGACGAAAATATTAGTCCGTTCGGGTATGGCTGGTCTATCGACACTCCCTATATTCAGAGAATAAATAGATATGGTACCGAAAATCTCTATTCCTCCTACGATTTTTATTCAACGCTTGATGGCGAAATTGCATCGACATCGCAGGCAACATCATCCCCAACTCTTTATGGGGCTAAATATGATGACGGATCCTTTAGAGAATATACGCACAAAGTTGATAACTCATGGGAGGTAACCGACAAAAACGGCCTTACCTATAAATTTGGTACCACCACATTGTCCCGTTTGGACAACCCTTACGATTCTTCTGAGATATATCGCTGGATGATAGATGAAGTTCGTGATTCGAACGGAAACTATATAAAATACGAATACTACAAGAACGAAGGACAGGTTTATCCATCAAAAATTATTTACACAGGGAACGGCAGCACCGACGGTATTTTTGATGTTGTTTTTGAACGCGAAGCACGTGCTGATATCGCCACGTCAACACTCCCGGCTTTTGAAATTGTCAGCAAAGAACGGATAGATAGGATTGAAGTTCAAGTTAATGACGTATGGGTTTCTCGGTATGATTTAGGGTATTCGACAGGAGACAGCAGGTGGCGGAGTCTTCTTGCTTCTATAACAAGAAGCGGTCAAGATGAGTCCAGTGGCATTGTTTCACTTCCTACTTCAACGTTTAGCTATCAAGCTTCAACAACAAATTGGACCTTCGATTCTTCTTGGAGTCTTCCGGTACCACTTTCTTCAAATGGCACAGATTTTGGAAGTCGTTTTGCTGATGTAAACGGCGATGGGCGAGTAGACATTGTTCGTGGGTATTCTGCCGCTGGGGTGGATGTGAATGAGGTCTATATTAATAACGCTACTACAACAGGGTGGACTAAAGACACATCGTGGTCTCTGCCAGCGTATTTCTCAAATGGAGGAAGTGACGCAGGTTCTCGTCTTGCAGATGTCAATGGAGATGGGTTTGTTGATATTGTAAAAGCAAATGAGCAGGACGCTGCTAAGTATGTATACATCAATAATGCTACGACAAGTGGGTGGACACTAGACTCATCGTGGGTTTTTCCAGAATACTTTACAAACAATGTTTCTGATTTCGGTGTACGTATTGTAGATGTAAACGGCGATGGATTGGTTGATGTGGTTTATTCAACGGCGATTGATCCTGGGACCAACAAAGTTTATATCAACCATGGACACGGATGGACTCTTGATGCAAATTTCTCAGCCCCGAGTTATTTCAGCAGTGATAATGGTCATGACTACGGAACTGTCGTGGTTGATGTAAATGGGGACGGATTAAATGACGTTGTTGAAGGCTATTACCACAGTACTACAACTGTAAGAACGTTTTTAAACAATGGTTCTGGTTGGACTGAAGCGTCTGATGATTGGGACGCTCCTGAGCTCTTCACTTCAAGTTTTAAAGACCAGGGAACGCGCATCGTTGATGTAAACGGTGATGGGCTTCCCGATATTGTTCGTTCACAAAATTACACAAGTACTCCAAATAAGGTGTACATAAACACCGGCAACGGATGGAGTCTTGATGAAGGATGGAACCTCCCTGGATACATGCTTTGGGGTTTGGTAGATAACGGAGCACGGCTTGTAGACATTGATGGAAATGGTGTTGCTGATTTCGTCCTTAATGGCTACATGGGTGGAGAGACAGTGAATAAAATTTACATTGCCAATTCTTCTCAAACTGACGTTCTAACCCATATTATTAACGATACAGGTAGTGAAACCAACTTTGCGTACAAAATGAGCGGTCAGTACACGAATAGTGCTGGAAACGAACTTGCGAATCCTGACTTGCCATTCAACCTACTTACTCTTTACCAAAGAGGGATTAATGACGGGTTTGGTACCGTTGGAACGACTACGTACCATTATGAGGGAGGTGATTTTTATTATGCCACTTCGACCAATAGAAAATTTGCTGGGTTTAATATTGTTTCTGAAGCCGATTCATCCAGTAATACGTTCAAGCAGTATTTCCATCAGGGGAATGCCACCGATTCAAGTAATGGTGAATACTCAGACGATATTGCAAAACTTGGACGAGTGTATCGCACAGAAACAGAAGATAGTTCCGGCAACACTTATGACATCACTGTAAACAAATGGGATCTCTCCACAATTGTTAATGAAAATAAATTCATTCAACTTCTTCAGTCTCTGACATTGAGTTATGACGGGGATGGTGACCACAAAGATAGTGCTGAATCGTTCTCGTATGATTCAGGGTCTGGTAACCTCACACAACATAAAAAATGGGGAGAGGTTTTAGGCTCGGGCAACGGCACGTTTTCTGACACTGGCTCAGACATCATCACTCGTAACTACACGTACGCAACAAGCAGTACTATAAGTTTTAATCAACCCTCTTCTGAAACACAGTACAACCAATCGGAAACAAAAGTTAGTGAAGAGAAATATTACTACGACTCCCAAACATACGGGAATGCTACGAATGGGAATTTAACTAAAACAGAGAAGTGGGTAAGTGATACTACTTATGTCGACACAGAAAAAACATACAATGCGTACGGGTTAGTTGTTACAGAAAAGGATCCTAGAGATAAAGAAACAACATATACTTACGACAGCTTCAATTTACATATTGCGACGTCATCCAATCCTCTTTCTCAAACCACAGAATTCTATTACGACTATTCACTTGGAGAGCCAAAGAAAATAGTAGATCCAAACGGATTGATATTTGAAACAGTATATGACGGCATAGATAGGCCAATTACAGAAAAACAGCCAGATCTCACAACACCATCAACGTTGGTTACGAAAAAAACTTATACCTACACGGATACCATCGGTTCACGCAAAATTGTTGAAGCTAATCACCTAGACAGTTCAACCATGGCTGAACTGTATACATACTTGGATGGTTTGGATAGAAAAATACAAACTCGTAAAGAAGCAGAAGATTCAAATTATTCGGTGAAAGATTTCGTTTATAACTCGAGAGGATTGTTACAAAAAGAGTCTCTCCCATATTTCTCTTCAGGTACCGCTAAAACTTCAGCGACGACCAACAATAACCTGTACATAAATTATGCGTACGATCCACTTGAACGGATAACAAGTGTGATTAATGCTGTCGGCACCACAGACAATTCCTATGATCAGTGGGCGAAAATAGTGACCGACCCATTAGGCAATCAAAAAGAATATCACTATGATGCCTATGGCCGTCTAACTTCAATTGATGAACATAATGATGCAAGTGAATACACTACAAGTTACGAGTACAATGCATTAGACAAACTAACTAAGCTTACAGACGCATTGAGCAATATTCGTAATTTCACCTACGACGGTCTTGGACGCCGCCTCACCGCAGAAGATTTGCATGACAGCGCTGATGGCACGTATGGCACGTGGACCTATGTGTACGATAGTGCAGGAAATATAACCTCGCGGACTGATCCGAAGAGTCAGGTAATTACTTATACCTACGATGATTTAAATCGAGCGCTCACTGAAAATTATACTGGAGGAGCAGGGACGGAGATTGAGTACGATTATGACGATTGCACCTACGGTGTGGGCCAACTCTGTATTGCCACCTCAACAGGAGCAGTTTCATCTTTCACCTATAACGCTCTTGGTTCAAAAGCAATGGAAATCAAAACTATCAACAGTACGAATTACACTACTTCCTATAGCTACGACCGGCAAAAAAATCTCTTAAACATCACAAACCCAGATAATTCAGAAATTCAGTACACGTACAACACCGCCGGTCTGTTAGAAAGCATCGCGCACAAAGAAAGTGGAGGCTCATTCTTGAACCTTGTCAGTGATTTTGACTACGCACCAACGGAAAAAGTAACCTTTAAATCGTTCGCAAACGGTACACAGAGCGCCTACACCTATAACGCAAATGAACTGTACCGACTCACTAACATAGTGACTACGGTTCCCTCTGGTGAAGGAGGAGGAGGCGGAGCATTTTTGGGAGGCCTTTGGAACAATTTTACAAAAGCAGTTGAAGAACTGCCACTCGCACTCAAAGTCGCTCTAGACTTACCGTGGGCGAATGCGGAAATAGAAGATTCAAGTCCCGCCGAAGAATTGTTGGTAGAAGAAGAGCCACCAACCACGACAGAAGAATTAGTAGAAGAAGCAACACCAATTGAGTCAGAAGAGAAACCAAAAACAGAGGTTATTGAAGAAGGTGTTGAACCCGAAACCATCCAAGAGGAACAGGCGACCACCACAGAGGAATCTGTTCAAGAAAATACCGCAGAAGAAACTAATACCGCGCCTGATACCAACAATGAAGATACCGAAGAGCCAGAAACGTCTGCCGAGGAACAGCAAGTTTCTCCTGATGTTTCCGAAGAAAACTCTGACACTACCGAGTCTTCAACGGAGGAGATTGTTCAGGAAGAAACGAATTCAGATTTTGAAGAATCACTTTCTGAAAATACACCAACTGAAGCCAGTGAGGAAATTGTAGAACCTGAATTAGAAAATCATTCTGAAGAGGTTACACCAAAAGAAGAAAGAGTTCCCGATGAATTACTCTCAAATAACATTCGTGCGTTAATTGCTGATAAAGAGGGGAAAGAGCGTGCAACCATCAAGGGGAAAGAGATTGCAAAAATAAACTTTATTGATCGTATCCAACGTGAAAACTATGAGATTGAAATCGTTTCAATGAAACCAATTGAGGGTGGAGTTGAAGTGTTTGCCCGAGCGTGGAATCAAAACGGCCAAATCGGCTTTGGACGAGACGGGAGTGTTGATGTTGAGCGGTTCCAGATTTTTAACCCGCCTATCCTTGTCCTTGATCCAAGTGGAGACATTTACCAAGAAACTGAAAAAAACGATTTTGAAACAGGAACAAAAGTAAAAGTATCACGAACGCTTCGTGAAGATCCAAAAGAGGCACTGTTACAGGTCATTGAACATAACCTGTCAGTGATGAAAAATGTTCACGGGTCTGAGAATATTGTTGCGGGGAAGGTGGGAAAGACCACCAGTACGTTCTATCCAAATCCGAGTTCTGGGACAGCCCCAATAGACGGTACTGCCTTTCGTCAACCTGGCGGGTCTGGTGAAGCATGGTGGGCAATCCGCACTGGTTCTGGAACGTCAGTAGATGATGGTTCATGGTACAACGCAATCACTTCATACAATGGTGACGGTGGAAGTTCCTATTCAAATTTGTCGCGTTCGTTTTTTGGTTTTGATACGACACCACTAGGAATTGGGGCGTCCAAGACTATTGATTCGGCAACACTTTCTATTCGTGGAATGAACAAATATGGAAGTGGTGCCAGCCAGTCTACGGTGGTGATCGATAGGAATGTTCCTTCGGACGAATCACAACTTAGTGCAAGCGATTTCAATATTGCCAACTGGGATGGGGTTGAACAAGCTTCAAACAGAGTTACCTACAACAGCTGGAACATTAATGGATACAATGATTTTACTCTAAATGCCACTGGTACCAGCAATATTAGTACCACGACAAACACATGGTTTGGCACTAGAGGTAAAGGTGATTTTGAAGATAATGCTCCTGTTTCTGCAAGCTCCGTCGCTCTGGAAGGATACTTTGCTGATAAAGACGGAACTTCGTATGATCCTGTATTAATTGTTGAACACACAAGTAATAATGGAACATCGACTCCTCCAACTGATTTAAAAACTGAAAATGAAACAAACCCACCCGCTATTTCTGATTCTATGCCAGAGTTTTCAGCTCTTTTCAACGACCCTGACACTTCTGATCTTGCTATCAGTTATCAAATTCAAGTTGCCACAACATCCGATATCGGAACCTCTGTTTACTGGAATTCAACAAAAACCACCCTTTCTAGCTCGACACCACAAGGCATGAGAACGCCTGAAATATCGTACGCAGGTTCAGCGCTCGCTTCTAGCACGACATATTATTGGCGCATCAAACTTTGGGACTACTCGGATCAGGAAGGAGAATGGAGCACAGCAACATCAACTTTTGTTCTTTCAAGCCAAACAGCGGCAAGCGCACCCACTGATCTTCTTACTGAAGGGCAAACTAACCCAACCGATGTAACGGATACTACTCCAGAGTTCTCAGCAATCTACCAGGATGAGGATTACGGTGATATTGCTACTGACTACCAAATACAAGTTTCTGCTACTTCAACATTTGCAACGACTGTCTGGGATACTAATAAAACTGCACTAGCCAGTTCAACCCCCAAAGGTACACGCATTGCCGATATTTCATACTCTGGACCTTCGCTCGTTTCATCAACCCTATACTATTGGCGTATTAAATTCTGGGACGATTCAAATTTTGAAGGAGCATGGAGCACCACTACGGCATCGTTCAGTATTGCCCCTCCTTCAGGCGTTGAACAGATTCAACACATTACCTTTGAATACGATGTTGTTGGTAATATTATAAAAGTCACTGACATTTCAAATTCCGATGCAGGTAAAACAGTCTTCTATGGGTATGATGATCTCTACCGCCTTACCAGTGCTTCTACGACTGTTGCAAGCTCCACACCGTTCTCACACATCTATACCTATGATGCCCTTGGCAACATTCTCTCAATGACCGGACAGGGAACGTACCTCTACCCTGAGACGGGTTACATGAACCCACGCGCCGTCGGCGAAATAGGGAACGGGGTAGCGAGCACCACTTACGCATACGATAACAATGGAAATATAACTGGCATTGACTCTGATACCTACACGCATGACTTCAGAAACCGTCTTTCCGGAAGTGTTGTTAATTCAGCGGATACTCTATACGAATATGACCACACCGTTCAAAGAGTTGCCAAAGGCAACGGCACCGCAACCACTACGTACCCCACCAAGTATTACAACCTCACCTCGGCAACCACCACTAAACACGTCTTTACCCCGAACGGAGAGTTGATTGCAACATTAGAAACCGTTGGCGCTACTACCACCAAACACTTCACCCACCCCGACCATCTCGGTGGTACGAACGTGGTCACTAACGACGAAGGAGAAGTAGTACAGAGCTTGGATTATTATCCCTTCGGTTCCGACCGCATCAACACGGGAACCTTCTCTGAACAGAGAACATTCATCGGAGAAGAGCACGACACTGAATCAAATCTCAACTATCTCAACGCCCGATACTATGACGCAGGGAGAGGACAATTCATGACGCAAGACCCCGTCTTCATTAACCTCGGTGTTGATGAGCGAACAGAACAAGTCCTTATGGACCCTCAGCTCCATGACCCGTATGGGTATGGGAGGAATAATCCTTTAAAACTTAAAGATCCCGAAGGTGAATTTTCTGACCCTTTTACAGCGACTATCATTGGTATCGTTCTTGCCTACGGCATTGTTGATATCGCTGCTGAAACTTATGTACATTCTTATGCTTTAGGTCTCGATGGTAAATTCACCAGACAAGACTTGCGGGATGTTGGTGCGTCTGCGTCAAGAAAACTGGCCATAGATTACTTACTTGGAGATAAGCTAGGTTTTCTAGCTGGTTTGTATGAAATTGGTTCAGATATTGCAGAACTAGATGCTGGCACAGAAAGAATCTTTAATAAAGACAATACATATCAATTACCAAATTATTACAGTGAATACCAGCAACCACGCATACAACAAGGCAACACACAGATATACACAACCCCCAGTGGAGCAACTGTCGACTCCATAGGTAATTTAATTGCAGGACCTCCGGCAAAATAATGTTATTATAAAAAATAAGTATGGAAAATATTATTGATATTTTGTTGTTTTTACTTTCAATAGGTGGTTTTATATTTGGACTCAGTTTGATTTTCGTTGACTCGTTTAGAAAGTCATTATTAAAGTCTCTGTATGGGCGATATCTCTGGAGTTCATTCACGGAGAAACAGCGCGATACTTTTTTCCGATTTGTTATGGGTCCGCTCACCGTGCTTCTGTTTAGTTTCATTTTGTTCCTATATTCACAGGTTTACTTTTAAATCAAATAGAAGTGAAACTAACCACCACCAAACACTACACCCACACCGACCATCTCGGCGGCACGAATGTTGTCACTAACGACGAAGGAGAAGTAGTACAGAGCTTGGATTATTATCCCTTCGGAAGTGACCGTATCAACACTGGGAGCTTCTCCGAACAGCGCACTTTCATCGGAGAAGAGCACGACCCTGAGTCAAATCTCAACTACTTGAACGCCCGCTACTATGACTCCACTCGTGGACAGTTTATGTCTCAAGACCCCGTCTTCATTCACCTCGGTGTTGATGAGCGAACAGAACAAGTTCTCATGGACCCCCAGCTCCATGACCCCTATGGGTATGGGAGGAATAATCCGTTGATTGTCAAAGATCCTGAAGGAGAATTCGCCATTCTCCCAGTCATCGGAGTCATTCTAGGCGCTGTATTTACAGTGGATACTTTTGCAGACCCGAATAGTAGTAATGCAGATAAGGCCGCGTCTGGTCTCGAACCTTTTGTTCGTAGAATCTCAGAAACCGGAGGAAGATTACTACTTCCATTAGATGCATGGGATCGTGCACGAATCCAAGCCTCCACAGGAGGCGGTGACCGTACGCCGATTGATAATTTTGGAGTTGATAATATTATTCAAGGCACAAGAGACACATTTCCGGGAATTTCTAATTTCTACGATAAGTTTAATTCGTCTAAAACACCTACATCACCTCAAACCGTAACACAAAACGGTGTAATTTATACTCGTAATTCCGATGGATTATTAAATGTTGTCGATGATGTAAATTAATTACTATATAATAAGAATTATGGAGATTTTCGTTATCATTTCAATTCTTGCGGGGCTTTATCTTACATTTGTAGGGCTTAAGATCATTTTTCTAAAAAAAACCCTTACACGACTGAAAGAAAAGAAAAGTATACTTTGGACATTTTTTGAGCGAACGGATGCAGAAATACATCCACTAACAATCCGTTTGATAGGTATGCCACTGTTTATTCTTCTCGGACTTTTTTTTGTTCTTAACGGTCTCTGCTTTTTCTTTCCTGATCTCGGTTATTGTTCAACGACCTTCTTTGAAACGGTTGCATGGTAAGTGCTTTTATTTACCCCACCAAGTATTACAACCTCACCTCGGCAACCACCACTAAACACGTCTTCACTCCGAGCGGAGAGTTGATTGCTACACTAGAAACCGTTGGTGCTACCACCACCAAACACTTCACCCACCCCGACCATCTCGGTGGTACGAACGTCGTGACCGATGAGAATGCGGAAAAAATACAAACTCTTGACTACTATCCCTTCGGAAGTGACCGTATCAACACTGGAACCTTCTCTGAACAGCGTACGTTCATTGGTGAAGAACACGACCCTCAATCAAATCTTTCATACCTCAACGCCCGATACTATGACTCCAATCGGGGACAATTCATGACGCAGGATCCCGCATTTCTTGACATTGGCTCGGCAGAGTTTGAGACAAAGTATCAACGCACTCTAGAACAACATCTACAGAATCCTCAAGCGTTAGATCCTTATGGATATGCTTTGAATAATCCAATCAAGTATACAGATCCTAGTGGAGAAGTGGTTCCTGTAATTGTGTGGGGAGCGATTATTGGTGGTTACAGTGTGGCTAACGGCCTCTTAACTGCTTATGATTTGTATCTTACGCATGTAGATGCTGAGCAATATGGCGGATATAGAGACTCATTCACAAATCAAGACAGATCATCCTCAAAAAATAGAGCGTATCTTAATGCAATATTAAGTGCTGCTCCTGGATTAGGTCAAGGAGCTGGATTCTTCGGTCAAACTGGACAGTTAACTCTTAACTACATAGTTGCCGGTGTAGATGTTATAGATACATATTTTGGAAATCAAACATCACAACCAAACAATCCACCGACTAATTTATGGAATTTTATTCAACAGACTCAAATAAATTCACAAACATTAAACGAAAACCTTGATATAATTATTAACAATATAGGATTATCAAATTCACAAAGTGAAGAATAATTTATGATCTGGCTCTTATTATTGGTTTTCAGTTGCATCGTGTTTTTAATAGGGGTTGGGATGGTTATTTCAAGGGATGTAGCTTTTTTTGTGTGTAAAAAGTTATATTTAAAAAAGACACCAACAATGTGTAATGATTATGCAAAAAATAAAACCTCACGTTTGCTTGACTTTATAAATATTGTTATTCCAAGCTTTATACTTTTGTTAGTTTTTTTGTTCAAATTTCTGGAATTTCTCAACATTCTTTAATGTTATTTTCCACCACCAAACACTACATCCACACCGACCATCTTGGCAGTACCAACGTCATAACTGACGAAAATGGTGACGTGGTGCAGAGCTTGGATTATTATCCCTTCGGAGAAGTGCGTGTAGATGCCGGCTCATTTAATGAACAACGTACTTTTATTGGCGAGGAACACGATGCTGAATCAAATCTCAACTACCTGAATGCCCGCTACTATGACTCCACTCGTGGACAATTCATGTCTCAAGACCCCGTCTTTATTAACCTTGGTGTTGATGAGCGAACAGAACAAGTTCTCATGGACCCCCAGCTCCATGATCCGTATGGGTATGCGAGGAATAATCCGCTCAATGGCAAGGATTCGAGTGTGAAATTGACGAACAAAGAAGTGAGACGCAGCGTATTATTGGTGGATTCTCCATAAATGCTTTGCAATATCAAAACAGGTGGTGGTGCGCGGTTGACCTTCTTAGCTTTATTTGGTACTGTTCCATGCATGTTAAAGATTCGATTCCAGAGAACTGGCCGAAAAAACGACCCTGCGTTTCGTATTGTAGTAACTGAGCACACCTCAGGGCCGAAGGCGGGAAAGAGTATAGAGACTGTCGGTTCATACCACCCTAAAACCAAGCACACTGTTCTTGATGCTGATGCGGTAAAGAAGTGGCTTTCCCTCGGGGCTCAGGCTTCTGGTACAGTACACAACCTCCTTATTTCAAAAGGTATTATTGAGGGAAAGAAAGTGAATGTTCTCGGAAAGAAAACTCCCATTGTAAAAGACGAACCAAAGGAAGAAGTAAAGGCGGAAGCTCCTGCACCTGAAGAGTCTCCTGCAGAAGCGCCAACTGAAGAAGAGGTAGTCGCGGATACTGAGACAGACAATGCTCCAGCAGAAGAGGCTCCAGCCGCCGACGCTGAAAACTCTGGCGAGCCAAAGGAAGAGAAGAAAGAAGAGGAGGCACCAGCTGCATAGCGCGTTGAAATTTGCTCAAAAAGTCGTATACTCTTTTTAGACCAGTACTCGCTGGCTCCTTTAATCCCTAATGAATGAAAGACTGTTATGAATGATCAAGAATTTCTCGAACATGTTGTTAAGGCGCTTGTTGATAATCCAAATGATGTAAAAGTTGTTCGTCAGGTTGACGAGATGGGCGTGTTGCTTACGCTTGATGTAAACCCTGCTGATATGGGGAAGGTGATTGGACGTTCAGGAAATACCGCAAAAGCAATTCGTATTCTGCTTCGTGTAGTGGGTATGAAAAATAACGCACGCGTTAATCTTAAAATTAATGAACCAGAAGGTGGTTCTATGCACCATGCACCAAGCCAGCACTCAGCTTCAAAAAGTGTTGATGAGGCACTTGAGGATTTGAAACTCTAGGATAAAACTGAAAGAATAAATCAAAAACCCCGAAAGGGGTTTTTGACGTTCATAGGATTTTCTCGTATAATTTAAGAATGATATTGCTTGAAACAGCACGAACACCAGTCGAGCCGACAGTTATACCAGGGAGTGCGGGGTGGAGTTCTGGTGAAGCGTTGTTGCATCTATATAAATGGCCAGTTGGAATAATGATTGTTCTAGCACTCGGGTACGCGCTCGTTTCTTGGGTTGATAGAAAGAGATAATCATGCATTTTCACGTCATTACACTTTTCCCTGAAGCGTTTGATTCGTATATTCACGCATCAATAATCGGGAGGGCTATAAAAGATAAAAAAATCAACGTGTCTTTTTATAATCCACGTGACTTTACCAAAGATAAAAATAGACGCGTTGACCAAAAACCGTATGGTGGTGGCCCAGGAATGGTTATGGAAGCTGAAAGTATCATTCGTGCTGCAGAAAAAGCTATAGGAAAAAAGAAAGATGTAGAGGTTATTTTTTTCGATACGTCTGGTAAAGAGTTTACCAATACGCACGCACGCTCTCTCGCTCGAACTAAAAAACATGTCGTGTTCATTTGTGGACGGTATGAAGGGGTTGATGCGCGTGTGCAGAAAATTTTAAAAGCAAAGAAAATTTCAATTGGTCACTACACATTGACTGGTGGCGAGTTACCAGCGATGGTCGTTATCGATGCCGTAAGTAGACAAGTGAAAGGAGTGCTTGGAAAATTTGAATCAGTTGAAGAAGAGCGCACGGCGAGTCCTGAAGTGTATACTCGCCCTGAGGTTTTAGAGTGGAAGGGAAAGAAGTACAGCGTTCCGAAAGTACTCTTGAGTGGCAACCATGCTGAGATAGAGAGTTGGAAGCAAAAGAAGAAATCCACAGAGTAGAGGGAATTGCTTGACCACCTTCCTATTGTGGCGTATAGTGGCTCTTACAGACAGATTCGATTGAGTTTTGGGGGAGAGCGGGAAAAGGTTTCAATAGTTAGTAACAATAATAAATATAAAAGACGCATATAGCCCACGAGCGGGGGTTACTGCGTTTTCTCTTGCGTTATGGGAAAAAAGATTCAACAAAAGCGCTTCGAGCGCTATCGGGAACCTCGTGTTCCTATGCCCGATTTGGTGGCTCCACAGGTGGCGAGCTTCCGAACCTTCCTCACCGAAGGCTTTCCTGAACTCTTCAAAGAATTCTCTCCAGTCCAAGACTACTCAAAAAAGAAATTCGAACTAGAATTTGTTGGGTATGAAATTGGTGAACCAAAAGTAGACGAATACACTGCCAAGGAAAATAAAATGACCTATGACGCGCCTATCAAGGCAACCGTCAAATTGGTTAACAAACAGCTTGGTACTAAAAAAGAACAGTCAGTATTTTTAGCTGACATGCCCATGATGACTGATCATGGAACGTTCATTATTAATGGTGTTGAACGTATTATTGTCCCACAACTCGCTCGTTCGTTTGGTGTATTCTTTACCGCAAACGAAGTAAAAGGAAAACGCTGTTTTGGTGCGAAAATTATTCCTGCACGTGGCGCATGGATTGAAATTGAATCGGAACCAGACGGTGCTATTTTTGTTAAAATTGACCGCAAGAGAAAATTCCCCGCAACGCATCTCCTCCGTGTTCTTGGCGCAACCTTTGATCGTGACATGCTCACATTGTTTGAGCGTGTTGGTCATGGCAAAGCAGCTAT
>Ga0210057_1002366_pt1 | contig 27068 bp, 33 predicted proteins | sample CryGeyCG2114_010_2_FD_183968 | JGI IMG/M metagenome (GOLD analysis project Ga0210057, IMG submission 183968) | Groundwater microbial communities from aquifer - Crystal Geyser CG10_big_fil_rev_8/21/14_0.10 (SPAdes) (version 2) | ecosystem: Environmental > Aquatic > Deep subsurface > Groundwater ...
TCGTGGCTGATTTTGAACACCGTGAACCCGCAGATCCTTGACCTCTCCGCGCTGCAGTTTGAATCATTGCAGCAGGAGGGAGATGCGAAGGCGTTTAGTGAGAAGGCGCGGAAAGAGAGGGCGGAATGGGAACAAAAAATTACAACCCTCACTGGAGAAGGAGAGGAGTACAACGGTGAAAAGCGATGGATTCTTGATGCAGGGGGTCTAACCCAGGGACAAATTTCCAAATTGATTCGCGAAGGCGAAAAGGCCGGCCCCAGAAGACATTGTTCGGTTGCCTCAGGATATCGACAACCGGACGGAACGCTTGTCAAGCAAAAGGTTATTTTTTGTTCCGATATCTAAATTAGCTAAAAACTGCTCCGGCTTTTGTCAAAGCTTGGTAGATATGTACCACTTCATTGGCCTCTGAGCGAAGTTGTGTTGCTTCTCCATATACTAAACGTGCTTCAGGGTATTCAGAAGGCCACACACCCCACGCTTGAATGGCCTCGATGTCAGCTATCGCCTGGTCACATTCAAGAATAAGTCGCTGAACATTAGCGTACGTTAGAGGTTCATCTGGTCCGATATCTGCATCAATTTTTGGAGAAATCTCCATATCCTCTAAAGACTGTTTTAGAGAAGCAAGTTCTTTCTTTAAATCACCCAGAAGCTCTGCCACATTCTCGGGAGTGATAACTTCGCGACCTGTATCGTATGTTGCACCCGCCCCATCCGCCGCGGCAGACGCTTTCATATCAAGAACATCAACACCAAAAAAGTGCTTAAAAAAATCAGCAACAGGACCAGCGCCACTCTGGGCGAATTCTTTTATTCCCTCTATGGCAAAGTCAACAGCCATATATCTTCATATTCACCATACTCCTCTACATGGGAATTGCAAGAGGGGGGAATGGGGGCGTGGAAAACCCTTGGCATAAGACTCAGAAGTCCAACTCTACGTTTCCTCGTGAGAAGGGTGCCTGATGTCGTTATTGGGTATATGCTTACCCAAGAAACAAACATGTGATAATATAATATGACATTGTATGAGCACTATTTCCGTACCACTTTCAAAAGAACACCAGCAGAAACTCGATCACTTAGTCGGGGCTGGTGTTGCCGCTACTCGCGCCGGTGTGATGCGTAAAGCGCTGGAGAGACTCGCGGAAGAAGCCGCCGTTGAAGCTGTTCTACGCGCGGAACGAGAGCCCACACTCACGGGCGACCTCAAAAATCTTGCCAAGAAAATATGATGCGTATCGCGGTACGTTATAAACCGTCGTTTCTGCGTCAATATAAAAAACTTGAGCCTGCGCTTCAAGATGACGTGTACGAGAAAATCGAGCTATTTAAGAATCCTAAAAACCACACAAAGCTTCACGTTCACAAACTCAAAGGAATATTAGCAGGCAGGTTTAGTTTTTCAGTGAATTATCAATATCGGATCGTATACAAATATCTGGATAAAAAGACGGTGGTATTTCTGGTAATCGGCGATCATGACATATATAGATAAAAACTGAAAAAATGCTTCGTAAGAGAGTCGTGATTTTTACCAACACCGCCTTATACATACTCGGAAAGAACATATACAATAGATATATTCCGCCACCCAAGCCATGAGACGAACCATCATCCTCTTTTTCATAGCGCTTATCCTGGTTGCCATAGCGGCGGTCGTGGCGTTCGTGTTCGTGCCGGGAGGCAACAGTGGAAATGGAGCGGGCGAAGAGCGGCCGGGGCTTTTCGGTTCTTTGTTCCCGTTCAATTTCAATCAAGGCGGTGAACAGCTGTCTGGCGAGCCGAGGGATGGGGGAGCGATTGTTGACACGCGTCCTGTTCCCCTGCTCCGGCAGGTGACCGACGCTCCAACGTCGGGGGCGTTCGTGTATGAAAACGGAGAAGGCAAAGTCTTGATTCGCTACATCGACCGCGCCACCGGGCATGTGTACGAAGTGCCCGCTGAGGGGCGAAGCGCCGTTCGTATTTCAAACACCACCATTCCCGGAATCCAAGAAGCGCTATTCGCCTCCGCAAACGAATTTATCATCCGGTACCTGAACGAGAAGGACGATGTCGAGAATTTCCATGCAACGCTCGCTCCTGATACGGAAGAACAAACAATCGACGGGTCGTTTCTCGACAGCTGGGATCGCGGAGTGGTGGACCCAGCTGGCAAAACGCTGATGGCGCTGTATGAAACCAACCAGGGAAGTGTGGCGACGCTCTCCGACATCGACGGCTCTAATGAGCGGACAGTGTTCACTTCGCCAATCACCTCCTGGGTGCCGCTCCAGAGCAATGCCGGCGTGTACGTATTGAGCGCCCCGTCTCCCGGGGTACCGGGCTTTCTCTATCGCGTTGTAAACGGGACGTTGAACAAGGTCGCGGGCGATTTGCCGGGCATGCTCGCAACAATAAGCCCGAGCGGCCGGTACGTGCTTGTAAGTTCACAGGGCCGCGAGGCGGCGCTCTACCTCTATGACACGAGGACGAATGAACGCTACGAGAGCCCTCTTCCGACGCTTGCGGAGAAGTGCGCGTTCGTGTCAGAGACGCCCGTGCAGGTGGCGTGCGGCGTGCCACAGGAATTCCCGCGCGGTGCATACCCGAACGACTGGCTGTTGGGGAAGGCACGCCTTTCCGACGACCTCTGGCTCATAGAGCCGGTAGGGGGGGTTGCGACACTCGCGGCAATCCCCGTGGAAGACGCCGGTATTGAACTTGACGTATGGAAACCCGTTGTCGATGCGGAAGGGGGGTACTTCACTTTTCTAAATAAAAACGACCTGTCGCTGTGGTCGCTCCGGCTCCGGGAACAGCCACAGGAAGCCGATGAGGACGGAGCAAGTGGCGAATAAACAACACTAAAGCGCCGCCAACCAGGCAACGCCCTGATATGATATATCATATCAGGGCGTTTTTTTGTTTGTTTTTGAAAATTCTTCCGCGATAGTCCAGAGCAGGAAATGCTGAGGGAATTTCCGGCGCAGGGCTTTAAACGAATACGCCGCTTTGTCTTTGCGCAGGAGCTGTTCCTTCTCAAGGCCCGCTATCGCTTCCTCGAAACCGGGGAATTCATCGCGCATCCACCGATGCACGCGGGCAATGGTGTCCATGCCAACCCCGAGTCGAGAGACGATTGCCCGATGCGTCGCGCCGGAAAGGATGAGCTGTGCGATGAGAATGCGTCTCCCGAGCATGATGCGCTCGGATTCCGTCAGGAGGTCCCGCAAAAGGCGTTTGGTCTTTTCACGCCCCCGTACCGCGGTTATGGTGGTGTAGAGCGCGTCCAGTGTTTTTATCTTTTCCCTGTCCGAAAGATTCTTTGCTTGTTTTCTCATAAACGCGTCCTGATATGATACATCATATCATGGCGTAGCATGCGTGTGCCTAGGGGGAATTCTGCAGCGTCAATACCGCCCCGAGCAAGCAACGGCACAGGCAGTTTTTGAGACCACTCCTCGCGCGTCCTCTTTTTGGCATTGCGCTTCGCGCTTGAAAAACCAAATGCCAAAAGAAGGACGGCTGGGCGTTTGCCCGGGTCTCAGTCTCAAAAACTGCCTGTGCCGTTGCTTGCGGGTTAGAACTCAAATTCCGGGCTCGACGTATCGGATAACGACGTGGCGGAGATTTCCTTCTCCCTCCGACTTGGTGACAACGCCCGCTTCACCGCGGAGCGTTTCGTGAACAACCATGCGGTCGTATGCGCTCATGGGGTTCATCCCGACATCCTGTTTCAAGGTACGCGCGCGCTCGGCAAGTACGCGCGCCTGGTTTTCCAGAAACTCGATATGCGCTGTGTCGCGACTGTTGATGTCGACCCGTATCCGCATGGGTGTTGCTGTCTTTTCAGCATGTTTCTCCGCCACCCTTCGCACCACCGTGTTGAGTGCGCGGAGGGCTTCGTTTCCATCCGCAATGAAAAGCGCCTCGCCACTGCCGAGTTCGATATCAAGAACCGTCTCCGATTCGCGTTCGACGGCTACAACCCGGTGGCCCTCAACGCCAAGGCGGTCCAAGAGACCGGCCGTGAATTCCCGTAGTTCATTTGTTTTCATCGCCCGGCGCGCCTTGTAATGTCTGCTGGTTACGCTTTACGTAGAGTTCCTGAAACATCTGAAAGAGGTTAGAAACGAGGAAGTAGAGCGCTATGGCCGCCGAAATGACGTATGCCACAACGCCCATGACGACGGGGAACACGTAGCGCATCTGAAGATGCATGCTTTTTGCCAAATCGTGTTGAAGCGACCCCTCGTCGCCCTGCGGGGTGACCGGCATCATGAGGCGCGCGTTATAGAACTGCGTCGCCGCAACCAATACCGCGAGAGAGATACTTTTCCCAGTGAGGTCGATAGACCCGAGAAACATGAACGAGACGCTCTCGGGAAGGTGGATGAACGAATACAAGACCGACGGATCGAACCCGCCGCCTCCTCCTTCGCTTAAAAAGACAAAATAGAGACCGAGAATAATGGGAAGTTGAATGAGAATAAGGAAGATACTCGCGAACGGATTGACTTTTTTGTCCTTGAGAAGCGCCATGGTTCTCTTCGCCACCTCTTCTTTGTTGTCCTTGAATTCTTCCCGAATACGCTTCAATTCAGGGTCGATTTCCCGCATCATGGCCTGGGTGCGAACAGCCGAGAGCGAAAGCGGGAACAGGATGAACTTTATAAAAACCGTCAAAAGGACAATGGCGACGCCAACGTCGCCACCCGGCATGACCGAAACGATGAACGCGAGCGCGTTGTAGATCGGCTCGTAAATGAATGTATTAAAAAGTGCGGCCATGTTTGCTCCATGGTACTACAAAATAACTTTTTTCAAATCCTCGACGATGGCGGTGTAGGGTGCGGTGAGTGCTTCTTTGCGTGGAAAGACCGCGAGACCGATTGCGGGCGGATTTTTCGGAAGGACGTGCCCAATGGCCTCGTAGAGGCGCCTTCTCAGGCGGTTTCTGTCATGCGCTTTTTTCAGCACCTTTTTCGAAACTACCACGCCGGCCCTGAACTGCGGCGCATCGTATACGGAAACAGCGCCCCAAGGGAGGGAATACCGTTCTTTCGCGCGCCCGATAGGGAACGTTGCTCGAGAAAAACGGAGAGCCTTCCCCAACATGTCCTTATACGGCAAGTTTCGCGCGGCCTTTTTGCCGCCTTTTCGCGAGGACCTTCTTTCCGGTCGAGGTTTTTGAGCGTGTTAGGAAGCCGTGGGTCTTGGCCCGTTTTCTTTTCTTAGGCTGGTAGGTTCGTTTTGGCATAGTACTTAGGCGTTAGGCTACTAGATACTAGGCTTCTAGGAGAATGGGTGGTTTCTTGGTTTTGCTAGCTGCCTAGCGTCCTAATCCCTAGATGCCTGTTTAATTCACAGTTTGTTCACACGTTACTAACATTTCCGGGAATTCCCCGCGAGTGTTGTTTCTTTTCCACAGGGGTATAATAACACCCTAAACATAATTTCTCCATGGAACTTGATACGAAACAGCTCTGGGAAAACACACTGACCAACATAGAGCTTTCGATATCGCCAGCGAGTTTCAAGATGTGGTTCGGCGAGACGCACATCCTTCGTATTGAGGGTTCTGTCGTTTATGTGGGGGTCCCCAACCAACTTACAAAAGAGTGGCTCACGGAGCGGTTCGGGAAACTTATCCTCAAAACTGTTCGGGGGTTTGTTGATACGATACGCGGGATTGAATATGTGGTTTCAAAACAAGAACTGAAACGCTCTCCTGAGAAGGTCTCAACCAACACGAAACAATCTTCAGAACTTCCGCTTGCCGACTACTACGTCAACCGTTCCGACAACCTAAATCCCCGCTATACATTCGACACATTCGTCGTTGGATCCTTCAACGAGTTTGCGTTCACCGCCGCGAACGCGGTCGCCAAGAACCCCGGTATCGCATACAACCCGTTGTTTGTGTATGGAGAAACGGGGCGCGGGAAAACACACCTCATCCAAAGCGTGGGTAATCATATTAAGAGAGCATTCGCCCAGAAAAAAGTGTATTACCTGACGGCGGAGCGTTTCGGTTTCGAATTTATGAATGCCATCAACAACCGCACTATCCCGACCTTCAAGGAAAAATATCGCGGGTACGATGTTCTTATTATGGACGACATACAATTCTTTGCGAAAAAGGGAACCCTGCAGGAGGAGTTTTTTCACCTCTTCAACACACTCCACGACTGCAACAAGCAGATCGTTTGCTCATCCGACCGGCACCCCAACCTCATTCCCGACATCACCGACCGCTTGCAATCGCGGTTTGTCGCCGGCATGACGGTCGCCATACAAGAGCCCGACCATGAGTCCCGTATGGCGATTATAAAAATGAAGGCGAGCTCGATTGGCCTTGATTTAAGCGACGAAATCGTCGAACACCTCTCTCTCACCATCCCCGGAAACATCCGGGAGATAGAGGGGATGTTGAATACCATCCTCATTCAGACACAGCTCAAAGGGTCCTTGACGGACGACATGATACGAGACGTTATAAAATCGACCACAAAACCAAAGCGGAGTGTTTCGGTAAAAAACATTATTGCCAAGGTCGCCGAATTTTACGGCGTCGAAGAGTCGTTGATGTACGCAAAAACACGAAAACGCGATATTGTGCGCCCGCGGCAGATAATTATGTACATCCTCCGGGAAGATTTTCATCTTTCATACCCAGCAATAGGTTCGGTGTTTGGTGGGAGGGACCACACCACTGTCATTCACGCGTGTGAAAAGATAAAAATCGACCTTGCACAAGATGAAGACTTTAAAACCGAGGTTGGTGAAGTGCGGGGAATGTTGAAATAGGTGTGGAGAATATATGAAAAAGAATTCTAATAACTACGTTGAAAAAATTGTTGATGTGGGTGTTGGTATTATTAGATTGATGTTACCAACACACACAAACACCACAACTCACATAGTTATGAGAAATTGGACCAGTAAAAACAAGAGGAGTGAAAACATATTCTCACTAATAACACTTTCCACAGGGTATATAGGTAATAAAAGTTTTATATGAAATTAGAATTACTTAAAAAAAATCTTGAAGATGTTGTTGGGGTTGTTTCTCGGGTGAGTAATAAAAATCTCTCACTTCCCGTTCTTGGTTGTGTTGTTATTTCTGCGACGAAAAACAGCACCACCATACAAGCGACCAATCTTGATGTGAGTGTTGAAATTACCTTAAAGTCGAAAGTCGTCTCTGAAGGGCGTGTAGCGGTTCCTGCCCAGATTTTCAACCAGGCCGTTTCTGCAAGCACTGATGAAAAACTCACCTTAACTGAAGATGGTGGTGTACTTAAAATCACCACAAAACATGGTGAAGTGAAACTAAACACTGTCGACCCATCTGACTTCCCCACACTCCCCTTTGTGAAAGAGGGGGCTGGTGTTTCGTTCATACTTCCCAGCAAGGAATTTATTAGGTCTTTGAAGGGGGTTGTGTTCGCATCAGCAACATCAGGCATGCGGCCCGAGCTCTCAAGTGTATTTGTCTCGGTTGCGGACGGCGTTTTGACATGTGCCGCGACCGACTCATTTCGTCTGGCTGAGATGCGAACACAATTAAAAACAAAACACTCCATCGAGCCGGTATTAATTCCGGCGCGGAACATTCAAGACATCATGCGGGTTATTGGTAATTCAGACACAATAGAGATCCGAATCGGTGAAAACCAAATCACCTACATTACCGATGGAAATTATATTACATCGCGCGTCATAGACGGCGCCTTCCCCGAATATCATGCGATTATCCCGAAGGATTTTACAACACTATGTACTGTTTTAACTGAAGATATGGTAAAGGCGCTCCGCAACGTGTCTGTGGTTGCGGACCAGACCGGCCAGGTTGAATTGTCACTCTCTGGCAAAGATGGGGTTTTTTCCGTGAGAGGGGTGAACACTCAAATAGGGGAGACGTATGAAAAGCTTGACGCGGTCATCGAGGGAGACGATGTGTCGATGAATTTTAATCTCAGGTATATCCTCGACGCACTCGGCGCCGTTTCGACGGACAGTGTCGCCTTTAAATTTTCAGGACCGGGGAAACCCCTCATTTTGAAAGAAGTCCCCGAGAAGGGGTTCACCTATCTTGTAATGCCGATGAATAAATGAAAATCGGATTCTAGGCGCTCGGCTTCTAGGTTTTAGCTAGCTGTCTAACCCCGAGCGCCTAGAAGCCTAATATATATGAAACTAGTTGGTGAATTTCTTGCCCGGTTCAAAAGGTTAGAGCCACCGAATGACACTGTCAAAACAGCGCTTGCGCGCGCCATCAAGGATGTGTTGGGCGTTTCGTATACAAAAAACCAGATATCTGTTTCAAACGGCGTGGCGTACATTAGGGCGTCATCGGTCGCGAAAAACGCCATACGCGTGCACCGATCAGATATTATGGAACACTTGTATGAGCGGCTTCCCAAAGCGCGGGATTCTGTGCGCGACCTCCGTTGAGGTTGAGTTTAATGAAAGAGGGTGGTTCCATCAAATAGGCGGTGTTCATTCACCCACTGCCGGACGCTATATTCCCACCGATCGAACTGTGGGTCCTCCTGAGGGTTTTCCAGACGCGCTCCGCGCGGGTTGTTTTTATCAAGCCAGTAGAGAATGGAGTGGATGTTCGCGGTGATGCGAAGCTTTCCTGATGGGTCATCTTCAATATCGACCCCCTCCCAAATACCACGCAGAATCGGCTTGTCACTCTCGGTTAGTGTAGACCGTGGTTGGGGGAAGGGGTCGTTAGGATACTTTGAAAGCGCCACCTCCATAAACTCGTGCCATAGGGGCGCCACAATGAACCCCGCGATGTTTTTCGATGTTGGCGAGTTGTCGTTGTTCCCCGCCCACGCCCCCGCAGAGATGTTCGGTGAATAGCCGACAATCCATGCGTCACGCGAGTCGTTCGTGGTACCGGTTTTTGCCGCGACATGCTTGCCGGGGAAATACAAGGGCGAGGCGGCGCCGAACTCCGGCGTCCGCGCTTCGTTGTCCGACAGAACGTCAGACACCATGAGCGCCACATTCTCGTCAAGAACTCGGTTTTGTATGTCGGGGTACGCTCTCACCTCATCCCCGTTGCGGTCTTCGATGCGGACGATAGAGCGGCTCTCGTGTTTAACTCCGCCGGACGCGAAGACGCCGTAGGCGCCCACCATGTCGAGAAGCGTCACTTCGCCGCCGCCCAGGACCAGCGTCAGTCCGTACCGGTTGGCATCATCGAGGCCTCTGATTCCCATCGCGTGTGCAAGACGCAGAGCGTCGCTGATACCCACCAGATAGAGAAGTTTCACCGCCGGGACGTTTCTTGATTCCGCCAACGCGCTTCGGAGGGTGACCGGACCGCGGAAGATTTCGTCATAGTTATTCGGCGAGTAACACGGGGACTCTTCGGAAAGATCGGTCGCGGCGCACGCGGTCGAGAATTGGGTCTTCAGGTCGAACACGACCGTGTCGGGGGTGTAGCCCTCCTTGAACGCAGCCGCGTAGACGAATGGCTTGAAGGCGGAACCGGGCTGCCTTCCTGGTCGTGCAACGGCCACGTTGTAGTTGCCGTCTATCTCTTCGTCGAAATAATCGCGAGAGCCGACCATCGTCAGGATGTCGCCAGTCTTCGGGTCGGTTGCGACGATTGCCACGTTTTTCGCGTTGAAATCCTTTTCGTTCCGGATGGCATATTCCTTCGCGATTCGTTCCGCCGCCTCCTGAAGATCCATGTCGAGCGTGGTTATGATGCGCCACCCGGACTCTTCCAAGGTCCGCCGGCCGTACTCTTGTTCAAGTTGTTCGCGCACATAGAAGACGAAGTGCGGCGCGCGTATCCCGGAAATGGCTTGAGGTTGGAACACAACATCTTCACTCTTCGCGTCTTCGAACTGGCTTTCGGTTATAAAATCAAGCTCGCGCATGCGCGCGAGAACCAGGTTCTTACGCTCCTCGAGCGCGGGGCGATTGTTGCCGTAGGGCGAGAAGTACGTCGGCGCCTGGGGCAATGCCGCGAGATATGCCGCCTCTGCTATCGACACGTCGTCCGCCGACTTTCCGAAAAACGCCTGGGACGCCTCCTCGACGCCGTATATCGTTCCTCCATAGGGCGATTCGTTTAGGTAGAGCTCGAGGATGTCGTCTTTGGTGAGTTCGCGCTCCAGCCGCAGTGCCACGACCCACTCGATGATTTTTCTTGAAACGGCACGTTCGTTCGTGAGAACGGAATTCTTCACCACCTGCTGGGTGATAGTGGAGCCACCCTGCACCCCCTTGCCGCGAAGCGGCTGAATGAATACGGCCCTCAAGGTTGCGAGTGGCCTGATGCCGATGTGGTGATAGAACGTCGAATCCTCGATGGCGACCGTGGCGTTCCTGATGTGGAGCGATATGTTTGCTATAGGCACCACCGTCCGGTCGATATTCTCATGGAGGTCATAGAGAAGCACGGTTCCGGTTCGGTCGTACATCTTTGCCGACTGCGAGACCTTCCGATTCTGGAGAGATTCGATATCGGGGATTTTGAATGTACCCGCCCAGATGAAAACGGTCCCGCCGACAAATAAACAGAGGGAAAGGAAGCCGAGGACCAGGGTCCGGAAGGACAGGCCGAACATACGGTGTATGCTAGCATAACCCTATATGTTTCGCGGTACTACGAAAGTCGACACTGATGAAAAGAAGATAGATGAATTGCTCTCGCGAGGAGTCGCGGAGGTTATCCCGTCTCAGGACTCATTGAAACAGCTTCTGATGAGCGGGAAGCGGCTCCGCATTAAATTAGGCATTGACCCAACCAGCCCGAACATTCATACCGGGCGCAGCGTTCCTCTCTTAAAGCTCCGCGACTTCCAGGAACTGGGGCACCAGGTAGTGTTTATTGCGGGCGATTTCACGGCAGTCATCGGCGACACCAGCGACAAAGATGCGGAGCGGCCGATGCTTTCGCATGAGGCCATCGCAAAGAACATGCACACCTACAAGGAACAGGTGGGGAAGATTCTCAACCTCGGGAAGACGGAGTTCAGGCGCAATTCCGAATGGCTCGCGAAACTGACGTATCGGGACATCGGAGAGCACGCAGACGTCTTTTCGGTGGCGGATTTCATTGCGCGCGACAACATACGCACGCGGTTAGGCGCCGGGAAACGGGTTTCCTTGCGTGAAGTCCTATACCCTTTGATGCAAGCGTACGACTCGGTCGCCGTAAGGGCTGATGTTGAACTTGGCGGGATCGACCAGCGCTTCAACGTGCTTGCCGGTCGGCCCCTGCAGGAGCATTTTGGCCAGCCGCCCCAGCACTGCCTCCTTTTCTCGTTGGTGACGGATCCGAGCGGAAAGAAGATGAGCTCAAGCTGGGGCAACACGATAAACATTACGGACGACCCCGACACGATGTTCGGCAAAACGATGGCGGTTCCCGACGCACTGATTGAACAGTACTTCATGTCGATGACACGCGTGCCGCTTGAAGATGTGAAGGTCTTGCTTGGTGGCCACCCGCGCGATGCCAAAATCGCCTTGGCGCGCGAGTTTGTGCGCATGTACCACGGCGAGGCAGCAGCAGATAAGGCAAAGGAAAATTTTGAACATACTTTTTCAAAGGGGGGCATACCAGACGATGTACCTGAGGTGCTCCTTAATGGGCGCCCGCTGCACGATGCGCTGATTGGTGCAGGTATCGTAAAATCAAAAACAGAGTTTCGACGCCTTGAACAAGCTGGAGCAATCAGCACACTCGCCGAAGGCGAAGAGGGGACTCTCTATAAAATAGGCAAACGCCGTTTCGTTCGAGTGAAAGAGAAATAAAAAACCGCGCGATACACTGCGCGGTTTTTTATTTTACGGAAAGATTAACTAGTTCCAATCTTCGCCGTCGTCCACATCCACGTCGGCGTCTTCGTCATCCGTGTCGTCCCCCAAGTCGTCGTCATCCATCATCATGTCGGTATCTTCGTCCGTATCTTCTCCCATATCGTCCTCTTTCGTCTCGTCTTCATCCATATCAAGACGCGTTTCAAGGTCGAACTCTGCGTAAGTTTGCATGTAAGCGTGCGTGAGTTATGTCTAATGCCCCAAAGATCTAATTTTCTTGAGACGCACTATTTTTATCAAAATTCGATGTCTTGGCAAGCCCCCGATCCTGTCTATGTGGATAGTTTGGGGATAACCGGAACCCCGCCTGGTGGGCCATGCCAAGGGCGATGGCGTCCAGCTCATCGTCCAGCCGCTTCGTGTCACCAAGCTCCACGAGTCGCTCCACCATCTTGGTGACGCTTGTCTTGTCGGCGGCGCCGTTCCCCGTAACCGCAATCTTCACCTCCTGAGGCGAGTATTCATAGACGGGGAGCGAGAGTTCTGCCGCGGCAAGCACGATGACGCCGCGCGCTTCCGCGACCTTGATTGCCGTCTTCCGATTTGTGCTGAAGAAAAGCGTTTCAAGCGCAAGCGCGCTTGGCGCGAATTCATGGATCAACTCCTGAATTCGCCTCTTGATTTCAAACAAGCGCTCGGTAAACACTGTGCTTGAAGGTGTTATGCATTCCGAGTGGGCGAGTTCTTTCGTCTCGGTAAACACCGCGACGCCGACGCGGTCGTATCCGGGATCTATGGCGATGACACTGATGTTCTGTTCCATTGGGGCTACATGAGCTTTTCCTGCGGATGTTTCTTTCCAAGGTGAGCATATGCGGCGCGCGTCGCCATCCTTCCGCGAGGTGTCCGCTCCAACAGCCCCTCCTGCATGAGGTAGGGCTCGTACACGCTCTCGATGGTTTCTTCCTCTTCCATTGCCGCCGCCGCAAGCGTCTTCAATCCAATCGGCCCGCCGCCGAATTTCTCGATTAAGACGTCGAGAATTCTCCTGTCGGAGGCGGTAAGACCCGCCTCGTCAACACCAATCATCAAGAGCGCTTTCTCCGCCACGGCTTTGGTGATGTGCGTTCGGTCAAGCTGGGCGACATCTCGGGCTCGTTTCAGGAGGTAGTTTGCCGTACGCGGCGTGCGCCGGGCACGCTGGGCGATTTCCTGTATCGCATCCGCATCTACTGTAACACCCAGAAGCTTTGCGGAACGTCCGAGAATCTTCGCTATCTCGTCGTCCGAATAAAATTCGAGCTGGTACACGCCGCCTGAAAAGCGCGACCGCAGAGGGCTCGAGATGAGCGCGATCCTGGTGGTGGCGCCGACGAGGGTGAAGGCGGGGAGCCCCAGCTCAATGGTGCGCGCCGAAGGGCCCTTGCCGATGATGATATCGAGCTTTCCACTCTCCATTGCGGGGTACAGCACTTCTTCGACCGATTTGTGGAGCCGGTGTATCTCGTCTATGAAAAGTATGTCGCCGTTCTCGAGGTTGGTGAGTATCGCCGCAAGGTCCCCAACCTTTTCGATAACGGGGCCGGCCGTTACCTTGATGTTCGCGCCAAGCTCCTTGGCGACAAGGTACGCGAGCGTGGTCTTCCCGAGACCCGGGGGGCCGTAGAAAAGCGTGTGTTCCGGGGCGTGGTTCCGCTCGCGCGCCGCCGTAATCAGGACGCGGAGGTTTTCCTTGACGCTCTCTTGCCCGACGTACTCGTCCCAGCGGTTGGGCCGCAGGGTCTGGTCGAGATTGGCTTCAACCGCACCCTGGACTACCGAAGTAACCGGATTTTCATCACTATCGCCCTTCATATTCACTACTGTAGCATCCCCATCAGGCCTGAATTCGTCCCTGGAATGAACCCGTGGGTCTGTGGCAGAAGTGGTAGTGTTTGAGACTGAGACATGGGCAAACGCCCAGCCGTCCTCCTTTTGGCATCGGTTTTTAAGGCGGCTTGCCGCAATGCCAAAAGGAGGACGCGCGAGGAGTGGTCTCAAACACTACCGCTTCTGCCACATTTCTTCCTAGAATTCAAGAGAAGGAAAAGGGGTTGACACAAATGTATATGCGTGCTAGGATATCTTCACAACGCTACTTGAAGCGTTTTTCTTTACGAAACAAGAAGCTCGGTTTCTCACAGCAATTCGGTGGCTTCACGACGAGGACGAACTGGTGTGACCGCTTGCACGGTCACGGGCTGGCTCCATCCTGAGCCGTGTTCCACATCACTCTTGCAGCGAATTGCTTTGAGAAACCGAGTTTTTCTGTTTTTATTCCGCCGAATCTACCAGTTCTCAAGCGACACCACGCGCTCGAGTTCGGTCAGTGATGTAACTCCGTTCAATACTTTTACCACGCCGTCCTCGGGCATGGTCAGGAGCGCCCGCTTCTTCTGTATCTCCTGGATGTCCTTTTCCGAAGGATTATTTCGCACGAAATCGTCAATTTCCTTGTCGACGGCGATGCCTTCGAAGATGCCGATGCGGCCTTTGAAGCCGGTGTTATTACACTCATCGCATTGCCCCGGCTCGAATATTTTTGTCGTGTTTGCCGGCATTATAGTGCGGTTCCTGATTCCTGCGGTAACGGCATCAAGGCGCTTTTTGGTTTCACCTTCAAGCACCACCTCTTTTCTGCATTCGGGGCAGAGTTTTCTGACCAAGCGTTGAGCAAGCACCACGGAAATGGCAGAGCCGGCAACTTTAAGATCGATACCAAAGTCGGCGAGCCGCGGGAACGCGCCAGCGGCGTTATTGGTGTGTAAGGTCGAGAACACAAAATGTCCGGTCAGGGCCGAATCGATAGCGGTTCGCGCCACGTCCGCGTCGCGTATCTCGCCGATCATGATAACGTCGGGGTCTTGCCGCAAGGCCGAGCGGAGGCCTCCGATGAACGTGTAGTTTTTGTCGACCTGCGTTTGGACGATGCCGTCAAGGTGGTACTCGATCGGGTCTTCGATGGTGATGATTTTAGTGCCCGGTGAGAGTACTTTCTTGAGGCACGCGTACAGTGTGGTCGTTTTTCCGCTTCCCGTGGGGCCGGTGGTGAGAAGCATGCCGTTCGGTTTCGTAATCTCGGCGAGCACCAACTCTTTGAGCGCGTTCTCCATGCCCAACTCTTCGAACGGCACACTGATGGCTTCAGGGTCGAGAACGCGCATCACGACGAATTCGCCGTACGCGCCCGGGATCACCGACGTGCGTATCTCTATTTCGGTACTGTGAAGCTCGATCGAGAACCGGCCATCCTGTGCTTCGTCGTGAATGTTGAGCTTGAGGCCAGAGAGGAGCTTGATGCGCGAAAGCAAGAGCCGATACGTCTCTTCGTCGAAGAACGTGACCTCGTTCAAAACACCGTCGAGGCGGAACCGCAACCGCACGCGGTCTTCTTCCGGTTCGATGTGGACGTCAGACGCCTTGACGGAGAGCGCGCCCGCCAAAACAACTTCGAGTATGCGCGATATCCGGTACGCTTTCTTGAGTCCCTCGACCTCCGCGATGGCGGCAACGATATCTTCCGTGTTTTTGAATGTCGCCATCGTGCTCTCGAGCTCGGTCGAGGATATGTCAAACACGCCCGCTCTGGTTTCAATCGCAAACGACAGGTCCTTATACCGCTCCCATGCGCGCTCCAAGGACGCGCGGCTCACCATGAAAAGCTCGAGCTCGTAGTTGTTCCGCTCAAGCATCTCTTTGATTGCCGGGAGCCGGGGATGCTGGGGCGAACGCACCGCGAGCGACACCTTTTTGCCGACAACATCAAACGCCGCAACTTCCGCTTCCCGCGCCGTCTCTTCCGGCACGAGCCGCAGAGCATCGGTGTTAATCGAAACACGCGTCAGGTCCTGGTACCCGACGCCGTATTTTTGGGAAAGCACCTGGGCGAGTTCTTCCTCTTCCTTGGCACGCAATTCTTCAAGCTGCGCTTCGGTTCTCTCTGACCCGCTCTGCATATCAGGGAATGGTACCATTTTTTGTATGGAGCTTTCTTTGAGCGAGATGCAATCCTACGCGGCGGATTTCGTGGCGCGCCTCCCCAAACACGCCGGCACTAAAGCGCATGCAGTGGGCCTCAAAGGAGATTTGGGAGCCGGGAAAACTACTTTCGTTCAGGCGGTCGCAAAGGAGCTGGGCGTACAAGAGCACGTCACGAGCCCCACGTTCGTTCTCGTCCAGGTGTATGAAACGAAACACCCAGTGTTCACGCGGCTCGTCCACATGGACGCGTACCGCCTCTCTAGCGAGACCAGAGATACCATCGGTTTTGCCGAATACTTCAACGACCCGCGCAATCTTATTCTGATCGAATGGCCGGAATATCTGCCCCGCGGAGCGGGCTTCCCGACAGACGCTTCCACGCTTCGATTTGAAACCATTGACGCAACCACCCGCCGCATTTCCGGCAAAACAGAGTTCGATTAATCGAACTCTGTTTTGCCGGAATCTCGTTGGCGTACAATAGGTACAGATGCCCAAGACACAACATCCGACACTTGTTCTCATAGATGCGCACGCGATTATCCATCGCGCGTACCACGCCTTGCCCGAATTGACCGACCGGGAAGGGAACCCCGCGGGCGCCCTGTATGGTCTTTCGGCGATGCTAATGAAACTTATAAAAGAACTGAAGCCGGAATATATCGCTGCCGCGTACGATCTGCCGGAGAAGACGCACCGGCATGAAGCGTATGAAGCGTACAAAGGGAAGCGCGCGGAAATAGACGAATCTCTTATCGCCCAGCTCGACCGTTCGCGCGACATCTTTGCCGCCTTCCATATCCCAATATACGAAGCGCCCGGCTTTGAAGCTGACGACATTATCGGCACCCTCGCCGTTTTATTGAAGTCTGACTTCAATATTATTATTGCGTCGGGGGATATGGACACGCTCCAGCTTGTTGATGATAAGCGGGTGCAGGTGTTCACGCTGAAAAAAGGCATTAACGACACGATTCTCTACGACGAAGACGCTGTTCTTGAGCGATTCGGGTTCAAACCGCCCCTGATTGCCGACTACAAGGGTTTTGCGGGCGACCCATCCGACAACATCATTGGCATAGCCGGTATCGGTGCCAAAACGGCGACAAAGCTGATTCAGGCGTATGGCAGTATGGAAGATATTTACAAAAAGATTCATGATTCACGAATCACGAATCACGATTGGAAAAAAATCGGCGTGTCAGAGCGAGTGTACGCCCTTTTGAAGGACAATCAGGAAGAGGCGGAATTTTCCAAAGTGCTTGCAACCATCCGCACTGACGCACCCGTCGATTTCGACACGAAGGAGGCGCACTGGAGGGAGCGGTTCACCGCAGACCACGCGGTCACCCTGTTTACTGAACTCGGTTTTCGCTCGTTGATTCCGCGCATCGAATCGTTAAGCGACACGAGCGGCATGAAAGCAAAACCAGCACACGCAACAGCAACACCCACACCCACACCGAAGCAACAGCCCTCTTTCAAACCGGATTCGGAAGAGGACGAGAAGATCCTTAAGGAGACGAAGGTGGCAGTGTGGCTCCTCCACTCCGACACGACCAATCCGTCCAAGGAAGACGTCCTGCACCTTTCGGGAGAGAAGACCATGGATGCTGCACACAGGAAGCTGATGAAAATGCTTGCGGCCGAAAAACTCGATTGGGTGTTTGAACATATCGAAAAGCCACTGATTCCCGTCATTGACGAGTTGAATGCGGAGGGTGTGTTGATTGACCAAAAGTATCTTGAATCACTTGCAAAGAAATATCACAAAGAGCTTGACGCGCTCGCCAAAAAAGTTTTCACGAAAGCCGGCGTGGAGTTCAACCTGAATTCTCCCAAACAACTCGGCGAGGTGCTGTTCGTTACCATGGGTATTACACCCAAGCGACAAAAAAAAACGGCAACCGGACAGTTTTCGACGAAAGAGTCCGAGCTCGCAAAGCTTAAAGAAGAGCACGGAATCATCGAGGACATTCTTTCATATCGTGAACTTCAAAAACTGCTCTCAACCTATATTGACGCCATCCCGCCTCTCTTGGGTGATGACGGACGACTCAGGACCACGTTTGTGCAAACTGGCACAACCACGGGGCGCTTGGCAAGTCGCGAACCGAATCTGCAGAACATCCCAATAAAAACTGAAACCGGCCGTCGCATTCGCAAGGCGTTCGTCGCAAAAAAGGGGAGCGTACTGGTGGCGTTCGACTATTCACAGATAGAACTGAGAATTGCGGCATTCTTATCGGGAGACGAGAAACTCAAGGATATTTTTAGAAGGGGAGAGGACGTGCACACGGCCGTTGCGGCGGAAGTGTTTGGTGTTCCGCCTGAGCAGGTAGAGTACGAGATGCGCCGTCGGGCGAAAGTTATCAACTTCGGCATCCTCTACGGCATGGGCGTGAACGCCCTTCGGGAACAGCTGGGTACCGATCGCACAGAGGCACAGGCGTATCTGAACCGCTACTTCGAAACCTTCTCGGGGCTCGCGTCATACCTCTCGCGTACGAAAGCGAGTGCGGCACGGCTCGGGTACACAAAAACCCACTTTGGAAGAAAACGGTATTTTCCAGGCATCACATCGCGCTTGCCGCATGTACGTGCCGCCGCCGAGCGCATGGCTCTGAACGCCCCGATCCAGGGTACGCAGTCGGACATCGTAAAAATGGCCATGGTCAAAATTCACGGTATCATCAACGAAAAATTTGAAGACACAGCCGCACTGGTGTTACAGATTCACGACGAATTGATGTTTGAAGTAACGGAGGATGCCGTGGGTGAATTTTCCTCGCTCATTAAAGACACAATGGAGTCAATTGTTAGCGCCGAGGAGACCGACGGCGTTCATCTTCTCGTCTCAGGCGAGGTGGGACATAATTGGGGTGAGATGGAAAAACTATAGTCATGTTGTACGTTTTTACAGGAACCGACACCGCCCGCGCGAAGACCGAGGCGCGCACACGAACCAAAAAAGCGGAACTCGTTGTGTTCGGTGAAGGCGCTTTGAACATAGAGCTCGCACCAAGCTACCTTGCCTCCCAAGGCCTCTTCACCCCCGCCTTTGCGCTCATGTTGGATCGCCCGCTTGATAGTGCTGAAAGCAAGGCACTCTTGAAAGAGCACGCAAAAGCATTCCACGAAAGCGCGGTTCCTGTGTTTATCATTGCGCCCACGCTCTCGGCCGTCGACAAGAAACTTTTTCCGAAAGGGGTGGTGTTTGAAGAGTTTGCCGTAAAAGGGGCAAAAGAGGCGCCACGGCCCAACGTGTTTGCTTTTACCGACACCGTCTTGAAAGGAGATCGTAAAGCCGCCTGGATTCAGTACCGCAAGCTCATTGCCGCAGGCATCGTGCCCGAAGAAATACACGGCACGCTTTCGTGGGCGGCGCGCTCGGTGCTGATTGCGGGGAAAACAAACAGTGCCGCGGAAGCGGGTCTGAAACCGTTTGTGTTCACGAAATCAAAACGTGTCTTCGATAAACTCGGAGCCGCACGCGCGGAATCGCTTTCGCGTGAACTGGTACACACGTATCACCATGCCAGGATGGGGAAGGGCAATCTCGAATTAAAGCTTGAACAGCTGATTCTGGAACAAATTTAGTCCGCCCGGAGGGTTACGATCCCCCGACCTTCTCGTTAAAAGCGAGCTGCTCTACCAGCTGAGCTACGGGCGGATATTAGTGAGTATAGAGTAATTATCTTAATATTCAAGCTATTCCTTAGGAAAGGTAGCTCCCTTTATGTTACCATATATGAAGGTCCGTTCTTATTTTTATGAATGCTTTTAAACAACAATGTATTACTCTGCGTAAGCAAGATTATACGATTAACGAAATCATGCGTATTACCGGACGCGCAAAGTCGTCGATTTACCCACACATTTACAGCATCCCTTTAAGTGCTGAAAAACGCGAGCAAATTAAAAAAGCGTCTGCCGAACACATACGTCGATTCCCTCAGGAGAGAAAAGGAAAGAGCGCAAGAAAGTTTATCCCATTTTCGCGCTGGACCCCAGAATTGGTTCTTTTAGTTGCACATCTTTCCTTTGACGGCGAGATAGCGCGCGCACGATGTGTATATAACAACAACAGCTTGAGTTTGATAGAACGGGTCGAAAAACTCATGCGTTGCATCTACTCTTTTGAACCGAAACGATCAAAAAATAGTGCGGGTGTTACGAGAACAAGTTATTACAATGTTGCGTTAAGTAATTATTTGAAACAAAAATCAGAAGAACTGTTTTCCCAAGTTGTGAATATGCCTTTGAAGTATCAACGAGAATTTTTACGGGCTTTTTTTGATGATGAAGGATGTATGGATTTTCGTATTAAAAGAAATCACCGAAAAATTCGAGGATACCAAAAAAACGTGAATGTTCTGTGTCTCGCCCAGGAACTTTTGCGTAATTTTAATATTGATTCGCGGGTTCAAATGCCAAACGAAATAGAAATTATCGGCAAAGCAAATCTCGTCAAGTTTCAAAAGGAAATCAATTTTTCTCCCGGTGTGCGTATTAACGGAAATCGTAAAAACTCGATATGGAAAAAACCGCTCGAGAAGCGTGACATTCTAAAACAGGCCATACTTTCTTTTAAGAGTTAATAGCATGGCATTTGTCTTTATTACCGGTCCGATGAAAAGCGGTAAATCACTCGAGCTCATCGCTCGCGTTGAACCGTTCAAGTTTGCCGGGAAAAAGATACTCTACCTACAACCCAAGAAAAATGTCCGTGAATCGAACATCACGTCACGCCTCGGTATCGATACTGAAGCGCTCGTTGTCTCGTCACTCAACGAGGTAACGGATGACTTTGATGTGGTGGGAATCGACGAAATACATATGTTTGATGCGGACGATGCCGCGGTTATTGAAAAATGGGTACGCGGCGGGAAAGACGTATTCATAAGCGGTCTCGATATTGATTATCAAGGCAAGATGATAGAGGTCGTGCGGAAGATTTTCGAATTGAGCCCTGATTCCGTTTTAACCAAGCATGCGGTGTGTGAAGTATGCCAGGCGTATGACGCGCGGTTTACTCAGATCCTAAAAGGTGATTCCCCGGTTCGAGAAGGGCTCTCGCCGGTGACGCCGGACGACGGGACGTATCAGTATGAAACCCGCTGTCGCGCCTGCTTTATTAAAAACTGAGCATGCTCTAGTACGGCAGGTCAGAGAAGGGGAACGGCGAGTAGCCCGCACCGGTTAGAACGAGCGTCAGAAGGACACCAATTGCGAGAACGTTCTCCATCCAGCTTTGCTTCGGTGCGTCTTTGCCAAGCCATACCCCGCGCAAGAGGACGACGAGGATTCCAAGGAGCGCAACCAGCTGTACCAGGATGCCGAACGCAAACAAGAGGCCGAATAATACTTCCTTGGCAGCGAGCGTCTTGCCGCGGGTGCCGCCCAAGCGCCACATGGCATAGGCGTGCATAAGGAAGTTGACGGCAATCGCCACGCGAAGCACCAAGGGGCCGAAATAGGGACCCAAGAATAGGAGGTCTGGGAAAAGTGATTCCATTTCAAAAATATAACACATAACACAAGTTTCCCGCTTTGTTTTCGAAAGCCGAAACCTGTAAGCTGGCACCTGAAAGCTATGCAAGTATTTTTAATCATCCACGACGTGCGGAGTGTTCACAACGTCGGCTCGCTGTTTCGCACCGCGGACGGCATGGGTGTTTCGAAAATCTATATAACCGGCTACACGCCCGGGCCTGTTGACCGTTTTGGCCGCGCGGTCGACGCTTTTACCAAGGTGTCCCTTGGTGCGGAGGACACCGTGCCGTGGGAGAAACGTAACATCATCGAGCTGGTCGCTGAATTAAAAAATTCGGGAGTCGAGGTAGCCGCGCTCGAACAAGCCCCTGATGCCGTTTTGCTGGACACCTACACCCCATCAGGCCCCGTCGCGCTCATCGTCGGCAATGAAATAGACGGCCTTCCCGAAGACGTTCTAGCGATGTCGGATGTCGCTATAGAAATTCCCATGCGGGGGAAAAAAGAATCCCTTAACGTCTCAAACGCCGGCGCGATAGCGCTTTACATGCTGAATAAAAAGAGTAAGATATGATGTATGTCAAAATCGGAGAGCGAGCCAAGAAAAGTTTTTTTAAGAGTAAGCGTAGATATGTTGACATTGGCAGCTGTAATAACGGCTGTCGATTATTTTACAGATGGAGATTTGGATATTTATAACGGAATCCGTTACCTGGGAAATCAAGTAATAGGATATCTTACTCAATAGCTGACCGAATCAACCACGAGGCCGTTCTCGTCCAAGAGACGGATACGCTCGTTCGAATTCACCCACAGTTCCTGGTCGCGCCCCAGATACAGGTACCACACGTTCTTGTAGAAATCGGCTTCGTTTTTGTGCGCGTCGACACAGCCGTTGTACGTGAGCGTGTTTTGAATAAAATTCCGGCACGAAGAGCCCACCCCAGCCGGAATCGAGGTAAGCGTCAGTGTGCACCGATCGATATCGTCGACATAGTCGACACAGGACTGGTTCGGAATGAAATCAGATTCGACTGCGCGTTCAAGCTCCGCGTTTGGCAGAGGGCATTCCTTCTTCAGAGACGGCGCGAAATCCTGAAACTGTTCAAAGTATCCCGTACAGGTGTTTGTTCGAAACGATGTCCCGATGGGTGAGCGGCCGGTGACGAGGTATACGGTAGTATTCGGCCCTATGGCAACCGGGCTCTCGCTGTTCACCCGGCCTGAGTAGGGGAGGTACGCGGCGTCTCCAAGTGCGACTCCGCTTAGGGACACGCTTGATTCGATGCGCCAATCGGAGATGGTGATGCGTCCCTCAGCACCTTTCGATGTCTTTATAATCAGGTACTCCTCGTTGGCATCGCTGTTCTTTGCGCGGCCGGTTGAAAGCGTTACTGAACCCGCGTATGGAGAGTTCGCCGCGGAACCCGGATCGAAACCGCCGCGAATGCGGGATATGATATCGGCGATTCCGCCGGAGCCGCTCTCGTTTCCGCTCCCGGTATCCCCGTCGTTCACCGTCGGGACAGGAACCCCGGGGATGTTGTACGCGCTCCCGTCTCCCAACGGGAACGGCGGATTCAAGAATGGTCCTTCGCGCGAGATAGAGCGTTCAGGCCCCCCGGTCAACGACCAGACGATCCCAAGGACGATGAGAAAGAAGATAAAAAAGATGAGATCCCCTCCGGCTGCTCCTCGTGGATGTTTCATACCATTTACTATACCTCTTTTTCCAATACGCGCGCGAGTTCTTCTCGGACTACCGCCGCATCTGACCACGGTATTTTTTCGCCGCGCGATTTCATAATGTAGGGGTCGGTCCCTTTGCCTGAAACTAACACCACATCACCGGGCCGCGCATGATAGAGCGCGAGAGCGATCGCTTTTCGCCGGTCGAGTTCTATGAGTGGAGGACGTTTCATTCCAGATGTCATGTCGTTAATGATTGTGCGAGGATCTTCGTCATACGGATCCTCGTCGGTCAGTATGACGACATCACACTCCCTGTCGGCAATGGCACCCATCAACGGGCGCTTCCACGTATCCCGGCCGCCCCCGGTATTTCCCAGCACGCAGATTTTCCGCTCGGCTTCATTCTTTCGGGGGAATGCGCCATAGAGCGCTTCCAAAGAGTCCGGCGTGTGTGCATAGTCGACGATTACCCGAAACGGCTGTCCGGCATCGATCGATTCGACACGTCCTTTGACAGGCGGCATGCGAGCAAGTGCCGCGCTGGCCGCTTCCTTGGCAATGCCGAACGATTCGGCCATCTTGATTGCCGCGAGCGCGTTCATCCGGTTGAACACTCCCGGAACCGGGAGATGTATATCGAACGATGGTAGTTCGCTTTCGGAAAACGGTACTGAGTCCGACACACTCGCCTCGTTCAGGAACGTGCGGGTGTACGCATTGTCGGCGTTCGCCACCAGAACCGTGTTTGTTTTTTTTGAATGTTCGAGTTCCGCGACGATTTTGCGCTTGGCGGCAACGTACGCTTCAAACGAACCGTGCCGTTCGATGTGCTCTTTCTGTATGTTGGTTACTATCAGACCATCGAGGGAGAGAAACCGGTGCCTCCCCTCCAACACCCCCTCGGATGTTATTTCGACAATGGCGTGTGTCGCGCCTTGTTTCTGAGCGGCTGATAGGAACCTCTGCAAAAACCCGCGCCCCTGCATGGTCATCTTGAAGCGGTTCGGTTCCGATTCGTCTCCGACCGCGAAGCGTATCGTCGAAGCGAGCGCGGTTTTGTGTCCGGCATCTTTGAATATCTGAAACAGCATCTCGCACACGGTCGACTTTCCTTTGGTGCCGGTCACGCCAATGACGGTCATGCGCTTTGCGGGGAACCCGTACACGAGCGCGGAAAAGATTGAGAGCGTCTGGTGGTATGCCGGAAGAAGCGGGCGCACCAGCCATGCCGGCAGGATTTTTTTCAGAGTGCGCGCGATTGCCGAAACAAGTGTGTACATGGGAACCATTAATTGCGTCCTCCCGAAACGATACGGAGCGCCTCGCGCACCCGCTCCTCGGTGCCCTCCATCCCCTTCGGCAGCGCCCGCGCGGCGTCGCGCGCTTCCTTTACCGCGTATCCCAAAGCCACGAGTGCTTCAACCACTTCGCCGTCGCTGCCGGCAGACACGTTCGCGTCACCGGGTTCCACCTTGTCTTTGAGCTCAAGGACGACCTTCTCAGCCGTTTTGCGGCCGATGCCGAACGCGCGGGCAAGAACGGCGGCGTCGTTGTTCGCTATGGCCTGTGAAAGCGTGCCGATATCCACGCTGTTCATGATAGAGAGCGCCGAGCGGGGACCGATCGAAGAGACAGTGAGCAAGAGTTCAAACCATGAGAGTTCTTCGCGGGTCTCGAAGCCGTAGAGGTCGTGCGCATTCTCACGGACCGCCATGTGCGTCCATAGGCGCAGACGGTCATTCTCGCGCGCGCTAGCAAGAACCGTGGTCGGCACATGGACCCGGTACCCAATCGCACCTCCCGTACCATTTACGGACACGACAACCGTGTCCCGAATCACTGCCTCCACCCTCCCTGAGAGGTATCCAATCATAAAGACAGTCTACAGGTTCTAGGTTCTAGGTTCTAGGGGATCAGACAGGCTACACATTAACAACTAAACACTAACAACTAAAAACTAAAACCTGCCATCACGTTTTCTTTTTTCACGTCTTGTGGTAACGTGATGGCTTATGGCAATCACCAAGGGAGCAAAGAAAGCAATCCGCTCGCAGGCGCGCAAGCGTGTATTTAATATCAGAACGAAGCGCGCCTTGGCAGAGGCGGTGAAGAGCGCCGGGGCGACAGCGGGGAAAGAGAGAAAAGAGCAAAGCGAAGCGCTCTCATTGGCCTATAAAGCGATTGATAAGGCGGCAAAGAGGGGAGTTATAAAGAAAAACACCGCCGCCCGAAAGAAATCACGTCTTTCAGCTCGTCTCAAAAAATCATCAGCAAAATAAAAAATCCGGCGATGCCGGATTTTACTTTGATGTGTACACTATTGAGTAGATACTTCACACTGAACACCAAAGTTCTTTTCACGGTTCAACCTTGGAAAAGACTGGTGCTTATTTGTCGTTCTGTGAAGGGTCGAATACCAAATAGTAATGAGAGCGAGAACGAGGAGTGTGAGGAGAGTGTGATATCCGTACACTAATTTTTCAATTTGAACGCAGTGATACCTTTTTGATTTTCATCAGGATATGCCCACGCTTGTTCAAATGTTTCGTAATCTACGAAACGATCTTTAACGCCAGGCACTTTGCCGCCAGGGTCATTGATCAGTAGTCCTTCGTCGTTAAAACCAGTGCCCCTTGTAGCCGGATTTGTTGTTGAGCGTTCTTGCGTTCACACCAACGCCCGGAATATAACCAGTTTGTAGTAACTCTTTAATATCATCAATTGTAGGAATACGGTGGTTTTCTGTAACGCCAGCGCCTGCTAAATATTTCTTTGCGTCTCCAACTACTTGAGGAATATCCGAGTTTTCTATATTGTTTTTCGTCTTTTCTTCACCATAAAACTCGAGCATGTACCCTTCTGGGTTTTCTACAAAATGTTTCGTATCAAAAATACCGAATGTCATCACTTCGAGTCCTTGTTCTGCCATCCACATTATATACGCGTATGGCCATGTCCCTTTCCCTGGTTGTTTGTTCGATGCCTTATCAAGTTCTTCAAACGAGAAATCTTTCTCAGGATAGAAGTATTTCAACACCATTTTCATTACCGCCTGTACACAGTGGGTGTTGTCGGTGTTTGCGTAGAATGGAATGTCGAGCTGCATATATTTTTAATTCCCTGACCTAAGTGTAATCAATACTGAGTCAAGATGTAAAGCAGTAAGATAGTATGATCCAATCACACGATTAGCGACTACCCCAAACAAGGCAAGTCCGACTTACCTTGTTTGGGGCTAAATTTCGGCTATGGAAAACCCCGAGGTGTCACCTCGGGGTTTCCCCAACTTGGATACGACTTTTATGTACCTTATGTTCTCGCACCGCGCAGGGCTTTGAAATCAAATTTGATTACGCGTCTACCAAGGAGGAAGAAGAAAGCTGCGGCCGCTCCTGGACCGATGAGCCCCGCTCTAGGCATTTTTTGCTGTTCGCTAGTATTGCCGGCAGGCACGCTGTTTTTATCGACAACCCGATATTCTCCGTCAGAACCATACCGGATTCCATGACCGTGGGTTATTTCCCGCATGTCATCCAACTGCTGTTGTTTGTATTGTTCAGCGAAACCCGGTTCGTGATCCGAGGTGTCGTCTCCGAACATATCAGCTACCTTGTCTACCGCTTCTTTTGCCGTTTCCGGAGACAGTATTGCGAGTATAGCGCCACCTAAAACAAGCGTGCCCCCAAAACTGAGAGCAAACACACCCAACGAGAACTTTGATTTTTCTGCCGGATTTGCCTTAGCCATGCATATCGCACCATTACATATAATAGTTTGTTTGTCAAATCCTGTGCCTCCGACCAGCACATGTAAACATAAACAATGCGCAGGCACTGTTTATTGTTTCATATGCTCACAAATAAATTTCCTGACGGAAATTTTTTGCACGTCCGGCTCGGGTGCTTGCATACTCACTTCGCCCAAACTCGCACATCCTTGCACCAAACACAAAAGCAGAAAACCTGCCCTGCTGCAGGTTTTCTGCTTTTGTGCTCCCGGTAAGCAAAGCTTTCCGGTTCACACTGCCTCGGTCATGTCAAAACTTTGTTTTGCCACGACCCTCGTCA
>Ga0210057_1002367_pt1 | contig 27065 bp, 23 predicted proteins | sample CryGeyCG2114_010_2_FD_183968 | JGI IMG/M metagenome (GOLD analysis project Ga0210057, IMG submission 183968) | Groundwater microbial communities from aquifer - Crystal Geyser CG10_big_fil_rev_8/21/14_0.10 (SPAdes) (version 2) | ecosystem: Environmental > Aquatic > Deep subsurface > Groundwater ...
AAATGAAAAGAGCAAAGAGTATTTTTCTGTGGTGTGGCGAGCGGAGCAAGCAACGGCGGGGCTGGCTTCCTTAGTTGGGGGTTTGCTCAAAGAATGTTCGAACTTCGTCCAAAAAACACCGCCAATTAAGATAAATATTTAATTGAAATAAAATATGGTTCATCAGATTATAGGTTATTTTGGAGCATTTTTGTTTGCGATATGCGCGGTTCCACAAGTTGTAAAAACTTGGAAAACAAAAAAGGCAGGAGATTTATCATTGCTATTCTTACTTTTTTGGTTTTTTGGAGAATTACTAACCTTCACATATATTATTGTAGATGATTTGCTGTTGGGAATAACACATTACCCTCTTTATATTAACTATTTATTTAATATCGTTCTTGTAAGTTATCTGCTATATGCAAAAAAATATTACATTGATTAAAATTATTTATTAAATTTCTTTTGGAGTATTATATCTATAAAACATATACAGCAAGCAGTTGCTTCACACACATCAAAACCCTCATTAAAGAGGGTTTTGATGTGTGTGGCCAGTTTGTTTTGCTTGCTTTATGTTGTGAATCATTGTTTTGCATAACTGTTTATATTATAATCTTATAGTTCTTTTTAATAGTGAAAAGGAGGTAGAGAAATGCCAATTATACTTGCAGGGAACATTCCCGGAAATGAAGATCAAAAGAAAGAAAAATGGAATTTGTGTCCTAAATGCAGTTCTGAACCTAAGGATCACGAGGTAAGGAATGTTGATAAAGTATCAAGAGAGGGAGATATTTATTGTAAAAAGTGCGGAGCTTATGTGAGAATGCTAAATTGTACTTAACCTCTATTAGGGGTTTTTGTTTTGGGAATCTAAAACCATCCCGCTTTGGCGGGATGGTTGCTCAGTTAGTATTTAATTAATTTTTTTAAAATTTACCAAAACCGGGTCCATTTGGAGAGAGATACTGAACCCCATGCTCTCCTCCACAACTGTCGTTATATATTTCTTGTATTACGGCAAATTCTCCCCAGATGACATCTCCTATTTCTTTACCGCTTGGTGTGTACCATACTCCCCCGTCTCGCTGGGCATCTAGGGGTGCGGCAACTATCTTTGTGAAGTAGTTCCAGAAACATCCTTCCCCATCATTGTCCTCATATATTCCACTTTGGTGATTGGTTAGCCATGCGCCTGAACCTTTGTAATTGGCATATCCATAATGTCTATCAAGAAGTCCATTATTATCGCAGTCTTGGTTTGATAACCAAGCTTCATTCCACTTCATAGAAAGCTGTACATCTTTATATGGCTGGCACCACTCGGCATCGCGATAGGAATCGCAATAAAAACCGTTAAACATGCGGGCTTGATAATTGTACCCCCACATATCAAATCCTGGGAGAATAAGGTTGCCATCTGATGTCTGTAGCGTTCCGTTTTGTATTGTTGTACACTCAAATTTTTGGGATCCACTTATTTTGGCTGTGACATTGTCGCCTATATTTACATTAACTGTAGCGATCATCATACCAAGCGCTATTACTATTGCCCAAAGGGGCATCATCAAAATATCTTGTCTCATAAAAATAATTTAATTTAATTTATAAAAAATCGACTTCTTGATTTAATTATAACTTTATTATGATATTTAAAAAAATTAGTTATACACAATAAAATTAATATAGCTGAAAAAAAATTAAACAAGGCAATCCGTTAGCTGGCAAGTTGTGTTTGTTTTTCTGAGAGATAATATAGACGAAATGATAAGCTGTAATAATTTATGTTTAAGGAATTAAAGTTAGATAAGGGTAATGCTTTGGTTATTGTTGCTCATCCCGACGATGAATTGATATGGATGGGCGGAACCATATTGAAATATCCGGAAATTAACTGGACCATATTTACCTTGTGTCGTTCAGACGATCCAGATAGAGCACCAAAATACGAAAAGGTGTGCAGGTATTACGGTGCAAAAGGAATGATATCTGATTTAGAGGATGAGGGTATTATGAACATAAGGCAAAGTGTGCCCGAGATTGAAAAAAGAATCATAAAATATGTACCAAACAAAACATATCAATGGTTGTTTACGCATAACGTTAATGGCGAATATGGCCATATAAGGCACAAGGGTGTTCATAAAGCAGTTAAAAACCTTATTACGTCAGGTAAGCTAACAGCTGATAATCTGTTTTTGTTTTCATATAATATGGGAAAAAACGGAAAATACGCTGTAACAGACAAAGAAAGAGCTGATTTTGTTGTAAATTTAAACAAACAATTACATAATAAAAAACTGCATGTAATACAGAATATTTATGGGTTTTTACCGCCCACCTTTGAAGTTAAGAGTTGCCACCCAGTTGAAACATTTTGTAAGTTTAAAAAATAAAAATACTTTCCGATAATTTTTATTTAAAGTAATTGATCAAACTTTAAAATCTAAAATTTAAAATCTAAAATTCAAACCAATAATTAACCCCAAACAATTAAAAGGTGTTTATTTTTTAAAAATTTGAAGTTTTGGATTTGATTTGGATTTTGAAGTTGGAGCTTTGGGTTTATTAATATTAAATTAAATAATATTTTCAAATAATAAAACATGAAAACAGTAATCTTATACGCTTACCCTCCTGAACCAGATGGTCTTAGTATGCAGGGTCATATGCTTTATCGTGGCATGAAAGAAAATGGTCAGTGGGTTTTGCCCGCTAATTCTGGTTCGGAGTTTCACAAAAATTGGATATTTAAAAATTTTAATCCTGATGTCGCTTTGGGTGTGGGTCAGTGGAGCTTTACCCCTGACATAATTGAGCATCCCGCTGTATGGGGTGTTACCCCTGTCCCCTGGCTTGTGGCTAATGGTTGGGTTGCTAATTATCAGGACACCTTAAGTTCCTTGCCTTTGGTGTTCAGTACAAGTGATTGGGTAACTCAAACATATGAAAGAGATGGCGTAGATACTAAAAATTTTGAAACTTTGCAGATTGGCCTTAACATCAACAACCACAGGCCTATTCCCAAAACGCATCCAAAAGTAAGGGCAATTAGAGAGTTGCTTGGCATCAGAGAGGATGAGGTAGTTATTATGACTGCAGGCGGAGATGTAACATCAAAAGGTGCACAGGAGGTTTTTAAGGCTTTGAAAAAAGTTAATCAGGAGTTTAAAAACTGGAAATATGTTTGTAAGGTTTGGGGGGGAGCAAGTGCAGATGACCATTACGAAGACGAGATGCGTTTAATCCGTGACATTAGCGAAGATGCGGAAGATAAGGTTGTTTATGTTGATGGTTCCTTCCCTGTTGAATTCATGCCTTACTTTTTGGCAATTTGTGATGTATATATTGCACCGAGCCGTCTTGAGGGATTCGGTATGATACAGGTTGAAGCTCAGGCTTGCGGTAAGCCTGTAATATCAATTGATGCGATGGGTCCCAAAGAAACAATAAAGCACGGAGAAACTGGTTTTTTGGCCAAAGTTGCCTCAACTGTTGATTTGACCGAAGAGTGGGCATATAAATTTATGGGTTTTGAAGAAGATCACAAGATTTATTTTGACAAGCCGAAGACATTCGCTTATCGTGCCGATGTTGATGAATTGGCAAAATACCTGCTTTTACTATTAACAAATCCAAATTTACGTGAAAAAATGGGCCACCAAGCCCGCAAACACGCTGTTCTCAACTTCGAGTATCACTACATAGCAGATAAAGCAACTAAAATAATGAAAGAGAGATTTAGATTGAAATAAAATTTAAAAAAATACTAAATAAAAAAACTATGCATTTATTTGCACAGTTTTTTTATTCTAAAAATACGGTACCTCTTTTCTTTTTATACATTCGTAGGCGAATAAGTACATACCACAGGACCATCCTTGATAAGTGTTGCTGTTTGGTCCGGGTTTGCCTGTTTGGCCATGTATCCACTCGTGGAAGCCGTGCTTTTCTATTGTGCCATCAGACTTTTTTTGGGGTAGCATGTTTGCTTTGGCCAGGTTCTCAAGTTCTTTTTCGGCTTCTTCTTGTCTGCCGGCTTTAACTAGTGCTGCCACATAAAAACCTCCAATATATGGCCATACTCCCCCATTTAAGTAAGCATAAGGTTCTCCAGCATCTGATGCCTTATAATAATCAAACCAAAATTCGTCACCGGGCTTGATGGGCGGGTGAACTGATCTACAAGGAAATGGTTTTGCTATTTCTTCTTTTTTAATATAATCAAGTATTTCGTTAGTTATTTTTGGTGTCGCGAGGCCTGTGATTATTGCAAGTAAATTGCCCAGAGTATCAAACCAATTGCCTTGTTCGCGATATTCCGGTCCGTGAGTTTTCCAGGCAAAAGGCAGGTAGAATCCTTTTTCCTCATCATATAATGATAAGTATTTTTTTGTTTCACCATTTACTACCTGTTTTATGTGTTCCGCTTCTCTGTTTTTATTTAGAATTTTTAAAACACCATAGTAAAGTGCTTGAGTATTAATAGTATGACCGTACTTATGGGGAAAAGCATCTTGCCAGTCTGTCGTTGGCAATTGTACAAGGAGTTTGTCTTCATTGGGGTCCTGATATTGAAGCCACAACAGGGCTTTCTTAATGTTTCTATCGTATTTTTGAAGCAGGGTGTTGTCGTTATATGCTTTGACGTAGGTATTGTGGCCTATAATATAGAGAAGATTTGAATCAATTGTGTTATATGTAATATCAGACTGTCGTTCTTCATTCCATGAACCAACATTGTTTGGTATTTGTCCCAGCTCTGTTTGGTGTTCGCTTAATGTTTCAATGCTTTTTTTAAATGCTTCTTTGAATTTTTTTCTTATTTTTTGGAAAGACTCGGTATTTTCAGATTCACTTCCGACTGTTGAGGCTCCAAGAGAGGTTATCATGCTATCCCTAGCCCAAATTGATTCATACCCCCCAGGTAATCCAGAAGCCCAAAAACCAACGTCGCGTATGCACGACTCAACGGCTCTTAGTGCTTTGTCATAAGTTGTATCAACAATAGAATTCATTTTAGAATTGTAACATTAATTTAATAAAATTATAAAATTATTTTTTTAATTTAAACTTTCTTTTTGTATTTTTCTAGTGCTAATCTTGCCAGTAAATACGATACGGTTGATTCTGCTCCCTGGTTAAGGTTAATGCGGTTTTGATGTATGCCGTCATAGCATCCGCCGGTTGTTTCATCATATACCATTTGGCCAAGGTGATTTTTACCTAAAAACCAGTTAAATATTGAAAATGCTTCTTGAAGATATCGTTTGTTTTTTGTTGTTTCGTATGCAACAACCTTTGTTTGTACCATTGATGCTGTGTCCTCTGGCTGTTGGTCAAAGAATGACCGTTGTTTATTCTTGAAGTACCAGCCATTTTGTCCAATGGGCCAGTATTGGCCATTTTTCTCTGTTGTTACCTGACTAAGGAAAGCCAATGATTCTTTTGCTACCTTAAGGAACTTCTTTTTCCCCGTTACTTCATAAGCATAAAACATAACCTCAGCTAATTTACTATTTGAATATGTAAAATAATTTTCAAACCATTTCCAATCATGAGTAGAATGTTTTTTATATTGTTTAAATAAAGTTTCAGCTAGATCAGAGAATATAATCCTAGCTGTTTTTTGTGGGTATCTTTTCATGTAATGATATAGGCCTACCATTGAAAAAGCCATAGCCCTTGGTGACTCAAGGTTGTTGGCGTGAGGAATGATTTTGTCTAGCATGGTTTCGGCTCTGTCCCTTATTTCTTCGGGTAGAAAATTACATGAGGATATATAGCCAAGCGCCCACACTGCTCTGCCTTGAACATCCTCATCTTTTGCCCTGTCTTTATTTTTGTGCCTTGATACTACGTTTGCAAAAGTCCCACTACCTCTTTGAACATATTTTATAAATTTTAAGTATGTTTTGATTAGCTTTAGAGTTTCTGGCTTTGGTTCAATTTCATAATACATAGCTGCTGCAATGAGTGCTCTGGCGTTGTCATCGAGGGTATAACCGTGACGAAGCTCTGGCTTGCTGTATTTGGCAAATTGTATCATACCAAATTTGTCTGTTAAGTGCATTGTGTGGCCTAGGTTTATTTCTGGCAGTTTGTTTTCTTCAGGCTCCAGGTCTGCAAATTTTTTGTAAATTTTAAAATAAGAAGTAGCAACATTCGGCCATGTCATTGGTCGGGTTATCTCATAAGCCTCTTTGTTCATTTCTTTTAATCTTTTTGGGTCAGAGAGAAGTTTCAAAATTGCCCTTGATATTTCTCTGTGCTTACCCGGGTTAACAAGTATGCCACTATCCTTATTTATTAAATATTTTGCATAAACTGACCTAGTGCTTACAATGGGTCTGCCGCAGCCCATTGCGTAAGATAGGGTTCCGCTAACCGATTGGCCGACATCATTGGCTGAACAAATATATATATCTGTTGCCTTTAAGTAATCTACTATTTCCTCAAGCGTAAGATATTTGTTGTAAAACTTAACATTGTTTTCAAGTTTTAATTTTTTAACCTCTTTCATGAGAAAGTTTCTGTATGATTCTCCGCTGTGTCCCCTAACGATAGGGTGTGTTATGCCCAAAACCAGATAAATTAGGTTTGGGTGTTTTTTAACGATAGGAGGTAGTGCTCTTATGGTGTGCTCTACTCCCTTATTTGGGCTTAATAGTCCAAAAGTAGAAAGAACAGTTTTGCCTTGAAGTCCGTATTGCTCTTTAGATTTTTCAGTAGATTCAAAAGATGTTTGCGGGATGCCGTGAGGAACTAGAAAGATTTTTCTCCCGGGGATGTCGTAGTCAGATTCAAGGGTTTCTTTTGATAATTGGTTCATAACAATAAGCGCCTCGGCATTTCTGGCTATTAACTCCATTGTCTTTTTAAGGTGGTCATCAGGGTTGGGCAATACAGAGTGGAGAGTTATGACAACTGGCTTCTCTATTACTTGTAGGAATGGAACAATATAATCACCCCAGCTTCCGCCAAATAATCCGAATTCATGCTGGATGTTAACAACTTTAATTTTTTTATTGTGGTTGAGTTCTTTGGCAAGAGCTACGTAGTCATTTATTTCGCTTGCTACAACATAGCCCCAAACTTTTGGGTTGTAATTATAAAAAGTAGTCGGTCTTTCGTTCAAAGCAATAACACCTGTTCGTATAACAGGGTTGTATTTTTTATCAAAAGCTATTGCCAGATCTTGTGTGAAGGTTGCAATACCGCACTCTCTAGGCGGATATGAGCTTATGTAAACTACTGGACCATGTTCTTTTTTTATTATCTTCATTTTTTATAATTGCTAAATTCCTATTTTGGGTGGTTTGGTTTTTAATTCTTCTATTAATTCTTTCATGCTTACTTTTGCTACAGCAATTATTTTATCCGCAGCACCGTAGTATATATAAAGGTCATCCCCAAATATTGCAGTTCCTGTTGGGAATACAACATTATTTACTAACCCTGTCTTCTCCCAAGATTCTTCAGGGCTAAACAAAGGATAATCAAGTCTGCCTATTACTTTTAAGGGGTTGTTTTTATCTAATAATGCAGCCGAAGCTCTATATACTCTGCCATTATTAGATGATTCTGTTGAATGGAAAATTAAAAGCCATCCGTCCGGCGTTTCTATCGGAGGCGCACCTGCTCCTATGTGCCTCATTTCAAACCAATATTCGGTTTCAAGAAGTACAAATTTGTCCAATCTAACCAAATACTGCGCCCAGTAACTGTTATCCATTAAATCCTCAAATTTATCAAAGTAAATTATTTGGATGTCCGGCAATATCCTGTGTAACATTGCATACTTGCCGTTTATTTTCTTGGGGAAAAATACCGTATCCTTCTCCCATATAAAAACGTCCTTTCCTGAAAATTCTTCATAGTATGCTTCAAACATGAAATAAGCATCTTTAAGACCACACCCTCTGAAAAGTGTTGCAGCGGCATCATATGGCATTTGTGGGCTAATAATTCCTCTTTTTTTAAAGTGTTTTAGATCCTTGCTTTCAGCAAGTGCGACGAGTGCGTTTTTACCGTCATGTGCCACATAAGTCATATAATATGTGTCATCTATTTTTGTAATTCGGGGATCTTCTATACCCTTTCGTTCATGCGGATGTTCTATATTGATGATGGGTTTTTCCCATCTTTCAATTATTTTTGTGGGTCCCTCTAATTTTGCGTATCCTACTGTAGATATAAATTCTTTATCAATTGCTCGGTAAAATATATGAACATTGTTTCCTTCTTGGTAAATACCGGGATTTAAAACCGATTTTTTTTCGAATTTATTTTCTGTTGGTTGAAGGATTATGCCCAGTTTCTCTACTTTGATTTTATTTTCTGACTGGCTCATCATCTATAAGTAATTTGAGCACAAATTTTAATTTAATATTTTAACTGCACATCAAAAATACTTTTTAAGTAAAACAAAATTACAATTTTGCCCGTAGGCACTTCTGTATCTAATCTGTCTTTCTAGTATAACTAAAAATAAAGTTTTCAACTATTGATAAATAAAATGCTGACTGTTGCAATAAATAAACACTTCTTTGGGAGGCGTTTATTTATTTTGTTTAATTATTTTTGTTTGCTGTGATATTTTTTGTGTGTTTCGCGGAGTTGTTTATCGGTAACATGAGTGTATATCTGAGTTGTTGTAACAGATGCATGACCCAACAGTGACTGAACCGACCTAATATCGGCTCCGTTCCGGAGAAGATCTGTAGCAAAAGAGTGGCGAAGGGTGTGTGAAGTTACTTTTTTGCCTATTATTCCGGCTTTAATGGCATGTTTTTTAACAATTCTTTGAATAGAACGCGGTGTTAATCGTAGTTTTTCAAATCTTTCAAATTTTTCATCGGGTGGAATGCGAACAAAAAGTGCCTTATCAACATCAACTCTTTTATCAATATAGTTTTTGATTGATTTGATTGCGGTATCAGACAAAAACACAGCTCTTATTTTTGATCCTTTTCCTCTTACGCCGAATTCCCCTCTTTGAAGATCTACCTCGTCTCTGTTTAGTGAGCAAAGCTCTGATACGCGCAAACCTGTTGAAAAAAGAGTTTCAAGTATGGCTTTGTCTCTAAGGCCAGAGAGGGATGTTCCTTCGGGAGAATTTAAAAGCCGGTCAAGTTCATGGGATTCAAGAAATGTAACTTCTCTATCTTCTTGTTTGGCCAATTCAACCTTTTCAGCTGTAAGAGTTTTAACATCTCTTTTAGCCATGTATTTTAGAAATGCACGCAAGGCAATAATGTGGTAATTTTGTGTTACTTTTTTTAGGGGATTACCTGATTCATCTGCAAAACGATTTAAGTGAATGCGGAATTTGCGAACAAGCTCCAAATCAATATCAGATGGTGCCTTTGCTTTGCTGAATAAAATAAACCTGTTTAGATAGTGGTTGTAATTTTCTACGGTTTTTGGAGATCGGTTTTTTTCTATTTCAAGATATTCCAGAAATTGATTTTTTAAATCCGATAGATTCATGATTTAATAAGTTAAACTTTGGCTTAATTATAGCTTTTTAAACCGTGTCGCACAATTGAATTTCTCAACAATAGAAATTATTTGATATCAGGGGGGGGTAAAACTCTCTTGCTTTTTAAAATGGTTATGCTAAAATAATAAAGTAATAATATGCTTAGTCCAACACAAAAGAACAATATAATAGGAGACTACTCAAGGCATAAGGCAGATACCGGTTCTTCAGAGGTTCAGATAGCTTTATTTTCTAAGGAGATTGATCGATTAACAAAACACCTCAAAAAGCACCCCAAGGACAACAGTTCTCGAACTGGCCTTTTAAAGATGGTTTCAAAAAGAAAGAGACTTTTGGATTACCTTAAAAAAAATCAGCCAAGACAACACTCCAAAATAATTAAAAAGCTGGGGCTCAAGAGATAAATTGCTAGATTCATCTTTTATAATAAAAACCCCGTTTTGTCGGGGTGTTTAATTTTTGTTCTCTTCCTGCTTTCTTATTTTTTGGGCTGCCTTTTCTATGTCTTCTCTTGTGGTATTAGGATTTTTTATTTTTAAGTTACCATAAGCAAAGCTTATTCTTTGTCTTTCTTTGTCTTCTTTTGACATTTTGATTTGCCTTGCTTTTTCGATTAACTCATTAAACTCTTGATTCATATTTGTCTCCTTCATGTTTTTAAGGTTTAATGCTAAAATCATAATAGCATATTAATATTATATATAAAATTATGTCTACACAAAAAAATAATAAAAAAACCAGTCCCTTAGATTCATTGTTTCGAGACCAACGTGTCGGAGTTTTTGTTGATGCTCAAAACATGTATCATTCAGCAAAAAATCTATATAAGGCCAAAGTTAATTTTAAAAAAGTTTTAGAGGAAGCAATTGGTTCTAGACAGTTAGTAAGGGCCTTTGTTTACGTGGTTAGAACTGAATCAGGAGAAGAAAAGGCATTTTTGGAAGCTCTTGAAAAAGGAGGTTTTGAGTTAAAAGAAAAAGACCTTCAGGTATTTCCCGGAGGTATGAAAAAGGGTGACTGGGATGTGGGGATGGCGATAGATGCTGTTATCCTATCTGACAAAATAGATGTAGCAGTACTGGTTACAGGAGATGGCGACTTCTTGCCTCTTGTTGAATACCTCCGTATTTCTCGCGGGTTAAGAGTGGAGGTTATGGCATTTGGTCGCTCAACATCAGCAAAGCTTAAGGATTTTGCGGATAGATTTATAGATATGGGTGAGGACTCAAAACGATATTTAATTAAATGATAATTCAAAACCCTCCGCCCAAGGCGGAGGGTTTTGAATTAAAGGGCACTTCGCGAGGTTTCTATCTCGTTTTTTTTTCTTTTTAGTTCTTCGAGTTTTCTTTCCATTTCGTTTACTTTGTCCTCTTCTTGTTTGGCTTTTCTGTCTAATTCTCCTTTTGTTTTTGTTAGTGATTTAGCAGCCTCACTGTCTGGATTCATATTTTTAGTTTGAGGTCTTAAGCTAACTGCATTTTCGCGCAATGCTTCAATCTCTTTTTTTGTATTAGCAATATCTGATTCTAGCTTGCCTATGTTTCCTTGAACTTCCCTGTATTCATGTTCTAAACGTTGTTGTCTCATGTCTTCTTCCATTTTTTTTCTTTTTTCTAGTTCTTTTTGTAGTCTTTCTTGTTCTGCTTTTTCTTGCCTCACTCTTTCTTCCCTAGCTTCTTGTTCTTTTGCCCTTCTTTCTTCTTCTGCTTTTTGCTTTTCCTCCTCTTCTTTTTCGCGTTGTATACGTAATTTTTCTGCTTCGCTTATTTCTTCATTGTCACTATCATTTTTTTTGCCTTGGTTTTGATATAAAAAACTCATAGTTTATTAATTAAAATATTATTTTATCATATTCTTTATTTTTATAACATATACTAGATTAAATTATTCGAATGTGTTAATATATTTTTATTAAAAAATAATTAAGTCATCAAAGAAGGGAGTTTAAAAGCTTTAGTGGTTCAGTCTAAACCTAAGATCTGCATGCAGACTTTGGGCCTAGAATGAACCTGTTATTTTTCTTTCTTCTTCTTGGCTTTACAGGTTAAATGGATATGAAAAAATACGAAACCGAAATAGGCGGTAAGTCTCTTTCGGTTGAATTTGGTAAGTTGGCTCAACAAGCTAGCGGTTCTTGCTATGTGCGTTATGGTGATAGTGCTGTTTTGGTTACTGCCACCATGTCTGACAAGCCTAAAGATGCAGGATACTTCCCTCTTTCTGTTGAATATGAAGAAAAATATTATGCAGCCGGCAAGATAAAGGGTTCAAAGTGGATCAAAAGAGAAACTAGGCCCTCAGAAGAGGCAATTTTAAGTGCAAGAGTAATAGACAGAACCTTGAGACCACGCTTTGATCACAGAATAAGGAATGAGGTACAAATTGTTGCTACGGTTTTATCTTTTGATGGAGTCAATGATCCGGACATACCATCTATTATTGGTGCTTCCCTTTCGCTCATGGTGTCAGATATTCCTTTTGACGGACCTGTGGCAGGTGTTAGAGTAGGAAAAGAGGATGGTAAATTTATATTTAATCCTACTTACGATCAGAGAAATTCATCTGAGTTTGATGTTGTTGTGGCGGGAACTGCCGAAAAGATAAACATGATAGAGGCAGGCGGAGCAGAAATAAAAGAAAAAGAAATGGCTGATGCAATAATGTCTGGTTTTGATGAGGTTAAAAAATTAATAGATTTTCAGAACAAGGTTGCCTCTGATTTTAAAGTTGAAAAAAGAAAATTAGAGGTAGATGAGGAAGACCCAGAATTGGTTGAATTTGTAAGGAGTTTCGCCTCTCCCAAGCTTGAAAAGATTATTTATGCGCCTAATAAAATGGAGTACATCGAAGGATCTCATACCCTTGAAAGCGAACTTATGGTGGAAGTTGAAAATAAATACAAAGACAGGGCTGATTTGGGTAAAAAACTAAGGCAGGCCAGCGCTATTTTTGAAGAAGAAATAGACCGCATAGTGCACAAAAATATCCTTGAGTCAGACAAAAGGCCTGATGGCAGAAAATTAGATGAGGTCAGGAACATATGGGTAGAAACTGGTATTCTTCCCTATTCTCATGGAGTAGGTCTTTTTAATAGGGGCACTACTCAGGCATTGACCATTTTGACTTTGGCAGCGCCGGGCATGGAACAGTGGATTGAAACTATGGAAATTGCATTAACAAAGAAAAGGTTCATGCACCATTATGTTTTTCCACCGTTTAGCGTTGGTGAAACAGGTAGAATTGGAGGAGCTGGTAGAAGAGATATAGGTCATGGTGCATTGGCTGAGAAGGCTTTAAGACCTTTAATTCCCGACAAAGAAAAGTTCCCGTATACCATAAGGGTTGTTTCTGAAATATTATCTTCAAACGGATCTTCTTCAATGGCATCTGTTTGCGGATCAACCCTTGCTTTAATGGATGGCGGAGTTCCTATAAAATCCCCTGCTGCGGGTATTGCTATGGGTTTAATAATGGATGATAAAGGTAAAAACCATAAGGTTTTAACTGATATCCAAGGTCCTGAAGATCATCATGGGGACATGGACTTAAAAGTTGCGGGAACCAAAGAAGGTATTACTGCAATGCAAATGGATGTAAAAGTTGATGGCATAACAAAGGATATACTTGAGAAATCTCTTGAGCAGGCCAAAAAGGCGCGCCTTGAAATATTAGATGTTATGTTGAAGACAATAAGTGAACCAAGAAAAGAGTTGTCAAAGCTTGCCCCAAGAATTGAAATACTTAAAATAGACCCAGATAAAATTGGCGCTTTAATAGGTCCCGGAGGTAAAATGATCAATGAAATAATAGAAAAAACTGGAGTTGAGATTGATATTGAAGACGATGGTAGTGTATTTGTTACCGCACCAAATGGTAATGGTGAAATGGAGCAAGCAATTAAACTGATCAAGAATGTTACTTATGAACCTAAGGCCGGAGATGAATTTGAAGGAAAGGTTGTAAAAATAATGGATTTCGGAGCTTTTGTTGAGATTATGCCAGGTAAAGACGGTATGGTCCACGTTTCCGAAATATCAGATAAGCACGTTAAACATCCTTCAGATGTTTTGAAGGTTGGCCAAAAAGTAAAAGTTACTGTGAAAAAAATTGATGAATATGGTAGAATAAACTTAACAATGAAATAATTTTTGTTAAGTCTGTAATTATAAATAATGGGTTATAATTTTTTGGTTCTCGACTCATATTATAATTAAAAATTGTGGTTAATAATAATTCTACAAACAATATTTCTCCTCCACCCATAAGGTCATCTGAACCTAGGAAATTAAGTGATTTTGTGCCATCTAATCTGCCAACTAGGGGTGCATCACCGTCTTCATATCAACCACCTCCACTTAGAATACCTCAGGGGAGACTTGATCAAGTTCAGAATCAACGGCCTGCACCTTCTCCTTTTCAGGATAATACTAGCTTTTCTTCAAGTAATATAAGCAGTGAAAAACCTGTAGGATATTCTCCTGGGGGTGGTTTTGCTATTCCTGGCGACATTAAAAAAAATAGTTATCAGGACACCTCGGGTTCTGGTACCTTGGGTCCACAGAGTACTTCCAATGAAGAACAAAGTCCTCAGCTAAGTGATGTTGAAAAAGAGTTGAAAAACCAGATACTTCCAGACCAGGGAGTTTCATCTTTTAAAAAGGAAGATTCTTTTAGCTCAAATACTGTTTTTCCCGCGCCAAAGAAAGAATCTTCAAAAACAGATAATGAGCAATCACAGGGATTAATGGAGCCAACCATGTTGAGATCTTCAATAAGAACAATGAAAAGTGATTTGGAATCAATTAAAAAGAGTGAAAAACCCAAAGGAATAGAGGTTGAAAAAATGTCTGAATTGGATGACGAAGATAAAATAAAGAAAGAAGAGGAGGCAAAAGAACGAGGTGCTATACAAGATGAAACACTTGAAATTGAGCTTGGAGAAATAGAGAGGTCTAAGTCGATTGATCCTGAAAGGCCAAGATCTTTTACTTTGACTTCGAAGGATGATGAAGATGAATTTGGTTTTGATGAAGAAGATCCAGTAAAAAAGAACCAAAACATAAAAGAAGATGGAGTTGTGGAGACATCATCACCAAAACAGTCTTTCTCGGTTAGGGGTAGAAGTAAAGATGAGTCTCAAAAGCAGAGGGAACAGCACGATATCGGTTCTGATTTCGGTGCTTCTGGAAACCCTGCAAGTTCTATTTTAGGCCGTATCACAGCGTTATTTAACAGAAAAAAGATTTCTCAACAGCCTTCTCAAGATTCCTTGGGAACTTATTCCACTTCTTCTTCTGGTGGTGGTCTAAAAATTCCTACTATTAAAAAATTAAAAATTAATCCCAAGTTAATAATTGTTGTAATATTTCTTTTGGCGTTAGGAGGTGGAGGTTGGTATTTTATAAATCAGAAACCGGAGTTCCTTATAGACATAACTCCCCCATTGGTTACTCCTGATTCTCGTCCAACGCCTACTCAGCAACCGGCTACACCATCACCAATTTCAGATGTTTTGACTGCTGCATTTGGAGAACAGGAAATATTTAAGCTTGATCTTGGAGTTGATCCTTTAAGCAATTTTACTAACTTTATTAAATCAAGAGAGTTAAACGAGGGAGAAATTAAGGCATATGTGGTGCACAACAAGGACAACATTAGATATAGATTTGATAAACTATTGTCTCAATTTTTAGTTAAAATACCCAACGATGTGTTAAAAGATTTAAATCAGGATAACTTTATTATGCTTGTCTTTAATCCCGGCGATGACGAAGAAAATGAGATTGGTTTTGTGATACAGACCGATGATAGTATTAGAGCTACTGCTAATTTAAGAATATGGGAAGGTACTATGTCGGATGACTTTGAAGACCTATTTGATTTTGATGTTCAAAGAGCCTCTTCCCCGGGCTTTCTTGATAACGTTCACGAGGGCATAACCATAAGATATAGAAATTTTCCTGACCCTATTGATACCATTGATTACTCTGTTATTACAATGGCAAATGGCGACAGTTATTTAATAATAATTAATTCAAAAAAGAGTATCTACAACATCATAGATAGACTTTTAGAATCAGGTGCAAAGTAGTATTTAATTTAAATATTCCAACATCTTACCCAAACAAAATACGCCTGATAAGGCGTATTTTGTTTGGGTGTTTAATTAGTCTCTAGATTGTTAAAACTTAGTTTATTGAAGTAATTGAGACTTATCCACAAAAAAGCTTGTAGTGTTTTTTAAAAATGTTAAAATTAAATCAGTACTTTTCTGCTGGTTGTTTCTATTATTCCCACTTCAGGGACAGCTGGCCCAGTTTATTTTGGAGCGTTAAATAGCTTCTCAACAACGTCGTCGGAGCTATATTTAACGCTCCTTTTTGCTTACTTGAAAAAGATTTTGTTTTTTCACCCCTATTATTTATATTTTTCGTCTTAATTTGTGCTATTTGGAGTACTGGATTTCTTGTCTCCCCTGTTCATGTTGTTCACATGCAGCTATTGTATTTTGCTTTGTTCTTATGATATTATTTTTAGTTCCCTGATTGAGTTGGCCCATATGCTATAGTATCATGCGGGGTTAGTATGGTTTTTATAAAAAAATAAATTTGGTTTGCTTATTAAATAACATTGACCTTGGGTATACAGCGAAAATTTAGTTAAATGCTTATTCCTAGGTTATTTTTAAGGTAATGGACAAAGAATCTCAAAAAAAATTATTGAAAGATCTTGAAGAAGAAAAGGTCCGTTTAGAAGAAGAATTGAGTACTATAGCAAACAAAAATCCAAGCATTGAGGGTGATTGGAAAGCTAAGCATAATTCAAGCGATTCTTCTGATACTTTTGATGAGAAGGCCCACAGTGTTGCTGACTATGAGAAAAATCGTGCTCTTGAGCATGATTTGGAAACTCGTTTAGCCGAGATTAATGACGCAATAGAAAAGATTAACTCTGGTAAATATGGCGATTGTGTTAACTGCAGTTCTCAAATACCAAAAAAACGCTTAATGGCTATTCCAACGGCCAAGTTTTGTGTTGATTGTGCAGAAAAAGCAACCTTGGCGTAAGTTTCTAGGTCAATATTTGTCTAAATTTTAAAAACAACCCTGTATTTAAGGGTTGTTTTGTTTTTAGCATTATTAATTTCTAGCCAGTTTATTCATTGGTTTTAAAAGTTTTAAAATTATTAATTAAAAATTGAAAATTTGACCTTTGAATGTAATTTACGCTATATTCCTTTCAATGAATAACTCTAAAAAAACTAAACCAAAGCCAACTTCCGTAAGAATTTTTTCTGCTGCTGTTGTGGGGCTTAATGCTTTTCCTGTTGAGGTTGAGGCAGATGCAAGCCCTGGACTGCACTCATTTAATATCGTTGGTTTAACTGACAAAGCGGTGGATGAGTCAAAAGACAGGATAGGTTCAGCTATAAAAAATAGCGGGTTTACTCCCCCAATAAAGAAAAACAGGCGTATTGTCATAAATCTCGCCCCTGCTGATATTAAAAAAGGCGGTTCACTTTATGATTTGCCTATTGCCCTGGGATATCTTTTGGCTACTTCTCAGATAAAGTTTGATGCTTCGGAAACTGTTTTTCTTGGAGAACTTTCTCTTGATGGAAGCGTTAAGAAAATAAACGGTGTTTTGCCTATTGTACAAATGGTTGTAAAAAATGGCTTTAAAAGAGTTGTTTTACCAACTGAAAATTCTAATGAAGCTTCTTTGGTTTCTGGAATAGACGTTATTTCTATAAAAAACATTAGTGAGGCAGTTGGTTATTTACATGGTGAAATTAATTTAATTCCTCATGAAAATATAAAATATAATGATTTTATTGGTAATAATGATGACGCAGAAGACTTTATTGATATATCGCAAATAAAGGGGCAGGAAAGCGCTAAAAGGGCTTTGGTTATTTCAGCTGCAGGGAATCATAATATATTGATGTCAGGCCCTCCAGGAGGCGGTAAAACGTTACTGTCTAAAGCGTTGTCGGGTATTTTGCCTGCTATGGATTATGACGAAGCACTTGAAATAACTAAGATTTACAGTGTTGCCGGAATGCTTAGTGCTAACTCCCCCATTGTTACAACCCGACCTTTTAGAAGCCCTCATCACACGACATCATCTGTTGCTGTTATTGGCGGTGGCACTTCTCCGAGACCTGGCGAAATAACCCTTGCTCATCGCGGAGTGCTTTTTCTTGATGAAGTGCCGGAGTTTCCAAGAAGCGTTCTTGAAAGTTTGCGACAACCTCTTGAAAATGGGGTGGTTGTCGTGTCGCGTGCATCTGGTACTGCAAAATTTCCTGCCAGATTCTTGTTGGTGGCAGCTATGAACCCATGTCCATGTGGCAATTTTGGTGATGACAAATTAGTATGTGTTTGTAATGCAAATTCAATAAATAAGTATCATAAAAAAATGTCGGGTCCCCTTTTGGATAGAATTGATATTCAAATTAATGTTTCGCGGGAAACATATGACAAAATGACAGGCCCTTCAACTGGTCAAAACAGTACCGAAATAAGACAAATTGTTGAAAAAGCAAGGACTATCCAGAAAGCAAGGTTTCTTGGTTCTAAAACATTAACAAACTCTGAAATGGGCATTAAAGAGATAGAAACACATTGTAAGTTGCCAAAAGATGCTGAGGAATTAATAAAAAGTGCATTTGTGACACATAATATTTCTGGCAGAGGTTATCACAAGATATTAAAGATAGCCCGCACTATAGCCGATCTCGATGAAAGTAATCAGATACAGGTCCCGCACATCGCAGAAGCTATTGGGTATAGAATAGTTAAAAATGAATTATAAAAATTTGTGTGCTGTTTAATTAAATTTAATATTTGTTTCTTAAGAAACAAAAAACGGACAATTATGTCCGTTTTTTTGTGTATTTATTTTGTTTCGTGGGAAACAATTACTTATGTTTTTATAATCATCAATGTGTGGGTATTAGTATTTTGCCATAGGGTTTCTAGCACCATGTACCTCAAAGTGCAAATGACAGCCTGTAGAACGTCCTGTGGTGCCCATGAGGGCAATTAATTGCCCTTTCTCTACCCAATTGCTTTGGGATACTAAAAGCTTGCTTAGGTGGGCATACAGTGTTTCTGTGCCATTGGGGTGAGTTATTCTCAAGAAGTTGCCATATCCGCCATTCCAGCCCGAAGTTGCTGCAAAGTTAACATTTCCCGATGCTGCTGCATAAACGTTTGTTCCACAAGAATTTGCTATATCAATTCCATTTCTGCCATGTATATATCCCCAGTTATAACCAGTTGTTGGTTGGGCAAAATATCCTCCAAGGTCTGGGAGATAAGCGAACCTTGTAACGCTTGTTGTTACTGCCTTTGTTGATGATGATACGCTAATACTACCTCCTGGAACAATTATTTCTTGGCCTACTTGTATGCTGTCTACGCCTTTTGGTAGTAGGTTGTATGACAATATCGAGTCTTGTTCAACTCCATATTTTGAAGCTATGGAACTAATGGTTTCTCCGCTTCTTACTGTATGAACAATACCGCTGACAGGCGGTATTTTAAGTTCTGTGCCTGGGCTGATACTATTAATGTTTCTAATGTTGTTTGCCCAAACAATTGTATTAACGCTTACACCATAGTCGTCAGCAATAAAAGATAGAGTGTCGCTTTCCTGGACTGTATAAATAGATATCTTTGTTGTTTTTGTTGTAATATCTTCGTCTGTTTCATCATCTGTATCTATTGAGCTGTAAGAAATTAAGGAATTTCCTTGAATTGTAGCAAATAAATTGCCAATTCTCTGGCTTGGGCTATTTAAATTTTGAGATAAGCTATTAACTTCAGCGAGCTCTAAAGATGTCGCGCCTCTTATATAAGAAGCTGTTTCTTCTATGTAATTATCAAAAAAGGCGCTTAACACGCCTGCTTGTCCATCATGAGGGGATCCTTTAAAAATAAGGACGCTCATAACCAATGTAAATACAAAGAAAAAGCCGACTTTGTCGCCTTTAAATTTGTTATTTAATGAAGTGAATTTTGTGGATAGCGTACTAATAAGCAAATAGGGCTTTTAACCCTGTTTAATCTTAAATGAAGTGTCTATTCAATCCTAAAGTTTTAATGAAGATAGGTCAATAGGGGATATGAACAGACCCAAAGTTTAAATTTTGGGTCTGTTGTATCAAGTAGTAAGTATTATGTACCATGCAATTGTTTCTCGCGAAATAATTTTGTAAAAAAATAGCGCGGGGATTATTAACCCGCGCATTCAATGGCTTTTTAGCTAAATTTTAGTTAAAGCTCACTATCGCATACCTGAACGCCAGAGGAATCAAACCTCAATCTTGTTCCAACATTTCCAACCTCTGACCTCAGTTCGATAATACGTTTATTAAGGGCCACCACTTCTTGACGCTCTTCTTCTTTGCTTTTTTTTGCTTTCGCTAAGAACTCTTCTAAGCGCTCATTCTTTAATTTTAGATTTTTGTTCTCTCTTTTCAACGTTTCGTTGTTGGATTTTAAAATACTATTTTCTTTTAGGGTACTCTTGAGAGCTTCATAAACCTCAATGAGCTCTTTTAGACTTTTGGATCGGAAATTTAACCCTGTTGATTTTTTCTCTGCCGAAAGAGATTTTTGTTTGGGTTTTTCTTTGACTTGTTTCTGTTTTGTGATTAATTTAAACCAGTCATCTCCCTCTTTGTATTTCTCTTCTAGTACAAAAAGAGTGTCACCAGGACCCTTGTTACATCCCTGTGGTATTGAGACAATATTCGCTTTTATTAACATTTTTAGACCATAAGAAAATCCCGGCTGGCTAATTCCTAGTTCAGAAGAAATCTTTTTTCCAGTTGCTTCAACTTGCCCACCATTAACCCTTAGATATTCAACAATTTTTTTGGCAACACTACCTTTTGTTGCTATTTTTTCTCGGTACTGACGGTTTAATGAGTTGCCAAAATTATCTTCAGCAAGTTTTTTTCTCATTACTTTTTCTTTCCAATTATCACCAGATTTGAATTCATCTTTTAGTGTAATGGTGCCCTGTTTGCCTCTGCCACGGCTTCTTTCTCCTTCAAGTTTTAGTACTTCTACGTCAATTAGGGCCTTGAGATAATAATTAACCGTGGTTTTTGGTACGTTAATTATTTCTCCTAATTGTTTTCCAGAAATGTTGCCAGCTATGCATCCTTCGGTTCTTATGTGGTCAATAATTTTTCTTGCCACTTCAAGCCTGTTTTCTAAGAAAGACATTGTTCTGCCTCCTTTTTGTACATATAAAAGAGCTAAATTATTATAAAATAATAGCATAATGCACTACTCTGTGTCAATACTCAAAGGGGTACATTCCAATTGTTTCTCGCGAAATAATTTTGTAAAACTTTGTTACGTAGCACGTTACGCAATAGATGGGGGAGATAACAAAATAATTGACGCCATAAATTTTTAGTGGTACTATTTTTGGTAGTTTTATTTAAAATTGGGAGGGGAGAGATGGGATACAAGTTTCCATCAAACCTTATTGTTTACAACAAAAGAGGTATTGTTTTTAATGTTTTGTCTGGAATTTCTTTTGTTTCATTAATTCTGTTTACTGTTGTTTCCGTGATAATAATGCCTCTTTTTGGGATGAAATAAATTGTTGATTCCAATAGACTTTACTTTGTTGGCTTTCTTTATTTTATTTCAGGATTGTTTTTTGTTTTTGATTTTAAAAGTCTGGAGCACAGTGATATCTATTTCTTCTCAACAGAACAAGAAAAAGAAGAATTTAAAAGACAGCACAATTTGTCATGAAAGTTTTATTGGGCCTATTATTTATTGATTTGTAGGCTTTTTTATTGCCTTAAAAACCCAAATATACTAGAATTTTTGCAATGAATACTAAAGATTTAGGCAACCTCGCGGAAAATATTGCAACAAGATACCTTCAGGAGAAGGGCTATGAGATATTAGAAAAAAATTACGAGATGTCATTTGGTGAGATTGATATTATAGCCAAAGGTGATTCGAATGATGATCATTCGGCTGTGCTCCCCTCGAAAATACTCGGGGCAGGCAAGATAGGTGACCACAAAAATGATGACGCTATCAGCGTCATCATTTTTGTTGAAGTAAAAGCAAATAAAAAAGATTATGGACCTGAATTTGACCCTGAGACAAGGGTTAATTCCAAAAAGTACGAAAAGTTGGTTAAAACCGCAATGTATTACATGGATAGGGAATTGGGGGGAGTAGATTTGGAATGGCGAATTGATATAGTATCAGTTGTTTTTGATAAAAAAAATCAAAAAGCAAAATTAAAACACTTTAAAAACGTATAATATATTTGCATTGTTAATGCCCAATTGCTACGATTAATTTAAATTTAAGAGACCTTTTATAAATAAATAAGGAGAAAAGACATGATGAAGCCCGCACTGTCTGTTGTGTTGTTTTTAATTTTATTGGGTGCGGGTTGTCATAATAAACCAAGAGTATATACTCCTCCCGCACCAACTAAAACAGAAAAAGAAGAACCTAAACCAACCAAACAAGAAAATAATGATAATGCCGTGGGTGCTATACAAAAAAATAAAACACCCGGCAATTCAAGTCTAAATGATGATGTCATTATCGAAGAGTCTAAAAAAAGGATTAAATATGCTGAAAAATTAATGATGAAAGCCGGAGCCATATCGGATAGAATTTCTGGATTTAAAGATCAAATTAATCAAAAATCTGATGATGGATTTGATATGGTGCAGTCCAATAAGGCATTGCAAGAGTTGGGAAATTTACTTAATCTCGCAGTTTCTTCGATTGTTTCAGCTCTTACTATCCAAGATCTTGATCAGCCCAAAGCTATTTTAGACCAAATTGATACCAAATTAAAAACAGAGGTTGAAAGTCTTATTAAAAAAGCCTCTAAATTTGAGATAAAAGATAATTCGGATAAAGATGGTGGTGAAAAATTTAATGATGACCGAGATTTTGTTAGGGAAAATTTGGGATATCCTTCAAGTCCTAGTCTTATTCAGACAGGCCCTTTATTTTTTAAAACCAGGATTTTAGGATACTTACCTCCTATTGAGTGTCGGGATGGTATGGGTAATTATTCTCTTGATTTTCCACCTCAAGTTAAAATTTGGCGAGTTTGCTTAGATGGCGGCGACTGTTACGACGTTGTTTTTATTGAAAATGTTTTAGGTATAGATAGGTTCATAATGAGTCAGACACTTGATGATAATACAAGAAACTTAGCTCTTGACACGTTGTGTAAAACTCAAGGTTCAGGGTATGAAAATTACAAGCTTATATCTGCCTATAGGGTTGGTACCACTCCTATTGGTACGCCTGAACAGTATTTAGAACAGTTGATTACTGGACGGTTTAGATTTGCCGATCAGTTTGGTCTTGCTGCACTTGAGGGCCAAAAAGCTGCGGCAGCACTAGAAGACCTTGAGATTAAGAGCTTAGTTTTTAATACTACCTTAGAGAATGTTTTACAAATTAAAAATACTGCTTTAAATGAAATTATTGACATAATATTTGGAAAAGAAGTAAATGGAACCCGAATCGGGGGATTGATAGAAAATTATAATGAAAATAAAAAAGAAGAAATTATTAAAAGATTCTTAAAGATTCAGAGTTGGGAAGTAACCTTTTTACCTGACAAAGATCATAAAAAAAGATTGCTTATAATGTTGGATGATCCTGATTCAAGCACATTGTCTCAGACAATTGATTCGTATGAAAAATCTATTGTAGCCTTGAAAGTAGAGCTTGAGGGCGTAAAAAAGAATTTGCTTAGATTCGAAAGAGATTATAATGATCAAAATAATGAGCTGATTTTTTATGATGATGACCCTGTTTTAATCATTGCTGTTTTATTAAAAGATGTTGGTTTTAAGTTCGAAACTGTAAAGGGTTTTATTAAGAAAGAGACTCCCGACCTGGACGTATATTATAAGCTTTATTGGTCTCAAACTAAATATGCCGAACCTATTTTAGCCATGGATGACTTTGTTAAAATAAAAGACGTTAACAACTATGCTAAAGATTTTTCTAGGCTTACCAGTTTTATGATCAAGGTGCCTTTTAAGCCCGATCCTCAAAAGGGCGGCATAAGACATTTATCAAAAGGCGAGTATCGTCTTGAACTTAGGGTAAGAGACAACGTAAGAAGAAAAAGTAGTGTAAACAACCCCATTATTGAGTTTACTGTTTTACCTGCAAGCGAAAGGAAAAAATGATGCAAAAGGAGGCCAGAATGAAGAATAAATTTGTTTCTCTGCTATTGTTTTTTTTAATTTTTTGCTTGCCCAATATTAATGGTCAAGGAGTTCAAAGTTCGGAAGGATTTCCTTTTTTAGCTGGTGTTGTAGATAGCATAGATCACGATTTTTCTTGTATATATGTCAGGTTGGATATAGACAAGAAAATTAGCGAGAGGGTTTGTTTAGATGAGATAACTGTATTCGCTTCAAAATTAACTGATCAATATATTCTTGGATATGACTTTCCTTTTTTTGGCAAGGGGGCCGTTCATTCAAAAGACCCACATTATCACAAGCTATACGATGAAACAGAAGAAAATCCTAAGTGGCGAGATAAGTTTTTTCTAAAAAAATACTTAACAGAATTGGTTCAGTCTGGTACCCATGTTCATATTTCTAAAAGAAAAACCACAAAAGATGTAAATTATGAAGATGTTTTTAAAAATACAGAAAAGAATTAAATGTTTACCCCCCCCGTTATAATTCGGGGGTTTTTAATTTACGCACTCACCGACAACTGGGCCGTCTTTTGCGTCTTTAACGATTATTGCCGGTGAGAGCGGGGATTAATTTGCGAATTTTGTTAAATACATGCAATAATACTTTTAGTTATTTAAAAAGGAGGCATTAAAATGAAAACGTTTCCATTGTTTTTGATTTTTGTTTGTTATTCATTGAATGCTCAAAATTTAGAACTTGATAAACAAGGCGGTGCTCTTTATCAGAGTGATGATGACAGTTTTGTTTTTAGGGTAGGTGTTGAGCAGGTAAATATTTCTTTTTCTGCTTTTGATAATAAGGGTGCCATCCTTGATTTAACCACTGATCAGGTAAGGGTGGTTGAGATTGTAACAAGGAACGGCAGGAAGCAAGAAATAGAAAGAATCCCAGATTACTTTAATAAATCCCAAGATCTTCCTCTTAGACTGGGTCTTTTAATTGATTCAAGTGGTTCCTCGGGTGTCCCTAATTCTTATTCGGACGCCTTGAGGGGTTTCAAGGATCCCTCAAGAAGTGTTCTTAAAAGAGGTGGACTTATTGCGTCTCAAACAATAGCGACAATTTGGGAGTTGTTAAAAAATGATAACGGCAACAATAACAAGATTTTTTTAGGTGAAATAGGTTATGAGGGAGATGGGGAGCCAAATTTTTTTACACTTAGAACTGATTGGACGAGCAATATTTCAAAGGTTGTAAATACTATATCTAAACAAAAATCTGGAGGCAGCAGTCCTCTTTTTGCCGCTGTTTTAGGTGCTGCTATTCAACAATTTGGCCAAAACTCTGATATAAATAGTGAGGATTGTGCTAGCTTGCTCATAGTAATATCAGATGGTCAAAATACGTTGTCCACAAACGGTTTAGCACCGATTAGCTATGCCCAAGCGATTAATCTTCCTATTTATACTATTGCTGTAATTCCTGATTATTACGATGTTATTACCAGAAGGCAATTTATATCAAACCTAAAGTCGTTATCTGATCAAACTGGGGGGCAGTTCAATGAATTGCCCGGGCCTAATAAAATCGCGGATATCGCCCATAGAATTGCCCGAAATTTTAGAGATAGATATTATATTGGATATCCTCTTGATCCGGATTATAATGATTTGCCAAGCAATAATGATTTTATTGAGTTGAGAGTAGAAATTGGCAGCGCAGATTTTAATGGCGAATGGCGCAAAAGAAAAGACGTGACAGTGTTTCACAAGTCTGGATATTTTGTGAATCCCAGAGTTATAGTGGAATAATTAAAAAGCTCTTTCTTTGTGAAAGGGCTTTTATTTTGATAATATATTTTCATATGATCGGATGTCATGTATCTATTACTGGTGGTATTTTTAATGCTCCCAAAAGGGCAGCAGATTTGGGTTGCGAAACATTCCAATGTTTTACACGCTCTCCTCAAGGAGGCCCGGCCCCTAAGTTAACCCCAGAGGTAATTGAGGAATTCAAGTCTGAAATGAAGAAATATGGGCTTGATAACTTTTATATTCATACGCCATATTACATAAACTTTGCTTCCATAAATCCTGCCATCAGACACTCATCAATCAAAGTTGTTAGAGAAGAACTTGAGAGGGGGAGCTTGCTTGGTGCAAAATATATTATGACGCACCTTGGTTCTCATTCTGGTCAATCAGCAAAAGAGGGGATTAACAAGGTGACTAAAGCTGTTGGCAAAATACTAGATGGTTACAAAGGATCAACTGAGCTTTTACTTGAAATATCTGCCGGTGCCGGGGATGTTATTGGCGATACATTTGAAGAGATGGGTGATATAATTAGCGGACTTGTTAGTCCGAGTTTTTTGAAGGAAAAGTTTGGTGGGATATGTTTTGATACTTGCCATGCTTTTGCATCAGGATATAATTTTACAACTTCAAAAAAAGCCAAGGATATGCTTGAGGAATTTGATAAAAAGATTGGTTTAAAATATTTAAAACTTTCCCATGTTAACGATTCAAAATTTGGGCTTGGAGAAAATAAAGACCGTCATGAACATATTGGCAAAGGTAAAATAGGGGATGAGGGAATGTCTTCGCTATTAAAAACCAAGGAATTTAAAAAGATTGACTGGATATTAGAAACAAAAGATGATGGTAGAGAAAGTGACATCAAGATATTAAAGAAAATTAGAGGATAAAATTTGTTATTATATAGATATTGTCCCCATATCCCAAATTGGGTAGTGGGGATTTATCCCGCTCTTGAAAATTAATATTAAAAAACTAGAAATACTCAAATAGCACTCATTTTCAAGGGCGTGGATTGACTTTTTTATTAAAATAGTGTATTATTATAGTATAGCGAAATGAAAGTTTCGTTATAAGTACTCAAAAAGGAGGGTCAGAAGATGATCAAGATTGGCACATTTCTGGTGATGTTCATCTTGTTTGCTGTTCCGGCATTCGGCCAGTTCGGTCAGGTTCTGGAAAGTCGGAAGGAGGTGGACCAAATTACTTCCCATGCCGACAAGAAGGACGGCAAGTACCGCGATGTCGTGATCACAAATTGCGACGGAGGTGGCAACTGCGTCGAACACCAAATCAGGGAGAAGCGGCCACCATCCAAGCAAAAGAAGGTGGTCAGGGCCATCGCGTCGGCTGCACTCGGTGCCGCAATAGGCGGTGCTGTAGGCGGTCCTGAAGGGGCGCTCTATGGCGCTGGCATCGGCGGTGGCACAAGCGCTCTAGTTAACGCTTACGGCCGAGACGGCCGAAGCCACCGCGAATCTCTCAACGAATACAATCGTTGGGAACGGCTTGAGCAGGAACGCTACGAGGTGGATACCTACTCTCGTGGCGGTTACTACAGCGGGTACGG